>Ga0208157_1000039_pt1 | contig 113632 bp, 103 predicted proteins | sample 5_EtaG_FD_184077 | JGI IMG/M metagenome (GOLD analysis project Ga0208157, IMG submission 184077) | Marine viral communities from the Subarctic Pacific Ocean - 5_ETSP_OMZ_AT15132 metaG (SPAdes) (version 2) | ecosystem: Environmental > Aquatic > Marine > Oceanic | place: Pacific Ocean...
GTAATATTTGTTGCTCTTTCACACAAACCTGAGGTTGAATTATAATTATATCCTGGTGGACATATTGGTTCTGCTGATTCTATTGTCTTAGTAGTAAAGAAATGATTTATACTTGGTAAAGATATTTCTGGATGCCAGTCATGAAATGATAACCATGCTTGAGTTTTTGGATCATAGCTGCAAGTCCATGAACAATCATCAAAAAATAATGGATCACCAATATCAACATTTATTGTTCCAGTTGGTAAAGCCAACCTAACAGGTTTTACTAAACTATTTGTAAATGTAGCTACTGTAATATATTCTGGTTTAATTCCAAAATCTCTTTTCATAAAATACACTACATCATCAACAGCATCATACATAACTTGACATCCCACTCCTTTTACAGGATTGTCTGACCAAACTGATTCTTCTGAATCCGGAAATTGTTTTACAAATCTAGATGGTAAATATTTTGCAAACCACCACTTCATTCCTGCATTTGATATAGGAGATAAACCTCTACCTGGTACATATTGAAATATTTTTCCTTGTGCTTGAGAAATATAGAATAAACCTGCAGCTGTATTTATTACACCTCTAATACTTTCACATGATCCATATTCCATAGATATATCTGCGTTAGCAATATTTTGCATAGGTTGACTAAATAATCCTCCATCACCAATTGTTATCTTTGTATCTAGTTGAGTTTTTAAAGTATCAACTCCATTAAATAAACTTGGAGATAAATTTGGAAAAAATACTACAGCACCGTTTTGATTAACAGGTTTAATAACACTAACCTCATTTTTAAAGTCTTTATAATTAAAGTTTAAGAACACCCTCCAATAATCCTTTCTAGCTTCTTCTTGAGCCTGTAATGAGTATATTAATCTTTTTGGGTATGATACAAAACAAGTCTCTGCAACCAATGGATCATAATCTAAAGGTTGTACCTCTGCAAAAGAACCAAGTTGAGAAGGAAACTTAGATGGACTTAAAGACTCATCATATTTATAAAAGTTTCCAGCTTTTTCAATCTTTGCATGAAATAACTCATCTATATCATTATTACTATATGATGAATATATTTGTCTACCAGGTAAGTCTTCATACTCTCTCTGTGTCAAATTGATTTCTGATTCAACAAAGAAATCTAATATACCATTACTATGTGTATACATATATGCATATTCCATTGCAAATGCTGGATTAGGATCTGAACCACCTCCAAATATTTGATCCCAGTTGGTAGAACATGAATCATTTCCTCTATCTAAATAATATAAATCACCTGGATATTTATTGTCTACCTCACTTGTACTTGCAAAACCAAAAGTAGCTATCTCTGATGCTAAAACACTCATGTCAAACTTTTGAGAGTTTAACCAAAATCTTGGGTAAGGTATATTTGCATATAAAGAATAATTGTAAGTAAAGCCATCAGGCTGACCCATTAAATAATCAGTAAAAATAGGCATGATAGTTTTTTCAGTAAATCTACCCACAAATGTATCACCAGAAAAAATAGGTTTACTAGTATATAAAAATTCATTTGGTTTTGTTGGATCTATTAATTCAACACAACCTCTCATCTGTACTTGTTTAATTCCAGAGAGTTGACCATATTGATTATCAAAATTAAATTTTAATGCACCATAATAAGATGAAATTGGTGACTGCTTACCAGCTCTAGGATCTAATAAATAACTATCAGAAAAAGGTGCAACTACTGTTTGAGTATATTCTCCCTGTGCATTTTGAAATAATTCCATTTCTCCACCAACTACAAATCTTGATTTATCTTTGATAGTTGGATCAGAAACTTGTTTATCTAATGCTACTACAACTGTTTCAGGTCTAAATAAATTATTTATTTTATAATTACCTCCATCAAAAAGCTGAAAAGAACTTCCTACATAATTTGAGTCAGTATTTTTAATTCTCCATAAACCATTTACTTGATTACTATAATTACTATAAAATCCTAATGAATTATATTTCCATGCAAAATCTGAATCCTTAACCAAATTATACATTAGTTCTATAATCTCATTACCACCAATTGCAATATTAGATTGAGTTAATACTAAAGAAGTTATTAATCTAGCAAATAAAGGTAGATTAGAAGTGCTAGTATCTTTATCAGTTCCAAGAGTTAAACGACCACCTACAACTCCAGGAATAGCTCCTAAAGCTTGATCAGTCTTTAATTTAACATCATTAATTATATCAAAAACGGCACCTCCTGTGTATACATCATCTACAGTTCCTGCTGTATCTATAACAAGAGCTGTAGCAATATCTGTTAATGTATTCGCTGCAATAGCACCTAATTGGAAAGCTGAGATAGTAGCTGTAGTTCCTAGTCCAGGAGAAGTAAATATCCCACCACCATTTGTAAAACCTCCTACTATGAAACCTCCTTCACCACCTAATCCAGCAGAGTCTGCTGTCATACCTTGTCTATCGTCTTTTCTTGTTCCTCTAATTTGATGTAATGCATACCCAAATCCTAATATAGAAGCAACTAATCCAGCTGACCCTCTTAATAACTTAAATTGAGGATGTTCTTCTGAAGGTTTGAAATATCCTGTAGAGGAGCCACTTAACTGACCGTATAATCTTGTTTCATAAGCATTTAAAAATGGTTTAGTAAACATTAAATCTGGTGAATGAAATGTAAATGCTTTTCTAGAGTATCCACTTGGTTCTCCATTAACATCAGGTCTATCACCTAATGCTCTAAAAGTAGTTAAAGATTGTCCAAGGGTATCACATCCATCAGTTCTGTTTAATGAGTTCTTACCTCCTTCATGAAAATAAATATCTGGTCTCAAATCATTATATGGATAATTAGGATAAAGACCTTGTGTAGATTGACCTATTAAATTATCTCCATTTGGTATAGTATACTTACGCATATTTCTAAATATACCTTTACCTAATATTGATTTAGCCCCTAGTCTAGAACCACGTAGTATTTCATAACCAACTATATTTTCTATATATGTACCATCATTAAATTTTGGTCGTTCAATATTTTCAAACTGAACACCTAAAATATTTATTAAATCACCATTGGTATCAGTTAAATGTAATTGAGAAGCAATTTGTTCAGTTGGCATTTTATGATGTCTAATAAATTTACCACATAAATTACCCCATATATCTGGCCTATTAGTAGGATATCTTTCTGTTGATTCCCAATATCCCATATCTCCTTTAGCTGTAATAATTGATCCATCTTCTTGATCAATATTTAATGTACTAGTTAATGATGCAGTATTATATACTTTAAATAACTTATCTCCATTAATATCTAATACATTCTCTCCAAATATTAATTCATTTTCTAAAAGTATATTTCCATTTGCATTATAATTTCTTGGTGCACGTCCAGGTATATGGTATGAAGATGATCTTTCTCCAGTATTATAAATCCATCTTATGAAAAATGCATATTGCTCATCTCTCATAAAATTAAACTTATTACCACCATTACTATAATAATTTGATGGTACTGCATTAGTAACCCACTGAACTTTTATATTATTTGCTAAAGGTTGGTAATTAAAATCAAATTGTTCTACCGGCCCCTGTCTAATTAAATAGTCATTAACTACAAACATTGACTCAGACTTTTCATAAGCTGGAGTACGTAAAGGAATATTTTTTAAACTTACTGCAGTTAATGCTGGGTCAATAAAATCTAAATTTATATTGTTTGTTTGTGTACTATAAAATCCAATTCTTTTTGCTGATGTCTGTCCTTGATTACGTCTTAAAATAACAAGTTCAAAGTATTCATAATCTTCATCTAAATTAGATACAGAAATATTTAATGAACCAGCTGAACCATCATCAGCCCAAATAGTTTGTATATTAGATACACCTATATAATCAGTTACTTTTTGTTCATTTTGCACATATGCTATATATGCTTGATAAGCACCATTTCTTAATTGTCCACCATCTGTAGACTTCTCAAGTTTTACACAAGGAGTGTCAAGTAAAGGAGCCAACCTAATCTTTTCACAATCTAATTCCTTTGGTTCTATATCCTCATATACTGCACATGAATTACCGTCTATTCCAGGTCCACTTATTTGTACTTGTTTGTATGGTATATCATCTACATTTAATGATCTAGATGGATTATTTCCATCATCCCAATAAACTTGCCAAGTACAATCAAAATTTTCTTTTGCTGCTCCAGTTATTAAATGCTTTCTGCTAAAACTTAAACATGGGTCATTTATTAATACAGTATATTTACACTCACTATCATCAAATCTACCTATCTCTGAGTTTATATCATCTGTAGAATACACAATCCATTCATCACCATATCTGTGTATTGCACCTATAACAGTATAAGGAATAACTCCACATAGTAAGTTTGAAGGTTCATTACCTACAACACCTAAATCTCCATCTTCTGAATTATTTACTAAATTACGTGCATGCCACCATGATTGATTATTTTCCAAAGAAGGTGCAATATCTTTGTTCATCCCCTTTACAAAAGAGTTTGTTTGAACAGTAGATGAACTTCTTGTGGTTGGTGTTCTCCGTCTACTAGAAGGTTGCTGTCTGGAATTCTTTGAAGACTGTCTTCTTTGTTTTGCCATAATTTATTTACTCTTTAACAAGTGGGACATGTACTAGTTGATGTAGAATTACCTACAGCTGTGTTTTGAGCAGGAGAAATACTAGGCTGAGCAGGTGCATAACTTAAAAACATATTATAAAAATTATGATATTGAGCTCTACGGTTCATTGTCCATACCTTTCTCATTTCTGCAAAGTTAGGAGTGTTCACAAATGTCAATGCATTATTTCTTGAAGCACGTAATCTTTGCTCTATTAATCCTAATTGATCACCAACTTTTTCACCTTGAAACATCATGTTTTCAAGTATACGTTGTTTAATAGCATACTCATAATACTCATTACAATATGGATGATCTAAAAGTAATAAATCTCCTTCTGCATTTTCCATAGCTCCTTGATAACTTAAATATACTTTACCAGTAGTAAAGTTTGTTAAAAGAAAACCATCTTTAATTTCTGCTACATCTAAAGCTTGAGCACCTAAAGCAGGACAATAGCATACTTTATCATTAAGTCCAGTTATTCTTAATTGAGACCAATGATTGTATATTCTAAATTGTTCTGGACCTATTCTTTGAATAAGCTGATGTGAATTTTTATCATCACAAGTTTTAATTACACATACATCTCTGCATTTAGAATCATCACATGGTCCTGATTCTCCTGGAGCTGGTACATAAGGTACATCATTAAAAGTTTCTACATGTGTACCTGAAGGTAGTGTAGAATTTATTTTATACTCGCCACATCTAAAACCATAATTAACATATTGAAAATCCATAGGTAATTGTGCTCTGCCATGCTCAACATCTATTATTACTTCTTTAGTTCTATGTATTCTTAAACCTAAATCATAATTAACTCGTTGTGCCACTTTAATTAATTGTTGTGGCTCTATCATTCCTTCTAATGCATAAGTAGAAAAATCAATAGAGACACTCTCCATTAATTGACTAAATGTTTTATATTTTTGTGAAACTCCATTTCCCATTATTGTCTATTTAGATTACGTTTATTGTCTGAATCTTCAGAAGGTATTTTTAATGTATTCATCATTGTACCTACAACTTGGTTTTCTATTTCTGCAAATAAAGCTTCTGGTATGTATATCTCCTGTTCATATCTAGGAGTACAGTTATTTGTTTCATCACAATCCCATTTAGTTATATCTGAGTCAAATACTCCTTCAACTTTAATAGCATCCCATTCTATATTTGGACAATATATATAACCATCTAACCACCAAAAATATAATGTTCTATTATATTTAAATGTAGTTGTTTTAGTCATTGATGTATATGTCCCAGGTTGAGTTGCTTGTAATTCTTGTGAACCATCTATTGAGCTAATAGTACGGATTAAAGGCCCCCAATATCCTTCAAACATAGAAGGTAGTTTATGTTTTGTACGTTTTATTGTACAACCACTTTGAATCCCAGCACAATGTGCTTCTACTTTATCTACCTCAATAAGTTCTACGTATGGTAATGTTTTCCATACTGAATTAAATTTAATTAGTTTATTCCTATAATCTTGTCTCCTCATTAAAAACTGAGCAAACTTCTCTATTAAACTATAAATATATCTATCTGTAACAAAAGCGTCTTGTACCTCTGCTTTTACCTGGCCTCTAATTCTAGATATTGCTTCTGCTATTGTTGACATGATTCTTATTTTTCAAATTCATTATAATTCTTTAATGCTTTTTCTGTATCTTCAGGATTAGGATCATATAAATGAGCCACCCTATATTTATTTTTCATAACCACATATTTTGTCCAACTCATAGGATACTCTTTAGCTACAGATCTTTTAAAATCTCTACTAGCTAAAAAATGCCATAACTCTCTATTTTTAAATCTATATTTAGTAGAATAATTTGTATAAAATATTTTACCAATATTTCCATCTGTGTCCCAGTTTTTATTTTGCAATACTTTACCATATTCTTTTGACAGAGCATAATTAGTATTAACAGATTTTGAAGGTTTACAAGTTCCTATAAATAAATATCCCAAGGAATCCGGTAACTCTACACCATCTCTATTTTTAATAACTGTTTCCCATAATCTCTTATTATAGATTTTAATAATCTTTTTAAGTTTAACATTATCTATTTCAGAGTATAAAGGTTTCTTATCTTTAAACTCTTTAATTGTATCCTTATTTAATAATCCCAATCTTTTTTCTCTATATCTAGGTGCTTTTAAATTAGGTTTTTTAAAATTATTTATCATATGGTTACATTTATAATTTACAAAAAAAAGCCCAGTAAATGAAATTTTGCTGGGGTCTTTATATAGCTTGGTATGTTAATTCACAAATATTACCCATTGTTGGGTGTTGAAGTTCAAGCTTTCCAGATCTTCTATTACCTACATATTTATTACTATAGTGATAATAATCTGTATTTCCTATACTTGGTAAAGTTTTATGAATAAACCCTGTTGTCTCAGCAGTAGTCATATATTCTACTTTTCTTTCTGTATGAAAATGACCTGTAAATAAAGTTCTATTTACAGTATTACCCCACTCTTTAGGATATTCTGTTGCATAAACCAAAGGGGTATTTTTGCTTGGTTTATCTCCATGTTCAAATGCATTAAAATTATTATGCCATACATGTACTTTTCTTTCTTCATATGTTATATCCCATTCAATTTCTTTACTTTCTATAGATTGAGATAATGCATGTACTAAATGAAAAGATGATAATCTATCATGATTACCTGGAACATATACTACTACTAATTCTTTACAATAATTTTTAATATAACTTATTGCCCAATGCATTGCATCAAATGCTTGCATATAAGCTTCTGTAGAAGTCATACAATTTTCTAAAGGTGTACCACTAGTAGTAGTACCACCAAAGGTATCCATATTGATTAAATCACCACCTACAACAAAATATAATTTTTCCATATAATGTGCAGGCGCTGCTCTAGATATTAAGTTAATTATTGTGTCTTCAAAATCTTTATCAATAGTTTGATTACCTTCTTTACCAAAATGTATATCTTGTATAGACATTACACCACAGACCTTCTCAGCCTTTTTAGGAAACTTTAATAATGTTTTAGGTAGTTTATATGTTTTAGGCTTCCAATGCTTTAAAAGGTCTTCTAAATACTTTTCATTATTATTTTGGATTTTAGAAACTAGTGCAGAAACTCTCCAATGATCACCCATTTGTTTATTCCAATATGTTGAAAGTTTCCAAATATTTGTATCTATCTTTAATAGCTGGATTATTTCTTCAGCACTTTTAGGTTCATGATCAAATGTTCCTGATAATTTACCTTGTCCTTTTTCTACATCAATTGATTCTACCAATTGAGAATTTTCTGCAGCTTTAGTAAAAAAATTCTTTTTCTTTTTACTTTGCTTTCTTTCTTTTAGAATCTGTTTTTTTATTTTTTTATATTCCTCTTCAGAAATACCTACTCTCTCAGCACTAATACTTGGATGTTTTTTCCATTTTAATGAGTCTAATACTCTTTGTTTTAAATAATTTGACATGTCTAGTTATGTATTGATTTTAGTAAAAGTAAGAATAAAATATTAATTTTCATATTAGTGCATAAAAAAAGAGACTGAGTTTCCTCAGTCCCTCCCAACGTTTGCAGTAGAAAACCAACAAACCACTTGCATGTTGTTTCTTTTAAGCAGCTAATGTTGCAAACAATATTTCTATTGGTTTGCATGCTGCATTATTTCCATTATCAACCACCTTAACTTTGTATGCTGTTGAAGCTGTTAAGTTAGTTAGTTTAAGATTAAATATTGTTGTTGCTATTGGTGTAGCGTTTTGTAATACCCATCCTTGCGGATTAATTTGTGTATCTAAATAAATATTTATACCTGTGCTTGAACTCCATATTCCATTCCATAATATTTCTACAGAGTCTTTTGTAATTGTTCCTGCATATACATTATATGGATCATGTTGTACATCATTAGATGTGCATGCACCTAAGCCATTTGATAAAATCATTGCAAATTTTTGAATAATTGAATCTAATCTTTCTCCTGATGTAATTACAATCTTTTGTCCTGTAGGACCTATTTGAAAAGATGTACCACAATAACTAACACATGCTGCACATTGAACATCATCACACCTTTCACTACCTACACTACAATCCGTATAAGTACATGGATTTGTTAAAGCTGTATCAGAACAACTACATTTTTCACTACATTTTGTACAATTACATGCCATATTCTTTTATTTATTATGGTGAAGGTGGTGAACAAGCAGCTGTTATACTACTTTCAATTACAGATGGTGATGCACTAGCATTCCATGCAGCTCCTGTAGCTGTTGCAAGATCACGCCATACATAAACTCTATCAGAAGCTGATCCACCTGGAGGCATATAAAATAAATTTACTCCAGCACCTAATACAAATACTTTAACACCTTGAACATTTGCTAAATTTCCTATTGCTTGTACTTGGCTAACATCTGTTAATGTGAATGCGTCATCATTACCACTTGGAAGACCATCAGTTATTAAAATAACATATTTTGCAACATTAGCTCTAAATACATTAAGGAATCCACCTGACAATACTTGTGCTAATGCCATATCTGTTGGATCTGGACCATTATTACCACCTCCTAAAGGTACACCTGCTGTAGGATTTCCTGAATTAAGTTTGTTAATTTGAGTTGTTGCTGATGATCCATTATTATCTGCAAACTTTTCCCATGCAGTAATAAATTGCGTATTACCTACACCTTGATTAACAATTTTTTGAGTAGCTCCTAAAGCTACATAATCAGATGAAGTATTATATGTTGGTACTTGATTTACTCCAGCTGTCTCATCAGAAGTTACTATACCAATTCTATAATTGTTACCACCTTGAACTTGACTAGATATTGTACTTACTAGTGATGCAAAGCCTGTTTTAATTGCATTTATTTCAGAGCCCATTGTAGATGTATAGTCTAATATTAAAGCTACATCTAATCCAAGACCACAAGCTGATCCCGCTGATAATGTTTGGAATGCTACTGCTGAACAAGTTGAATTAGTTACACCATTTAATGTAACTGTAACTTGTACATTATAATTTGTATTAGGTGTTAAACCTGTAAAATTATGAGTTACGGTTGCTGTTGGATTATTTATAGTTGTAGTCTTTTCTATAACATTTGTAGCTACATTAATTATATCTATTTTATATGTTGCTGCTGAACCTAATAAATTTGCTAAACTTACTGTCAAACCTGTTGTTGTTATACTACTTATTATTGGAGTAGCACATGGTACTTTACCACCTATTGTATTTGTTTGTACATCACTACATGTATCCACTCCATTGGTTACACCAAATTCAACTCTTACAGTTAAAGCACTTTGAGTATTTAATGAGCCTGTACTAAATGTTAATCCTGCTCCATTATTTTGTTCTGATACAATACTAAATGTAGTAGTTAATGATACTCCACTTGTATCAGTTACAATAATTTTATTACCTCCTGTTACATCATTAAATGTTCCTGGTATACTTGAGCCTGAGAAATCAAATAATATTCCATTTATTAGTCCAGATGTATTTAATGTAGTTGAAGTACTATAAGCAAATGTAACAGATGAACATCCTGATTCACAACAACTTGATTGTACATTAGCTAACGCTGTGTATAAGTCATCTATAACTACCCAAGCATTTTGAACACTTTGAGCAAGATTTAATGCACTGTTATTCCATCCAGTTATTGATCCATATGATGTACTTGATGTTGTTAATGAGTTGCTACTACCAGTTATATCTGATTGAACTATTGCTAAATTTATTGCTGAAGGTAAACCTACGGCATCTCTTAAATTACAAAAAGCACTTTCTAGTGCTAATACTACTACAGATACATTAGTTAGATTTCCTACATTTACAATACATGTAGGTACTATTTGTTTTTCTGCAACTGTTCCTGAACATGGTAATACACATGCTTCTAATACATCAAGTCTATTACTATAGCTTGTTAATGTTGCATTTATAGTTTGTATGCTAGATAAATTAGTACATACTTGATTTGCTATAAGTGAAGCAAAATCATCTAAACGTAATTGAGTAACAGGATTTCCATTAGTATCAGTATACTCTAAACATGTAGGTAATGTCATTAATGGTAATTCTGCTCCAGGTGTTGGATCTACTGCTGATTGTGCATTTGCACAAATAGCCACTATCATATCATTTAATACAGGAACTAAAGTTGTTGGATTTGTTCCGGGAATATTTAAACAATCTATATTTAACCCTACTAAACTTGGATTTGCTGTAACACCATTAGTAATAATATCACACACCTTAGTACCTAATTTAGCCGTAACTTCACTTATTGTATCTCCGCTACATAAATTTATGCAGGAAATATCAGGACCTTGCCAAATTACGCAATTAGAGGAAATGTTATCACAACCATTGGTAGAAGCACTTGAACTTGTTGGGATCATAAATATTTATTTTACTATAACGTTATGTTGTCTCAGTATTAGTATATTAATAATATACAAAAATTTTTAAAACCAAACAAGAATAGTATAGTTTTAAAAATTTTTGATAAATATTTATGTAGTAAAATCTTATGCTGGACTCAATACAGGTTCTTGCTCAACTTCTTTGACTTCACCTGTAGCTAAATCTATATTTACTTTACCATATTTCTCTTCAAGAGCTTTTGCATTTTCATTCCAAGTTTCTTGGATTGTTGAATGCTTGTCTAAAAGTTGATTTTTGACTACTTCAGTATTACCTATTTGAGCTAGTACATTACTAACTTCTTTTTGTAATTGATTTAGAGTTTCTAATTCTTTTTTAGAAATCTTTTTTACTTTTTTTGACTTTGCCATTATTTTATATATTGATTTATAACAAATATATAAAAATTATTTATTTCTAAAAAAATTTTATTAATTTATTTCCTGTGCATCTTTTGTATATTCTCTATCTTCTTTTGGCTGAAATAAACCAGACATATGAAACAAACCATTCTTTTTCCATTTACCGTTCCATTGTTTACCGTACTTAGTCCACCTATCGTGTGCTTTAGCAAACTTCCAAACTTTTATTCCATTGTCTTTACCTTTAAATATCTTATCATAAGTTTTGACCCAGTACATATCAAAAGGACCCATAGCTCTAGCCTGCAACATTAAATCTCTAGTTTTATCATTAGGTTTACCAGTTACACATATATCTATATCTGTTGTTGGCCAACCTTCAAGTATGCCACCAACCACATACAATTTATGATGTTGCCAATCTAGCTTTAATAATTCTTTTATGTAACTTTTATATATAGGATCTTCTAATCCATGCATCCAAGGTATAAATATAAAACCACCATTTACATTTTTTACTTCACCATCTTCAAATACGTTATAGTCTTCTTCTTTCCAAAAAGTTTTAAGCATAATTTTATTACTTTGCTACGTTTAATTTATATGTAACTTCATCTTTACCATCTGAAATAGTTATATTTAATGTTCTTGATTTACTGTTATACACTATAGAATGTACACTAGATAAATGACTATTGCCATTTTCGCCGTCACTGCCATTTACGCCAGCTGGACCTTGAGCTCCTGTAGAACCTGTATTACCTTTTGGTCCTTGAGCTCCAGTATCACCTTTAGCACCTTGTGAAGCTGCAGATGAAGAGTCTTTACCAAAAGCATCTTTTATAAAGGCGTGCAGTTCTTCTACATCAGCCCTTAAATCTTCAACTTGCTTTAGTAAAAATCTATTAACCTGATATAATCCATCATCATTAAATACATCACTAACATCTGTTAATGATGCTAAATCATCTGATATCTCTTTAGATACAGTTATTTCTCCATCACTACCTTTAGATGCAAGTTGTTTAGAACTACCCTCTTTGAATAGTTTTTTACCTCTTATGTTGTCGTTTAAATTTGCCATTATACTTTTGTAAATTCTATTATTATTGATGCACTAACACCTCTCCAATATTTACTACTTGCACTTTTTCTATAAGCAATCATTACTTTGTCACCTTTACTAAATGAAAGATTAGGTTCATATTCTATTGAACCACCACTAGCAGTTAAAGAACCAGAGGATTGTGTTGGAGTTTGAGTACTGTTTCTCCATATATCAAATATAGTTGTAAAACCGGTACTTAATGTACCTTTTGTATTTTGCATTCTAATTCTTTTTATAGTACCATCAGCAGGACAATCAAAAGTATTATAGTATTGATTTGATGTTGTATCAGTTAAAGTGTTAAAAGGTATTCTAAACGCAGACGTTGAGCTAGTATCATCAGAAAAATTACTAAATAATACTGTTTGTGTAGTAGTACCACCAGCTGTTCCCCATTGAACACCTGAACCTGTAGATGTTAGTACTTGACCATTTGTACCTTGAGCACCGTTAATTTTAAAATTATCGGCATCCATTACACCTTGTACATTTACATTTGTAACATTACTTGCTGGTGCTCCAAAGTATACAGTGCCGCCGCTTGCACCTGTGTTGATAAAGGCTAAACCACCAGATTTAAACATATTTAAATAAGTAGTTCCACTATCTTGTAATGTTATATTACCTGCAAAAGTTGTGTTATTATTTATATAAACGTTTCCACTCGCTGCTCCTATGTTTAAATCTTTTGATGAACCCGTATTAATAGAACCGTGTCCAGAACCAGTATTTGAAAATTGTAAGCTACCACTATTTTGTGTAATAGTTAAATCATCAGTAGTTTGTAAAGTTCCTTCTATAACAGTATTTGCAGAAACTTGAAAAGGATATGATGGAGTAGCATCATTTATTCCTATATACCCATTGCTTCCTTGTATAAATATATAACCTGCACCACCTTGCATTCTTGTATCTGTATCATTACTATTTCCTAATGTTATATAACTTTCAGTAGCTTCTCTAAAATCTATAAATTCATCTCCACCTGCATAATAAGTTTGTCTATCTGCTGAAAATACTATCTTTGTATCTGTATCTCCATTGTGATATATATTGTCATCTATATAAGCATCTCTTATAAACCCATCATCTACATATAAATCTTCCCAGCGTAATGATGCTGAACCAATATTGTGTGCATTTTCTGCTGAAGGTAAAACATCTCCTGCAAAAGTTGCGTTTCCTGAACTGTCTATGGTCATTCTTGTTGTAGCAGTAGTGTTGTTTGCAGCTGCAGTTGCAAAAATAATTTCTGAGCCACCATTTGCACCTTGTAAACCTATATGTGCGTGTGATTTATTAGCATCATTGAATGCCCCTGTATTAGGATTTCTTTGAGTATTAAATTGTAAATTAGTGCTATCAAAATCAATATAACCTCCACTATTTATTCTAATTACTTTTGAGCTTCCTGTCATATTTAAACTTCCACCCATATCAATATCATCTCTAAATGTAGCTGAGCCACCATTTGACATATCTAAGGTTAATGCTACAATACCAGTTCCACCATCATTTCCATGAAATTTAATATCCTTATCTTGTATTGATGAGGTAATATTTAAATTACTACTTGCATTGTCAAATTTAGCATACTCAGTTCCATTTACTTTTAATCTAATATCATCTCCACCTGCATCTAAAATTATATCTGATCCACTATCTAAAACAATATCATCTGGTGCAGCAATAGTCATTAAACCAGCTCCACTTTCTGTAAAAGTAACTGCATTAGAGCCATCTGCTGTAATTGATAGATATCCTGCATCTATAAATACTGAACCATCTACACTTAATTTTCTTGATGACATTCCAAGAGTCTCAAACTTTAATCTTGAATCACTAGTAATATTAGTATTACTAGACCAGAATGCAAGTCTATTCGTTGATCCAGTTCCATTTACACTACCAACTTGTGTGTTGTCAATTTTCTGCCATGTATCTGTAGCTAAGTCAGATCTTACACACCAATCTCCTACAGCCCACTCACTTGGAGATGTACCTGATCCATTTGGTGTTGAACCACCAGCTGTACTCACTATGTAATAACTACCTGGTACATGTGTTGAAGTTTGTCTTAAATCTGGTGAACCACCATTTAAACCTGAAGCATCCCATTCACTTACAAATTTTAAAGCTCCTGTTGTAGCTGTATCAATAGCTGTTTGTATCTGTGCTCCAGTTGCTAAATTACTAGAAGTAGAACTTACTACACCTGTATTTGGTGTTAATGTTACAGCTGAAGTACCACTCTTAATTAATGTATTAGCATTACCAGTTGAAACACTTGTTACTGTACCTTGCGGCACACCTGCAACAGCAGCATCTACATAATCTTTTCTTGTTAAGTTAGCTGCAGAAGTAGGTGTTATACCATTTACTTGACCTGCAAAAGTTGCGTTGTTATTAGATGAATTTATTAGTAATGCTGTTGAACCTTGAGCATTATTAAATATATAAAAATCTTCAGTTGATACACCTCTTAACCCTGTATACCATTTTAAACTCCCACCTGTTTTATATTCATAAGTTGCACCACTTGTATCATTAGCTCTATCAGCAATATAACCCGCACTACCCGCACTATCTAATATTATTGAAGTTCCAGTTGAAGTAATATTACCTGCAAAAGTTGCGTTACCTGATGTGTCTAAAATTAATTGGTCAGAACCTTCAGAATCTAGTGTTCCATTTTTAAATTTTAAATTAACACTATCTGTAAGTATGACCGCATCATTAGTACCTGATTTATCAAAGAATAGAGTTGGCTGGCCTCCTCTTATTGTTATTTGACCGTTGTTAGTTGTATCCCCAACTACTAGTCCGGGTTTATCAGTTGTAATAGCATCATCTCCTATGATAACTCTACCTGCAAAACTTGAAGCCGTGCCACTTACCTCAATACCTGTACTTGTAGTTTGGAATTTTTGTACATTATCGTAATATAATTTTACTGTACTATCAGCTAAAAATTTAGCTATGTTTTCAGTATTTGCCGCATTATTAATTGAAACTGCATTTGAAAGAATAACTAAATCTCCTGTCCCGTCATCTTTAATAAAACTATTACTACCATCGTGGTATATTTGTAAATCATTTCCTGCACCAAATATTGATTTAACACTGTCACCATGTAATGTGTTACCAGTCATTGTACCACCAGCAAGTGGTAAGAATGTACCTGAACCTGCACCTCCTACAGCGGTATCAACATAAGCCTTGTTTGCTGCATCAGTACTTGCAGATACAGTATCAACGCCTTGTATTCTACCAGTACCACTTAAAGTAATATCACCACCCGCAACAGTTAAATCACCACCTATTGTAGTAAGGTTTGAAGCGTAAGACACAGATATAGCTGTAACATCTATATTGTCATTGTATACTTCCCAGTTTTTATCTGAATCTTGTCCAACATAATAATTTCTTACATTGTTTGTTTGAAAGTTTATATAGCTCCATCCTGTATCAGTACCTGTTTGATTAAGAGTAAGAATTCCGTCAGTTGGCCCACTTAATACTGCTGATTTAGCTGTAATAGATGAATCAAATGTTGTTGCTGTAGTTGACATTATCATCTCGTTTGAAGTACCAATTTTTATTACAAATTGATCACTTGTATCAAACAAGATTCTTGCATAATTATTACTAACATTTTTAAGGAATATGTCAGGTGAACTTCCGCTATTTGCGTCCAGTGTTAAATCACCAGTTAATGTTCCTCCAGCTAGTGGTAAGAAAGGACCTACCTGGCTTGCACCTGCGGCTGTAATATTACCTGAAGCATCTGACTTAAGGTAACCTGCGCCGTAAGTATTAAATTTAATAGCTCCAGCATCTGTAATTGTCAATAAATCAGTTCCAGTAAAACTTACTCCACTTGTTATTCTAAATGAGCTGTGATTAAAAGTTAATACTCCTTCTGTATTTCCTGACCATAAACCTGTATAAGTTTCGTTTGTCTCATCATGTATAAATATGTAAGGATTTGATGTACCATCAATACTAAGTTTATCATCTAATCTTACTTCTCCTGTTACATTAAGACCATCTAAAAATTTTATATTTGCCATTTATCCTAGGTTTAATTTCAAAAATACAAAAAATAAGTTTATTGTTTAAACTATCTTTTTTATATTTATGCTAATGCTGTAACTAATACTCTCAAGCTATCTACTGATTGAGCAGCTGAACAATTAATAGTAACAGTATCAACATCTGTTCTAACAATATCCGGATAAACATTTGCTCCCGTACTTTTATCAAATACTTGGACTAAAACATCTAAGGTATCTAAACTATGCGTAACAGTCCATGATGATACACTTGTAGCTGGATAATCACCTGCAAAACTTGTTACAGCTGGTAATTGTTTAGCTAAATTTTCAACAGTTACTCTTTTGTTAGTTGATGCTGATGTATCATATATAAGTAATGAATCACCTGATGCTGGTGAAGTATCTTGTGTTCTACCAATAATATCTAAACCAACTACAGCAGCTTGACCTTCGCCTGTTGCTCCTGATACATCTATACCTAATCTATTATTACTTGAAGATTCTGCTACAGTAGCCGTATAGTTACCTGTTGTTTCTGTACCTAATATTACATTTGATACTTGTACCCAACCGTTTGCTGATACTGTAAAGTTTGCACTATCAAAACCAGCAACACCTTTTTGTGTATTACCATCTGTAGATCCTGCTCCTGCTATATTCTGATCTGCTATTACAATTGTATAATCTGCTTTAGCAGGACTTGAACTGCCTGCAATATCATCATCTGCAAATATAAAATCACCTGGCTCCAGTTGTGTGCTAAAGAATGCATTACCTGAAGTACTTACCACATAGAAATCACCTTTATTCATTGCAGTATTACTACCACCACTTAACGCTGGTGTGTTATTACTTGCATTATATCCTCCTTGGAATGTACCTACACTTGATGATTCAGATATAACAAAAGCTTTAGAAGCTGCATCAGTTGAAGCACTTGGTGTTGTTGGAACTGTTACTTGACCCGCAAAACTTGATTGGCCTGTACCTGTTACTTTTAATACTCCAGACATATTTACTGCCTCTGCACCATTTGTAGAATCTATTTCTAAAATACCTGATTTACCTGAAGCATCAAATGATAATGCAGAAGCATTGTTATCTATAATATCTATATCGGTTGCTGCAGCTGTTAAGTCAATATCACCTCCTTTAACAGTTAAATCACCTTTAACTCTTACATCAAATGGTAACCCAATAGTAATAGTACCATTATTTCCTACAGATTCAGTAATTGCTATTTCACTTGTAGTACCTGCAATAGTAAGAGTACTATCAGTACCTGAACTTGCATCAAGTGTTACTACTGCTGAATTTGCACCACCAGCTGAAACTGGTAATGTGTATGTTACTACACTAGAAGAAGTAATAAATCCTGCATCATTATTAAATATACTTAACCCTATCTCTCCTGCTGCTTTTCTCTTCCCTTGATCTTTTCCTGTCTCAGAAACATCTAATACAAAGAATTCATCACCTGTTAACATTGTTTGAGTCATATCAACTAACTCACTTGCATCAACATTTAATGTTATATTTGCTGCTGCTGTTGGGTTTGCAACTGAACTGTCTATTAAATAACCATCTGTTACTGCAACTGAAGTTACTGTACCACCTGAAGTTGGTAATTGTGATATATTAATATATTTGTTATTACCGCTATCAGAAGTATCTGATATTAAAATTTTATCTCCTGTTGCTGCTGATCCTATACTTGTACCATCTGCAGCTGCTAAAATAATACTATCAGATCCCAAATAATCAACATTTACTGCACCTGATGTAATAGTTATACCATCACCTCCACCTACTGTTAAAGTTTGAACATGCGCTCCTGCTGTAGTATTTACTGATGTACCACTTAAACCATTACCTGCTGTAATATTAACCTGTGTTATATCTCCTTGCTGACCTGCTGACATTAAATCAGATACCGTAATATATTTATTACCAGGTGTAGAACCATCAAAAATTAATAGTCTATCACTAGTATCTGGTGTACCTGAAAGTTGTGTTTGACCTTGTATATCAAGACCTACTACTGGAATTGGTCCAGTACCAGATGCTACACTAATACCTTTTAAAACTGCTGAAGTAGCTGCTTGTACTGCTGTAATATCACCATCAGTACCATCAATGGTAAAACCAGTGGCACTTGTTCTAGTTACAGATACACCACCACTTCCTGTCAATGTTATTGCATCAACAGAAGAATCAGAACCTGTTAAGGTAAGTTTTGGATTAGTATTAGACCCACTATTTTGTTCAACAGTTAAATCATATTTAGTATCAGCATCTGCTGTACTAATATTAACCCAACCAGTGTTATCTCTGAGCCTTAATTTATTTGTAGATGTATCATAGTATAGTTGACCTACACCATATACGGTAGGTGCTGTACCTACAGGTTGTACAAGAAAGTTTTGAATCTGACTTCCTTGGAGACTTATTGAGTTTAAAAATTTTATTGCTGCCATTTTATTTTATTTTATTTTATTTAATTTAAGTATGCACACCCTGAAAATGCAGATGCAAATGTTATTTTTAATATATTTGAGTTAACATAGTCAACGTCACCTATTACTGTACTATTTCCACTATCTACAACTGTTACAGATGGAAACTTACCTAAATTGTGAGTAATAGTCCATACTGATAATGGTGCATCCTGACATGAAACAAATGTACCTGTATCAGCTATAATTTCTTCTAAGTCTAATATAGTACATACACTACTTGGTGTATCTGGACAAGACATACTAGCTTTAATATTTACTTTTGCTAGTGGTTCTACAAATGTCCCTGCTGTTCCTGTTGCAACAACAACTTTATTTGATGCTGCATTTTGCCAATCACATATTTCTTTATTTAATACAGCATTAACATAATCATTGTAACAGCATGATGCTATACCAAACTTAATTGACTTAAAGTTAGCATATGCTTGAGTTGCAAAATTACGTTCAGTCTTAATCCTTTTTAATAAAGCTAATTCTTTAACTTGATCAGAATTACTTGCTACTCTTACCGTTGATGATGCCATATTATTTATCTCTTAAATCTTGTATCTGCTGTCTGGCTAATTCTAAGGATAGATCTCTAGATGTATCAACTTTAGCTAAAGCAATTGCTTTACATTGTTTACATACTATTACACCATTCCCTAAACTAGCTTTTTGGCATCCACAAGTAAATACTTTATTACAGTGTGCACAATTTGCCATTTCTTTTGGTTTTTAATATAAATATTTTGAATTTGAACCACAATTTCCTGAAGGACATGATATCTTATTCAATCTTTCTTTTGCATAATTATAAAGCTGCATACCCTGTGCTGATGATTGACAATACTCTACATTTGCTACAGCTGCATCAATCATAGTTCTAATATAATTCATCTCTGCTAATAGCTGTGCCTTATCAGAAGCAGGTTGACAATCCTGTACATCTAAATCACATAATACTTCATAATAAGTAGTTAGTAATTTAGTTACTCTCAAATGATTATATTCTACATATACTTTAGAGTTAGGAGATACACTATATTTAATAATATATATTCCATCAGGTATATTTGCTTGTTTAGTACCACAATCAGTTGTTTGTAATGCTAATGTGCATGCAGTTAGACACATATCAAAAGATTTATCTACTTTGACTAATACAGGAACACTATAACCAGGTAATGTAATTAATAACTCTTCACAATCTACTGCCAGGTCTTTAGAGTATTGACTTGTATCTTTAATACATAATAAATCACAATTTGATACCGTTGGTATTTCTAAACTTAATATATGTCTGCTTGCCATTTTATCTTACTTTAATACACTATATAAATAATATACAAAAAAAACAAGAATATATAAAATAAAAAGAGCAGGAGTTTTGGACCCCTGCTCTAATTAAATTAAGATATATTATATACTACCAGTATACATTTGATTCAATTGGCAAATCATTACCAGCTGCTTTAGCCCATGCCTGTATAGCTTCTAGTAAATCTTCAACGGCACCTTGACTTGCTGCGTCATCACATTTAACATAGATTTTATATTGGTATTGGTCATTATCAAATACTCCTGTAGGATTATTAAATCTTGGTACTGAATGCTGTACATAGTAAGCTCTATAAGTAGCCGTTCTGTCTACAGCAGCTAATAACTCATCAGACATTTCAATCTCTCTGATTCTAGCACTACTAGCATTACCTTGATTGTAAGGACTTTGTCTGTATCTTTCAGACATAATTAGTTCTCTAATTACTTCCTCACCTTGTGTTTGTTGCATAGAACCTGGAGTTCTTGTAGCAACACCACAATCATTACATGGTTGACCAGTTTCGTCTAATTGAGAAACAATAATTTCAACTGGCTCAGCATTAAAGTGATCTCTTGTATCAAAAGAACAATTACCAAACACAGTATCAACATATGCTCCTACAAAACTAACTTTAGCTGATCTTTTTTCAACACCATTTGGATCAGTTGATGGAACATAATTTCCAGCTCCTGCTTTTCCTAATGCTTGTGCAATTGAATAATATTCAGTTGTTACTTGTCCAGCAGCACTTGTAATAGTTACTTCTACTGATCCAGCAGAAACACTTGCCACTGTTAATACAGCATCAGAGTTACCACCTATTACAGTAGCAGTATCACCAACTGCAAAACCTGAACCTTCATTAAGAACCGTAACTGATTTAATTGCTCCGGTAGCAGCAATACTTGCAACAGTAAATTTAGCGTTTCCTCCACCACCTGTCACAGTAATTACTTCACCAACTACATATCCTGCTCCACCAGAGTTACCAATAGCAACAGCTGTTACAGCACCAGAACCTGTAGTATTTACAGTTAATCCAGTACCTGCTCCAGCAGATGTAGTAGCAACATTGTTTGCAGCACTATAACCTGATCCTCCTGCTGTAATTGCACCTAAGCTAGCTGCAGCAGCAGTAATAGAATCAACTTTAACAGTAAGATCTTTTCCTAAACTTGGACTTACTGCAGTAACTGCTAATGCAGTAGATGCTACAGCATATCCTGTTCCAACACCTGCAGCAGCAATAGCACCAAATGTTTTAACTCCGTCAGGATCTCCTTCTGCTACAAAAGGCTTAATTAATGGATCACTAAGAGCCATCTCAGCCATAGTAGCAATTACTAAAGTTGGATCAATGTATTCTTGTCCATCTACACAACATATGTTTGCTGAGTCAGCAATTGCATATGCATTGTGATTTAAAAATCTAAGTGCAGGTGAACCCTTCACATCAATTCTCATAAATTGAGTTTTACCACATGGCGCACAATCAGAAGCTAATGATAAGCTAGCTGTTGCTTGAGATGCAGTTAAACAATTTGCTTTCCAAAGTTTGTTAACATACCTAGGGTTAATTCCTTTGGATTTTACTGATTCTTTGTAACCCCCATGTCCTGGGTTGTTACCAATTGTATCTTTAGAATAAAAAGAACCTTGTACAATGTACGCTAGTTCTCCAGCTGTAAGCTGAGGTGGTACCCCTGCTCCACCTGGAGTAGCTACTGATTTCCAGTCACTACCACCTACTAAAGCTAATTGTCCTGCTGTTAAAGCAGATGAAGCTGTACCGGCTATGTTTTGAACAGAAGATACAACAAACGTTTTATTAAACGCATGATTAAAATAAGCCATAATTTATTAATTTGTGAGAGGACCATTACCCTCTCTGGTTATAAAAAAAGATTTAAACAGTTTACTCTGGCGTAACAGTTTGTTACTATAATAATAATATACAAAAATTTTTTATTATATTATATATTAATTATTTCTTTCTCCTGCTTGTAAACCACGTTGTTGTTGATATATATTTTCTATATCACCAGCTATCAATGCAGCAGTATCATCAAGCATAACTTCTACTAAGTCATCCTTAAATTCACAATTTACATTTGCAGTACTTTCTATTCCAGTATATGGATTAACACATCCGGGTACTTGAATAAGTATAGGTTTTCTATAATAAGTTAATATTGGATTTACAAGAGTAAAACTTGTATCTCTATATATTCTTATTGTATTATTTAACATTGTACAAAATGTTTCACCCCAATCAAAACTAGGATTCTTTAATGGATCTCTTAAAATTAAAGGAGCATTAGCTTCTTCTGCTAAATATACTGTCATAGACCTAGGTTCACAACAATCATCTTTAGCTTGAACACTTACTCTTTTAAATTCTAGATATGTTTCTATAGGAAAATTATTTGTTTCAAAATATGTATCAGTAGTTGTACCTGTTAAATTATACTCAATTAACAAAGGTTGTAAATCATCTATTCTTCTTTTAGATAGTTCATCACCCTCCTTATACATATTACCACCGTGTAAATTTCTTCTACACCATTCTATTTGTGCTTTATTAAAGGCTTCAATAAATTGCCAGCATTGAATATTGTCATAATCATTACTATCTAACTTATTTAAACGTTGTTTAAGTTTAATAAAAAGGGTACTATTTTCCATTTTTTATGCGTTCCAATATGGTTCAACTTTGTCTAATAAAGATAACACTGTTTCTTCATTCTCAGGTTTCTTTAAAAACTCTAAACATTCTGCTGGTCTTTTACCTAATCTAACTCCACTATCTAATGGTTCAATCCAACCATTTGCTTTTGTAGTTAAAAACCTATAATAAAGACCATCTTTAACTAATGCTCTTAGTTTTAATTCTTCCATATCTAAATTTACTACATCTAAAAAGTTCTGAGCCGCTCTTTTTTTGTTTGACTCACCACCATTACCATTTATATAGTCATCCATATTTTCATACATAACATCATTAGGTGTTGATTTAGTATATTGTGCACTATCTATATCACATACTTTAGATACATATAATAACTTACTTATATTTGTATCATATAAATCTGTTAACTTTGATATAGCTCTATTCCTTAATTTAGTATATTCTGTTCTAGTTGTTAGAGTTTCCTGAACAGTATCTAAATAAAATTTTGGTTCTTTTTGTGCTTTCTTAGCATCTTTTAATGATTTAGCAACTATAGAAAAACCACCAGCTTTTATTGCATATAATTTAATTTTATCATATGGATCAACTTCTGGATCAAGAAATACAGGATCGTTTCCACATCTTAGATCTATTCTATCCCAGAACTTAGAATTATCTGGCTTCATTACTGTAAGCTTATTCCAAAAATCTTTATCTTCTGGATCTACTACATTAGCAGCTAGTTCAGCTTCTAATTCAGAAACTACTTTTCTAATTTCTGCTATTTTTGCTTTCTTTTCTTTAGAGGGTAACATTTTTACTTCAGGAGCAAACTCATTAAGTCCTGTTACATATCTTTTTACCCCATTTAATTCTAAACATGCTAAACTTTCATGATGTATTACTCCATCATGTAAAGCTAATCCATATTGTTCTAAGCCCATATTCTCTTTTTGAGCATTGAAGTAAGGTCTTATAGCTAGTGAGCTACTTTTTTTTGCATGTTGATACTTCTCAACAATAGTGTAATCTTCCATATCTTATTGGTTTTAATAATTAATAAATGTTATACATAGTCAAAAGTACAATTATTTGTACAGTTATTATTAAATATTTCTAAAGCAAGGATTAAACCTTGCTATAGTTATTTGACTAAGTCAATACAATGTGAATAGATGAATCTCCATCTTTCAAATAAAGATCACCTTTTTCTAATCCGGCTGCTTTTGCAGCAGTTTCATCTGCATATGTATCAGAACCAGCAAGATCACGCAGCCAGCTAATTACTAGATTTACATGAAGTAACCTAGCATTACCCGTCTGAGCTCTTGTAACTCCTTCAAATGCAGGACTTTCAAACTGTTGACTCAATTTGTATACTTGCTTTGGTGCTCCCATGATTATTTTGTTTTAAAGATTAAAATAAAAAGGAGGAGAATTAACTCCTCCCTTTTGATTATTAGTTCTAGAATGATCCTCCTGTTATAGGGTTTCTCATTACAATTTTTAGAACTTTAGTTGGATCCTTAACCCAAATAGCTGGCATGGTCTGAGTCATATAAACTCTATATCCATTGAATTGTCCAGTAGAAGCAAAACCTTGAGTTCTTCCCATGTAGTCCATAGTACCATTTTGGTAGAACCACTTAAGTTGATTATCCCAAGAAAGTTTCAACAAGTGAATGTTGTCATTTCCTTCATCTGTTACATCAAAAATAATAAAGCTAAATGAACTTAGAGGTCTACCATCAATCAATGGATTCTCAATGTCATTAGTGTTTAAGTTATCAAATGCTGGATTTAATACAAACTTAACGTTAGCTAAGAATGGAATAGTAAAGCTTGTGTAAGCAAAACCAAAATCTAAATCCATACCAGAACCTTGTACAGCTCCAATTTGTGATGCATTTTGAACTAAACCTGAACCATAAACTTCATCAGCAATTGCTTTGTTGATCAATTGCATACCACCAATACCTGTTTGTACAATTAATGATCTTTGTGGATCTGGCCCTTTAAACTCAACTTTACCTTGATAGAAGTTATAAAGTTCAGACTTAAACATATCAAGAGTAAATGATGACTTGTTATATACTCTTTTGAAAGAGTTATCTAACTGTGACCATAAACCTACAGACAATCTAATATCATCTGGTCCGTCTTGTTTAATTCTACCACCTTTACCCCACATTAGGTAAGTTTCAATATCTGTTGCAATTTTAGATAAATGTGCTGCTTCCATATTTGTAATGAAAGTTCTTGTAAGAGTTCCATTTTCAAATGCTTCTCTAGCACCAGCTTTACCCATTGTTGCTACTAACCCTTCAATACTAGGTACTGATGGATTGTTAGGATCATTATCAAAGTTTCTCCAAATCTCTGTAACAGGTACAGTTCCATCAGCATTCAATCCGCCTTTAATCATAAGATCAGCACGGCTTGAAATAGAATAGTGTACGTGTGCTTCAGCTCCTCCTACAAAATTGTAGAATTCTCTGAATCCAGAACCTGTTTCAATGTCAGAAAATCTTTCACCATATTCTCCTCTTGCAGAACCTTTTCTAAAGAACTTTGTTCCTTTAGCTAGATATTTATTATCTAAAGATGCTGCGTTGTTGTTATTTACTAATTGTACTTGATAAACATATCCATCACCTGCAGGAATAATATCATCTGCTGTAATGTAAAGTTCAAGACCGTTATACTTGTCATAAGTGATAATATCACCGTGACCAAACGCTCTTTTGTTGATCTTAATCTTAAAGTAGGTTCCATCAATACCTTTGCTAGCGTTAGCAGGTTCAATGTCAGCTACAATGTAAGGAAGATCTTGTGCAATAGGAGTCTGCCATTTGTACTCACCTCTAGCATTATCCACAAGTATTGTATTCTTTCCACCAAAGGAAGCCATTTGATATAAAGGCATTTCTACCTTTTGGGTCATTGCCCATAAATCAATTGGTCCCATATCCATAGGCTCAGGATTACCAAGCATTTGGGTAAGGTGATAAGAATCAACATGTGAACTAGCTTTGTAGCTTGTATCTCTTAGAAAGATCCCATTATTTAAAACCGGAGTTGCCATAATTGTTCTTGTTTTTGATTGTTATTAATTAATTACTCTATTTATTAAATTACCTTAATTTAATTCTTTTAAATTCTTTTAAAAATGTTTTGTGGCCTACTTAACTTTCTTCCAGCTGACTTACTTTTCTTTTCTGCTTCAGCTTGACTAACTCCTAATGATGCTCCTCCTGCATTTGATTGTTCAGTCTTTAATTTTCTAACTGTTTTCTCAACGCTTTTTTGAGCACCTTTATCCATTATTTTTGCTTTATATCCTTCTGGATCTTGCAACAACCATAATGCCTCAGAAATTAATCCATAATTAGGCTCAACAAATTGATACTTTTCAAGTAAGTGTCCTAATAAATTAGTATTGTTACCACTTACTGATGGATAATTAGGTTGAACTAAGCCATTATATAACATAGCTTGTGTCTTTCTGTCTACTTTGACATCACCTAGCTTACCATCTTTTAATGTATCATATACATTTTTCATATATGCTTTTGATGCTTGTTCTTGTTGTTTCTTTTTAAGCTCTTGTTCTTGAAGCTTTTGTGCAACAACTTTTTCTTGCATCTTATCTAACTTAGGTTTAAACTTATTTGCTTGTTGTTCTAACTTACCTAAGTCTTTCCAAATTTCAATTTCTTCTTGAATCTCTTCTTGAGTACCATAACCAGTAGCTCCTAAGTATTCAGATATTATTTTTTCTTGGTCAGTTGCTTTCTTAACATTTAATTGTTTAGTACTCTCTACTTGTGATAGAGTAGCAAATAAACCTTTCATATCTTTACCCCCATCAGCAACATATCTAGCAGCTATTTGAAGTTCTTGAGGAAGACTTTGAAAAAATTGCTTTGGTGTTTCTTGTCTCACCTGATTTGCTCTTTCTTCTAAGTTAGCCTCTATAAGCTCTTCCCAATCTTTTGCAGAATAATCTGTTAAAGATTTATCATCATCAAAAGGAACAATTTTTTCATCCTTAATCAATTTGTCAAATACATCAGATATTCCTGATATTGGTTTTCTACCTCTTTTAGATTTAGCTTCTGTTACTTCTTCTTCCTCATTATCTATATCTAAAGATTCTATAATATCTTTTCCTTCTTCTGTAGATTCTTTAGTTTCTTTGGTTTCTTCTACCTCTGTTTTATCTTCAGGAGTATCTGTTACCTTTGTTTCTTCTACATTGTCATCTACCTTAGCAGTTATATCATCTGCATCATCAGAATCAGGATCTAAAAACTTCATATCTGATTTTTTATTTATACCAGAAAAAATGTTTTTAGGGGTAGAGTCATCTTGAATTATATCCGCACCTGTTGGGGCTACATTAAATATTTCATCTAGATTTACATCTACTTGTTCTACTTTACTTTTTACAGTTTTTGTTTCCGTATCACTCATAATTATGTTGGTTTTAAAAATTTATACTTCTTACATATATAATATAAGAAATGTTTTTAACTATAAACTTATAATATTTGGTTAATTTTAAAAATAATTTGCAGTATATAGCTAACGTCTATTTTTTATTGTCAGATTTAGGAGAATCATATTTATTTTTGTTTTCTCTTGCTATTTGAAGTTTAGTGTCAGCTATTTGTTTTTGTGAAGCAATTTTTTCTCTTTCAACTTCTAATCTACTATTTTCCAGCATAGACTTATTAGTGTTTTGTTGACGTTGAAGATTCATTTGTTCTCTATATTGAGTTTGTTGTCTAATATCTTTCATAGCATCCTGATAATCAGACTGTTTGTTTTGATTTATATCAACCATAGAACCATAACCAGCTGATCTTATTTCAGCAAGAAGGACATCATTTTTTCTATCCTTTTCATTTTCATTTATCTCAACTTGAAGTTTTTGTTGCTCTTCTTGAGCTTTAGCTTGTATTTGTTGCTCTTGCATCTGGCGTTGTTGATCCATTTCTTGCTGTCTTTGAGCTTGCATTCTTGTTTCAGCATCTTTAAGTATATCTGATACCTCTGCAATTGAGTCAGCTTTTACAATATTTCCTAGTTCATAAATACTTGCACCTGTAGTATTATTTGTAAGAGCCATTTGTTTTAAGTTTTCTAGTATAGCTCTGTGGTTAGTTTTAGTAGTTGCAAATACATTAAAATCTCTAAGTAATAAATCAGTGCCATTAATAGTAAAATTAACCTTCTCAGCCTCTGTAGAGATATATTGTAATCTTATACTTGGTGTATTACTATAATAATATTGTGCTAAATCAGTTCTCATCTGGTGAACTCTTGGCATTAAATGATCTGAATGCTGTACAAAATACATTTCTGTTTGAGCATAAGATTGCTGCATAGCTTGTACTACACCTGTTGCTGTTTGAGCTGATACAGCTCCTCCTAGACGTTGTGGATTTACACCTATAGCATCAAAACATTGTTGTTTAAAATAATTAGCTAATTGTATTCTTGACATTAATCTATTAGTTTGCTCCATGTTTAGAGTTTGATAATGATTAAAGTTAGTAGCATTTTCAGTATTAGTAATAGATGTATCTAATGGTAACATTTGAAAGTCTTTCATTGCTACAAATGCTTTAGCATAATTATTTTTACCCCAATCCTCACCCATTGAATGACGAGGTAAAGCATTTTGATCAAACATAATAACTGTACCTAATTCATCTATTAAGATATCTGCAATCTGGTTATTAACCATATTGTAACCAACCTGATAAGCTTTCATTAAATCTACTAATGAAGTTGATCTTGTATTTCTATCTGAAAATACTCTTCCTTCTACAGGAAGCTTACAACCATATAATGAATTATTTCCTTTAAATTGAAAAGGTAATCTACCAGGCTTAGTTCTATTGATACCAATATATATTGGATTAATATTATCACCCATAGTAGATCTCCACATTGCTGGTAAATTTGGTCCTAATTTTACACCTCCCCATACTTCATTAATCCAAATCCAATCAATATGTTCACCACCTATTAAATTATCTTTAGTTTTACTTTTAAAGATTGATGTATCATATACTGCCTTTTTAGTAATTCTAAATGTTTCATCAACTATCTCTTGAGTTATTTCACCATCTTCTTCTATCTTAGTTAGATGTCCAACTTTTCTTTGAGTTTTCCAATATATGGTAGAAACTCTCATCAAGTTACCTTCACCCCACATTTGTACATCTTCTCCTTCATTTAATATTTCACTTAAAATATCACCACCATTAGCAGGATCATTATGATAATTACTTACAAATTGTCTATATGGTAAACCAGGCATTTCAGTGTTCCATGCATGAGATCTTTTTGGATCATAGTATGAACCATCATTTTGGTATCCGTTAACTTGATATTGAGCAGATCTTGCTGGATATATTTTTTGTAGTGAGGTAAGTTGTTTCTCATCCATTAAATATCCATATCTATCTACTACATCTGATACAGTCATTAAATCTACTTTACCTACATAATTTGAATCTGAGATATATCTTTGTTCTGGAGACTTTTGGTAAAAGCTTAATACTGGGTTCCATAATTCTATATCATAATCATCTTCTAACATTCGGAAATGCCAAAACTCTCTGTCTGCAATAAGCATATCTCTAAATCCTCTTTCTTCAAGCTCTTGCATTTTAAATCTTTCCTCATCTACATTTAATTGATGAGTAGCCCACTCTTCTATCATACTTCTATATGACTTGCTAAAAAAGTCTTCAATCTCAGGTAATGTTTTTAAATTTTCTGGCTTTAGTTGTTGTACAGCTTGTTCTGAACCAGGATCCATTCCCATTGCAATCATTTTTTGAAGCATTTCTGCTTCAGCATCTGCAAGTAAGGATTCTTCAACCTGCATTTTCTTTTGTTCTAACATCTCATTATAAGATGTATCATCTACTGCTCTAAATTGTACTTTAGTATATCTTTTAGCAAACTCACCTGATAAAACATTTACTACATTTGGAATAATTGGATAAAATTTTAACTCAAGTGCAGAATCATTTTCTTGAGTAAGAGTTTCCATTAAATCTTTATAGTCATTATCAGGCTCTATAATATAATCTGACTTATCAATAATACCTTTTGCTAGCTTGTAATTTTTTAGTAAACGCCTAGCATTATTACGTAAAAACTCAATACCTTGTAGTTCAAGCCAGTCTAAATTCCATGCCGCCCAATCATCTGTTTTATCTTTATATGGTAAAAACTGAATAGGTTGTGTTAGACTTGAAAACGTTGGTCCATCCTCAGCTTTAGCACCATTTTTAAGTTGCATTGCATTTAATACTCTCATTTATCTAAAGTTTTTGAATCCAGATCTTCTTGTATTTGAATTTCTATTAGTTTTTTTACGCCCAATATTTTTGAACGGACTATACTTTAATTTAGTAATTTTTTGTGACTTAACCAAGGATTTCTCTTCAGTTTCACGTCTTTTACTATATCCCCTGTTTGACTGTTGAATTTTAGAAAATGCCACCAATGCACAAAAAGAAACCATTCTATCCACATTCAAACCAGGATGATATGCCATCATTTCTTTAATTAACATTTGATCTGGTATACGTTCAATACCAAAAGTTTGTGAAATAACATTACCTTCAACATCTAACTCTTCATCTATAACCTCTCTTAAAAATTCTATACCATAAGATATTAAATGACTTTTAAATAAAGTACCTGTATTTTTCCAACCATACTCTTGATATACTGTTCTATTAGATCCTAGATCTTTTAAAAATAATATCTGTTGTTTAGGTACTAAATATCTTTGTTTTTTTCTAGCAATCATATGTTGAATAAATAAAGAAATATTATTCTCCACTATTGTCCATGCATTATACCACTCTATGATATATTCTAATCTTTCATGTGTTTTATTAATATCATCATATCTACCACACCATGATGCTACTACTTTATCTTTTTCTATAAATTGTTCTATATCTCCCGCTTCATTAGTACGTGTTACTTCTGTAGCATTTTTATACACAAAGATACTACATAATGAATCTGACGTAGTAGTCTTTCCTTCTGACACAGGATCAATAGATGCATAGTATGCTCCAAATTGAGGATCTTTGATTGGACGTTCCCATACAACTATACTACCTGTTTTATCTTGTTGTCTTTTATTTACTGGAAATTCAGATATAGGTAATTTGGTTGTTCTTTTTGGGACAATACCTTTTTCATCCCTATCTAAAGTAATTAATTCATATGGATATGATTTTTCTTCTATACGTTTTAATTGTCTACTTAATAGTCCCTGTGGAAAAATTGATTCTTTTCTATAAGCAAATGCTTCAGAAATATTTAATGGCTTCTGAGATATTCTAAGTTGAAACTGTTCAGAGTTTAATTCAACCTTCCATCTTTCTCTTTCTAATTTAATAGCTGCAATTGCTTCATCAATTAAACTATTACCGTATTCATCAATGTATGGTGGCATAGACCATTGTTCAGGAATAAATAAACCTGCCATACCAATTGTTCCATCAGCATCTATTAAATTTGTTTCTACTGCATATATATCATTTCCAACTGGATTAAGTATCATATCTTTAAGTGGATTACATTGTGATAAATCACCCACTGATCCTGCTGCAATAAACATACCTGTAGTTACCATACCAGAAGACATAGCAGGACGTAAATACTCATAAGTTTCTGACATTTTAGGTGCTATACCTGCTTCCTCATGAAAAAAATATGTACATGGTCCACCTACACCAGTAGTAGCATTTTTCTCAAATGAAGCACCTTGTATTTTAGATTTTAAACCTCTAGAAGTTTTTCTATTATTAATTTTAACTTCTATCTGTTGTTGCCATAATAATACTTTTTCTGGATTACTAGGTCTATACCAGGCAGTATGCTCATTTAAAAAAGTTTTATATTCTTCTAAAAATTTCCAAGAACCTTTATCATTTATATAATCTTTTAATGAAGCCCCAATCTTACATATAGATCCTTCTTCAAACCAATACTGGTTAATTATTTTAGCCATATGAAAATATGAAGAAGCTATTTGCCTTTTCTTTAATATGGCTGCATGTTGATTATTTAACTCAGCAATAATTTCATATAATGCCATATGATATTGTGCATCTCTTACTTTTGCAAAACCATATTTTTTTTCTTCTTTATCAAAAATAGGTAAAAAGTTAAGCCACATATAGTAATCTCTGGTAAGATACCATTCATTATTACCTTCTTTATATATTACTCCTTCTCTACATTTAATCTTTTCAAATTCCCAATAAGCAGTAAAGTCTTTTGACCTAAAAGGTTTATTACAGTAATGTCCTTCTTCATTAAATATTTTAGCTTGTTCATTAAAAGACCAGGCAATCTTTGTAAAATTATATTCACCTGGTTCTTTAAATATACTTTCTAAGTATTCTCTAAAACTTAAATCACTTTCAAATGTAGTAGTAGTCCATTTTTTATTTTCATATGTAGGTATGTTTCTACTCATCTCTAATTATAGCAAATACATCTCCTGCTTGAACTAGTAAATGTTCTTCATTATCATGTTTCATTGGAGTTGGCATTGCATAATCTGCATACTGAACTATATCACCTACTTTAATTTCTTTTACTTCTTGTCCTACTCCTACTACTGTACCTTTAAACTCCTTCTTTTGAGCTATTTCAGGAATGATTAATCCCCCTGCAGTTTTAGTTTCAACTTTCCACTTTTTTAATAATAATTTGCTACCTACTGGAATAATTTTTTGTGCCATAATTGTTGATTTTTATAATTGGTCATAAGCTAAACCTGCACCACCACGTACAGAGCTTTCTTGTTCTTGTCTCATATCTGTAAATGCACCTTTGTATGATTGTCTTATAGACTCAAATTTTGCTGCTGCATTTACCATTGAATTAATATTTCCATCTCTACCATGTTCAATAGCAGTAACTTCCATGTATTTTGCTAATCTATCTAACATAGACTTGATACCTACATATGCTCTATAAGTTGGTGTCTGATACATTTTTTCACACATTGCTCTAGCATATCTTATTGGAGGATCTTCAGTTGATTCTTCCAATTTTATTTCCTCAATTACTATATCTTCTTTTTCATGTTCTGGTAAATTAAAAAATGGATTAAGATCAGGATTAGGACATGTCATATAAAATAAATATTTATATATAGGCATGTGTGTATCAGGATATTCATCTTTTATCTTTTTTAGAAAGGGTAAAGTATAACAATGTTCTGTTAATACTACCTTATCATTTTGTATGTCAAATAATCTAACTATCATGAGCCTCCATCATTACATAGATCTGTACAATCTATAGCGTCCATAAGTGTTTTAATTGTATTGTATGATTCTTTTACCTGTAGTACTATAGGTCCCAAAGCTATATTTCTACAATCTAAAAACTTTTGTGTTGCTGTATCATAGTATTCATCTACAAAATCAATAGAATTTCTATTAATATATATTGGAGTTTCAACTAAGACAGGTGGCACTTGTTGATTATTAAGATCAAATTGAGTTGGTATAAGAGTTCTCACAATAACTCTAGTTAATGTAATATAATTTTTTTGATATACGGGAATTCTTAATGCTGGCATAATTATTTATTTAAAATGTTTTTTAATTCTTCATATCCAATAACAAATATAATAGGTTTACTATTATCAGAAAACATAACTTCAGTATATGTTTCTTTAAACTTATCTGTACCTAGATGCCAATATTGTTTAAACCAAATTATTTTGTCTAAATCTACAGATATTTTAGTCTCTTCAAATCTAAAGTCTGTAGGTACTTTTGATTTTAATGATTGTATTGCTACTGCAGCAGTAAATTCTATATATTTCATCTGTTATCTTTTAACCAAGTTATCAAAGAATGTACCTCATCTTTTAAATAAGGTAACTCATATATTTTAATGTCTTCTAATACAGGTTCACCAGCTACATGTTCATTAATAGGATATCCATTTGCATCAGTACCTACTTGTTTAAATTTTACATGTTGTATTGTCAGTTTCCCTATTTTAAGTTTAGGATTATGTTTTTTAATAATATAAGCATAAATACTTAATTGTAAATTATAGTGATTTAAATTACAATCATCTAAATGACTTACAGGATTATACATTTTGTTAGTAATTCCTTCCCAATTTGTAAACCCTTTTTCTTTTATTTCTTTATTAGTTTTATAATCATTGATATTAATAACACCATCAACAACTTCAACTACATCTGCTTGACCACATATACCTATAGACTTAAGATACACTAAATGTTCCGGATATACACCATTATCAAGTTTTTGATTAGGAGAAATTTTAATTCCTTCTCCATCTACCAATGGTTTAATGATAGGTACTTCAACACCATTACGTTCAATAGTTTTAAAGTCTAACATATCTGCTTCACGTTGATTATGATACCAATTACCCAATGTAATTGCCCTATGAGATTCGGCATCCCATGCAGCTAAAATTTCTTTTGGTGTCTTACCATACCATTTAGATCTTTTGTTCTTAGAAGACTTCTTAGCCTGTCCATCACGATCAAACTTTGGTTTAAATTTACCAATAAATGATGTTACACCAGTCCACTGAATATTATCACCATCAGTGCTTTCATATATATGTCCTTCCTCTTTAAATACAATAGCCATATCAAATACCTATTGTTGTATACCACATACCATTTTGTTCATCTGCAGTAAAGTTAATTCCTGTACTATAATTTATTATTATTTTCATTTTCTATTTGTTTGGTTATTTCTTCTTCTTGCTCTTCTGTTACTAGAGCATCCCAAAACCCTTTTGGGCATTCTGATGAAAGTGAACGTACTTTAAAAGCTAAACTACAACCACAATCAGAACAACATGGTTGAGTTCCTGGTGCTAAACAGTTATCTCCTTTTGCATCAAACATTCCACATTTTATGCAAATTTGAAATCTATCTGTTGCAACTGCTTCTACATGTTGTTTTTTAAATACACTATTTTTTATTCCTTCTGCAATTTTACTTACATTTTTAAATGCATCTAAATATTTATTCCACTTATTTGGCACTTTTAAATTTTTTTTTATTTTTTATATCTTCTTCTATTTGATTTAATCCATTAGTCATTTGTAAAATATTTTTTTGTATGTCTTCACTTTTTGCAAAACCTAAATATGTTCTTTTAGCTAAGTTGCCTAAAATACTTTTATTTTTTTTTATTGCTTTTTCTAGTTTACTTTTTCTTAAATAAAAAGTACCCAATCCATCTACATGAATTCTAGGATATTCTAAATTAGATAATGCACTTCTAACTTTAGCAAAATAAAAAGTAATAAAATCATCTACAACTGATGGATGTACACCCACTTCTTCTGCAATTCCTTCTTTTAATACTTTATGACTCTTTGGTTTCATTACCTAAAATTTTATAATCTAATAATACTAAACCACTATTCTGTACATTAATTTCAGGATTAATAGATATAGTTTTTTTATTACTACCTTTCTTAATTAACAAATTCTTTTTTTCTGCTTTAGTGATAGCATTCCTAGCTGACTGAGGACTTTTAAATATATTATTATTAACTAATAATAGACAAAACTTTGTTAATTCCATTTTATTATTTTTTGATAAATACATTAAAAATTTTAAATCTGAATTGGTTATTAATATACCATTAAAAAAACAATAAGTAAGTATTTGATACATAATTGATGTATCAATATCTACTTTTAATTTTAAATCTACTTTATTTACTAATGCCATTTTATAAACTTAATATCATATCTACTAAATCAGGATGTGGATAACAATCTGATTTTCCTTTTCTAACATTACCATGAACTAACAACCCTTTAACCTTACCATAAAATGCATCTTCTTGGAAGTCAAATGCTTTAGTTGGTCCATACTTCTGAATAAATTGTTTTAAACCCAATCTAATATCAACACCATCTCTTTCACCTACATACTTAATCCACTTTTCAGTTTCTTTAATTTGTTCAGGTGAATAATCTTGCCAATATAAATATCCTTTAAATGCCTCATCAAGTTTTCTTACTTGTGAGTCTATACAAGTTGATTTAACATATGTCTTTTTATCATTTGTTAAATAACCCATATTACATATTTCAATACCAACTGAATGACGGTTCATCCATCCTGATCCGGTTTTTCCTAAATGCCAACCTTGTGCACCTTCAGGAAATGCTTGAACCATAACCCCATCATGTTGATCATCACCATTTCTGTGATTAATACCCCCTAAAACAAATTCAGTGGCAACACGCCCCCGTGTATCTCTACCCCAATGATCTATACAAGCATAAGGATTTGCATTACCAGCAGTATGATGTAAAAATACATATTCATTTTCAATTGGTCCTTTAATATATTCTCCTTTAGGTAAATAATGCTTATGTATTATCTGATCATATGTAGTTGTAAAATACTGTAATTGAGAATCAGTATCTTCATCTATTTCATCAGGTACTGCATATTCTAAATTTAAAAGTAAGCTCCACATATCATTATCTACTATACCGGTTACTGGTAAATTTTTATCTAATTGAAATCTTTCAACTCTTTTTTCTGTTTTAGGTCCAAATATACCATCAGGTGATGTACCTAATTTACTTTGTAATGTTCTTACATCTGGTCCTCTACTACCAATTTTTAACTGTCTCATATTATTTTACATTTTTTGCAGCATTTTCCATTGCTTGTTTAAATTTTTTTGCTTCTTCGGAATTAGGTTTAACTCCTTCATTTTGTTTTTGTGCCATAAACATTTGAGCTTGCATTCTCTTAGCTCTTGATTCTTCTATCTCACATAACAATGCTTCATATTTTGCTTGAGTCTTTAAGTGAGGAATGTTATCTGTGTAGAATTTAGTAATCTCTTTTCTACGTTGAGTAAGTTCTTCTTGAGAAAGTTGCGGTTTCTTTTCATTCAAAGAATCAATTCTCTTCTTGGTTTTTTCAGTCATTATTATATATTTTAATTAAACATTAGTTAACAAATATATACAATAATAGTTTAAATCAAAAAAGTTTAGTACTTTTTTTAAATTATGTTGTTTGAAAGTATCTTTATTAAATCCTGAACATCAGATGATGTATATAGACGGACTATTGGATTTTGTGTATTTGGTAATATAAGATCTACATACCATTCGTTTTCACCTGTTTGATGATTACCTACAGAAATAAAATCAATACTGGCTACACTAAAAGAATAATAATAGAATCCATTTTCAGTATATATTTTTTGAAAACATAATTCTTTTATTGCATCTTCTGTCATTTCTTACCATTTTACTTTGTCTGCCCAATAAGCAGCACTCATTTTACCTTTTGCTATATTTTTTCCGTGTCTTGCTTTAAAGCTTTTACGTCTAGCTTTTTGTTTTGCTGATTCACCAGCTTTAGGTTTACCAGCAGTCTTCACGCCTTGTTGTCCAAAACGTATTGTCTTGATCTTATCTCCTTGTTTAGCAACTACTACATGTGATTTCTTAGGGTGACTAGGAGTTCTTTTAGGTTTATTATAACCTGAAACACCTGCTTTTACTAATCTTGAATCTTTTTTCTTTGCCATAACTTATCTTTTCTTTCCTTTATGTAAGCCATGACTAGCATGTTGTTTACCTTTTTTAGTAGCAGCTCTTTTCTTTTTGTTCGCTGCAGCTAATTTTGCTCTACCTTTTTTTGTTCCCTTTAATTTAGCTATTGTTTTAGCAGGTGCGTATACCTCACCAGTTTTTGAAGACTTCTTACCACTAGGCGTTCTCCATTTCTGTTTAGTCCATCTTGTTAAACTTTTTTGCTGTTTAGTCTTAGCCATTACTTTCTCTTTTATCTTGTTGTAAATGTATGTAAACTAAATAATACCATGACAGAAAATAATACACCTAATACAGCATGATCATTTTGAGTTACTATAGGCCTATCTTTTCTTTCCCACGAAGGCTTTGAGGAGCCACAAGTAAATAATAACATACAACATAACGATATTAAGATTATATTTTTACGCATTATTTTTTATGTACTTTTTGTATTGCAAAATTATGTGATAAACTTGCACCTTTGTGTGCAACAAACTTGCCACTATGCTTCATAAGCTTTGGTGCTCCTTTACCAGACTTCATCCAGTGATATCCTTTTGGTGCTTTTACTTTCATTACTTTTTACTTTTATAACCTCCACCAGCTGCTTTATATCTTTTAGCTAGCATTTGTGCCTTACGTGCAGACCATTGTCCAGCACCACCACCTTTGCTCCCGGCTTTAATTGAATTAAACAATCTTTTACGCATTCCTGGTTTAGTATAGTTTCCAGAACTATTTACCGTACTTTTCTTTTTCTTTTTTACTGCCATTACGCTTCATATTTTTTTGGATACGTTTTATCAAGTATTGATTGCAGTTTAGCACACCTTTCATACTCTTCCAACTCTATCCAATGTTCTATCATATTTTGTAATTCTTCTTCTTTCGGCCCATTCTCTGGATCAAATGCCATTATCATTTGTTCCTCGCTACCAAATGAATCACTTAAAAGCTCTTCAAAAGAAATTTGACCAGAAAGTATAATCCAGGCATTGTAATATGCCTTATCAAGTAATATCTTATCAAGTTCTGCCTGTGCAATGCTACTCATCACATCATCTTTGTCCTCTGAATAATTATTGTCAGCCATAATATTTTATCAATTTGAAACTCTTCTATAAAGACAATATACTAAAAATTGCAACTTAATAAAAGTCCTTGGCTCAGAAATTTTACTTTTCCCCTATACAAATGTTGTGTGTTTGGCGTGAACAAGGGGTTTCTACAGTTTGCTCCCCAACTAAATTTTGTGGCGTGGGTACCCCCGTCATTGACTATACTGCTGATAACAGTTTTACATAGTCAGGGTGGGGTATGTCTGTGGCTAAGGTATATAGTACATATGTAGGTAGGTGATAGCATCTATGTGTACTGTCTGCTGGGTGTTTGTTTGTTTGTCTACAAAGAAAGTAGGTCAGAGAAAGTCTCTGTGTAATAATTAGAATAGACAAATACTTTATCATTAGCCTTCGGCTCCCAAGCTATATATTGTGTCATTGTTGTTGTGGCACATTAATAAATCAATTTCGGGATTGTAATAACAACTGCAATTCCATTAACTCAGGGTCTATATAGGCCCAACAAAACCGCAGCTTGTGCAGGGATTTGTACTGCATAGCAATTTATTATGATTAATGTCATAACTGGTACTAAAGGTGCCAACAAGGGTAAAACTATCCAAGTAAGTAAAGACCCAAAGATAGGGTTTGTAACTGTTCAATCAGAGACAGATGTCTTACGTAATGGCTGGTTTGATACCAAGAAGCTTACTACTAATGTACGTGGTCCAATTGAAAAGCTCCAAAAGATAGGAGACTGGCAAGATTATGTGCAGGGTGGTAAGATTATTGTGGTGGAATCACTCACACCAATCAATAGCTCTGATAAGTCTCAAGGACTTAAATTAGCAGGGGAAACAGGAGTAGTGTGTATGAAAGACGGAAGTCCTATCTACAGACAAACTGAATTCACCAAAGAGCCAAGTGCTCACAACGTCTATATTCAACACACTAATATAGATGAAATACGCAAAGCTAATGGCATTGAAACTAAAGCAGTAGCTTTAGAAGACTATGTAAAGCAACAAGCGTAATCTAATTAGGGAGAGTGTAACAGCTCTCCCTTTTTTTTAACTTAAAGCTGGAGAGCATCGTACTCACTATATTATGGAGTATTTCAAAGGACATAGAAAAGTGCAAATGGATAAGCACTTGTATAAAATGCATCACAAGATAAAACTAAAGCTTGATGCTATCTGCTTAGAGGCAGGAGATTTAAATGTAGAAGAGTTTATGCAAGTGTATGAATCTCTCAAACAAGATGTTTATAGTTTTGTGGAGGAAAGAGATGACTTCTACAAAAAGAATCCAAACGTAGGTAAAATACCTCTAACAGGTATTAACCGTAACTTCCAAGAAGATATGATTAATGATATGGATGTGGGATTATGAAACAGAAACCAATAGGAAAGGTACATCTAAAAGGTATCAATGATAAAGCATACGCTAAGTATAAAGCTAAGCAAGATGCTAAACCAAAACATTCTAATAACCTATGGCTACATTTGTCATAGGTTTTTTTTATTAAGCGGAATGTTACAGACCTTAACTAAATTCTACTGTTATCTCTGTTAGTTGTTGTGCATAGTACTGCATTTTAGTTAAAGTTTGCGTGCTGTCTGCTCCCCAGCTATGTTTTGCTACTATTATCTAGATAAATTGTTAATTGTTGTGGTAAATTGTTAATTATGCACGTGTGTGTGTCAATAGTACATCTCAAATCCCACATAATACCACCTTTTACCACTTGATAAAAATAATTACATCTTATAATATTAATATAGCTAACATCAATAACTAGAGCAATGAGTCAAGCAATACCACTTACTATTCTGAAATAGTGTAAGCCATTGGACAACTAAGACATGATACACATGTATAGTTAGTCAACACTTAGATCTAAGGGATCTACATTAAGATGGATAAGCACTCTAGTTATATGTTAGTCTCTTCCTCTATAGGATAAGAGCCATATTACCCGCAATATTGCAATCAACCACTAATATACTAAATCGTTATGTCAAATAATATATCAGAATTACAAGTGCTTAAATCTAATGCAGGTTATTACGTAGGTCGTACAGAGAATGGTATGCCTTATAGCCGTCAATCAGACTATTTTAGAGATAGAATAGATGCTGAAAAAGCATATACTATAATAGCCACCTTTGGCAAAAAAAATCCATTAATAAATTTTTAAATAAAGCTAATAAGTATGAAAATAAAAGTAATTAAACCAGAACAATTCGTGACATGGGGTAATGCTATAGGCATTGTCTTATACAGTAGAGAACAAGATGCTACTGTAAACTTCTTCACAGCTGATATGGAATGCAGTCGTGTTAAAAGAGAAGAACTAGGTTCGCCATCATTGGTTGAGCTTAAATTAGAATTACAAAGTAATAACTCGTTAAGATATATTGCTAAAGAAAACTATTTAATAACCGTAACTGAAGACATGGGGATAGAGTATCTCAAGTATGCTAACAGTTACAACTAAATTTAAACACTCATGAAAAAAACAATTTATTTATTATTGGCTCTATTTCTTTTAGGGCCAATTCTTACATCGTGTGGTTCAAGTAGAACCTGCAAGACAAAGAAATACAAGAAGAGCATGTACCAAAAGAAATGTTGGAGTGCTAAGAAACAACGTTATACAAGATGCAGATGAAAGATATATTAAGAAAGTTCATAAAAGTCTTATATGTAGTCATTGTACCAATAATGGCTATATGGAGCGCATCGTGGTATTACATAGTAATGGGACCTGATAGTCATGCATTTTTAGTTGTGTGTATGGTAGCTGTATTAGCATGTCTTAGTTCATTTCTATGCACAATTTATATGAATAAGGTAAAGGTACTACCCAAAACAACATTTGAGTTTGTGCCTATGATAGGTTTTGCTATAGGGATTGATAATGTAAGCTATAAAAATAACTCTGTAGTTATATTATTACCTTTCATATTAATTGAATTTAAAAACCGTAAATAGCCAACATATGAGCCACTAACAATACCAGTAATATTATATATATAATAACACTAGGTATTAAGGCTAGGAACCGTGAGTGGTTTGAGAAGAGAAGGTCTCTACCTTTTTATCATACTTGTTTAAGGTATGAGACCTAACTCTTATAATAACAATTTTATAAAAATGAAGAAAATAGAAATACCAAAGAAAGTAACAGCATCACTGTTAAGAGATTTAATAAGTGAAGCACCAATTAGAAACAAAGCAAATAGTAATTTAATATTTGATAAAATATTTAAAAGCCTTGATGAGTATCAGATATCAAGTATAATAACATTAATGTTATCAGAAGAACCTTATAAAGCTTTATCATTAAATGATTATGTAATAGTTAGACCACCAAATTATCACAAAGGAGATAAATATGAAGAAGATGTTCTAAAAGATATTGGATTACTTCATAAATCAGGTAAGGTATATGGTAATGTAATTGGAGATGGCTCTTGGAATGGTGATTTTGATCCACTATCTGCTAGAATTAAGGTACATCTGTTATATCATAATGCTGATAAAAAACTAGAAGTTTATGAAGATAGTTATAGTCCTTTTGAACTAAAACGTGTTTCTAAAAATTCAATTAAATATTATAATCCTAAGAAAGATGCCAAAACTAACACAGGAGTTGATCAGATCACATTATAAATCATGGAAGAATAAAGAGTCCATTAAATCAAGCTTTGGCTATACTATGAATGAGATGTATAATCTTAATGACATAGAGTTAGCTAAAGAAAGAGATGATAACTTTGCATTTCTAAGATTATTAAGAGATCATGTCTACAAAAATGAAACTTGATAGATTTGGAATAGTAAAGCATATAGTGCTTACTGATCCAGAGATATCTATCCAAGCAAAGGGTTTGTATAGCGTATTATGTTGCTATGCAAATGCTAATAGAGTATGTTGGCCCTCATTAAGTACACTAGCTGATGTCACTGACACAAGTCAATCATCAATCAAAAGGTACTTATTAGAGCTAAAAACTCACAATATAATACATAGAGAAGGAAGAAAGCTAAGAATTATTTAAACGTTAGCTATATTACTGCTGTTTATTTTTAATAAGGTCCATATATGAGCTATCTTGGATGAGTCAGAACGGATTGAATTGTTATCTTTACTACATGATAATTCAACTTCCCAATGGTCGCATCATAGAATGCTCATTAGAACAGTATCTTTCTCTATCAGATGAAGAATACAAAGAGCTTAATGGCCTTAGCTCTGCTTATACAAAGGAAGTGGGTGACCCATTTTACAATAGATTTTCTAAAACACAAGTGATAGATGAAATAAAAAGCCTCAATATAGAGGAGAACGAACCAGCACTTGATGAAATAGATTCTTTTGAAAAATTAGATGACCCGTATTTCCATTCAGATGATGTTTAATCATCAATAATTATTTATTCACACTTTTAAAACTTAAAAAAATGCAAAACAATAATGTAAACGTTGTGGCTGATGACATGAACAATGTTATCCGTCAATCACAGAACAATTCAGACTATGGTTTCATTAGATTGGAACAACAAAGAACAGTATTTACTAATACAGGATGGGTAAAGGCAATGCCTATGTCTACTTTATTACATGGTACTATGGATTCTTTAGCTAGCTTAAACTTAAATGTTGATAGTGAACTACCAGGTAAAATCATTGTAAGAGAGTCATTAGAGCCATTTAGTAAGAATGATCCTGACAGAGATTTAAAGAAAGCCGGAGATACAGGGATTATCTGTGCTGTACAAGGTCAACCTATTTATAGGAAAACATTTTTTGTAGCTGATATAACAGCTCAAGATGTATTAGTTGCTCATGATAATGGAGATGCCATTAAAGAAGCTAATGGTACAACTAATAAAACTGTAAAAGCAACAGCAACACCAGCTGAAGCATTTGGATTACAAGATTCAGATGAAATAGAAGCTGATAACACTCAAGAAGATGGTACTCCACCATTAGATGAAGTGGAAGAAGTAGTTGAAGAAACCGTTGAAAGTTTTGAACTATAAAGTTAAATCATGATCAATGAATTAGGGATGGCTATGTAAAAATAGCTGTCCCTTTTTTATTATATACACTCACTTATTACTAATATTAAATCAAACAAGTATGTTATCAAAGAAACAAATCCAAAAATTAGAACTCAGCAAAAAACAAGATCAATTAAGTAAGCGTAAAGAACGTTATGAATATCTAGGTATTCTAAATGAATATCAGTTACATCCACCTTCTATAATAAATAACTTTGAGTATTGTAAACTAAATCCATATCAACATTTTTTGTTTAAACGTGTACTACATGGTTTAAGAGTTTATAAACCTGAAGAAGTTAAGAAACTACATTGGGATAAGAAAAGAAGAATTACTAAGGTATGGAAACGTGCTCAGAAAGAACTGAATGCATGGAAACAATATCTTTGTAATAAGAAAATAAATTTGTATCTTAGGAAGACTTTTAAATGTAGTCCTTTAGCCTTATATATAGCAAGTATACCAGCTGAAGAAACATTAGAAGATTATACTAACACAATGACTTTCAAAGAATTAGGTATTACATATGAAGATATTGTACTAAAATTTATGTCATTGGGTTTATTACCTAAGAACTACTTTACTTTAGATCCTAATGGCTATCAGAAAAGCATCTAAAAAAATGGCTAAGGCTAATAATATGTACTCAAAACTACGTATTGAATATCTTAGTAATAATGGTATCTGTCATGCAAAGATACATCGTTGTACTTTGCATGCTACAGATATACATCATAAAAAAGGGCGTGGTGAGTATCATTTAGATACCTCAACATGGTTACCAGTATGCAGAAATTGTCATATGTGGATAGAAGAAAATCCTTCTGATGCATATGAATTAGGTTTTTCACAATTAAGAAAATAAGATGGATAATAATCATAAACATAAGTTATTTACATGGAGTATAATAATACTAATAACAGTACTAATATGGTACACAATAATCAAAAACGTACTATGTCTGATAGAGACATAGTTCAAGCAGATGCATTGTCTATAGCAGTGCAACATAAAAGATGTGGTCTAGGTATATCAATGGGAGTTGGTAAAACTAGAATTGCAATAAATCATTTACTAAAGAACTTTAATCCATTTATAAATGTTTTAGTAGCAGTACCAAAGAAATCTGTTATGAAGTCTTGGTATAATGAATTAGATAAGATGAATAATAATGTTTTAGCAGATGCAAATATAACATTAGAAGATCATATTACTTTTACTACATACTTATCACTTAATAAATGTAATCCAAATGATTATGATATTGTTTATTTAGATGAATGTCATAGTTTAAAATTATCTCATGAAGCTTTTTTATCAAATTTTAAGGGTAAAATCTTAGGCCTTACAGGTACACCACCAAAGAGAAAAGCATCTGAAAAATGGTTGATGGTACAAAAGTATTGTCCTATTAAGTATACTTTTGATATAGATGAAGCAACTGATTCTAATATACTAAATGATTATAAAATTATAGTACATGAATTAGAACTATCAAAACTACCAACATTAAAGAAAAAAAATAAAGCTGGTGGCTTTTGGTATACATCAGAAGAGAAAGATTATAACTATGTTTTATCTAGAGTAGCAGCAGCCTCAACACCAAAGCAACAACAGTTTGCATATATAATGAGAATGCGTGCTCTTATGGATTATACAAGTAAAGAAAGCTATGTCAAAAGTATATTAAAAAATGTCAATGCTAAATGTATTGTATTTGCCAACACTCAAAAGCAATCAGATAGAATATGTAAGCATAGTTATCATTCTGGTAATCCTAAATCAGAAGAGAACTTAGAATTGTTCTCTGATGGTAGAATTGATCAGTTATCTTGCGTGTTACAATTATCAGAAGGTGTTACAATTCCTAAGCTTAAAGCAGGAATTATTATGCATGCTTATGGTAATGAACGTAAAACAGCACAAAGAATAGGTAGATTATTAAGATTAAATCCTAATGAGACAGCTACCTGTCACATTCTGTGTTACAAAGGTACACAAGATGAAAGATGGGTTGAACAGGCCTTAGATACATTTGATAATAATAAAATTAAATACTATAATCCACTAAAAAAATGAAAATAATTCCAATGATGTTTCTGTTAGCTTTATTAATGCTAACAATAAGCATAATAAACAAAAAAGAATAATTATGGGTAGAATGAAAGAACTATTTATGGAACAACAGCAAAACTCTGAATATCGTGGAGCACATGATGCTATGATACACGGTCTTGCTAGAACATCAGTTGAAGAATTTATTCCTGATATTGAACATGTTTGTCCTAATTGCTATGGTAAAAATAAATTACATAGTATGATTAGGAGTGAAACAGAAGCTGAATGTTTAGACTGCGGTCAAGAATTTATAATTATAGAAAAAAATACACTTAGATTTAAATAATGACAATAAAAGAAATGAGAAATCAAATGATAGGTGTTGCACTTAAAAGATCTAAAACTAAATTAGAAGCTGCAGAACTATTAGGAATAACAGAAAAAACATTATATAACTATTTAAAAGAAATAAAAAATGGGAAGTAAAAAAAACGTAGTACCAATGAGTGTATTTGGTCATAAGATAGAAGTAGAATATTACTATTATCCTGGAGAAGATGAAGTACATACAGAACCTAATGGAGATCCAGGAACTCCTGGTTCACCTCCATCAGCAGAGATTTGGAGAATGTGGTGTGAATTAGAAAATGATGAAGGTAGCACCAGTATAGTAGATATTTCAGATTTTGGATATCGTGATATGATAGCTGAAGAAATAATAGAAAAGTTCCATGATTAATAGTGGTATAGAATGGGCATGGATGGATGACAATTCTTCTGACACAAAGGTAATAAATGGAAAAACATATAAATTAATAAATAAAGAATGGGTACGCCAAAGACCTCATGGCATAGATGAGGTTGATCCACATGATCCAGATTATAGCTGGTTATGGGATGTAGATAGATCAAGATAATATGAAACACTGGTATAACGAAGGTAAAGAGTATTTAAGAAAAAAAGAAAACAAACATCCTTACTATGATAGTGATAGGAAAAAACATACTGAAGAATTTTCTTTAAGGGTAACTGCATTTTGTATTGTTGGTATGATAATAATATTAATTTTAGCAAAAATATTTCAATAATCATATGAGAAATCAATTATTTGTACAAGCAACAATCAAGGAAGGTAAATTACACTTTCCTGTAAAAGCTTTTGAGACTAAGTATAACAAGTTTATTTCTGAGCAACCTGATGGTGCACGTATAGAATTATTTATAGGTGTGCAAGATGGTAAGGGTAGTAACCCACAATTGGCAAGAGTTCATGCTATGATAAGAGAGATAGCTAATGAAGTAGGTCACACCTTTGAAGAGATGAAGTTACAAGTTAAGCGTAAAGCTGGCCTATGTTTTAATAAGAACGGGGTAGAATTCTGTAAGTCTTTTGGTAAGTGTGATAAAGAAGAATTAAACCTGGCTATTCAAGCTTGTCTTGAGATAGGAGACTTTAGTGGAATGCAATTAAGATAATTACTTAACAATTTTTAGTTTAGAACTCATCTCTTTTAATTTTTCAGTAACATCATTACCTTCAAAAGCTTCTTTAGCAAGCTGCTGGAACTCTGCTTTTGTTGTGGATGTTTCAGTTTGAATTTCTAAACCTTGCTCTTTTGCTTTAAATTTTAAGTATTGTAATAAAGAATATAATGTATAAAGTTGAGACTCCCATTTATCTAATTCAGGTAAAGATTGTAGTTCTTCATCAGTTACACCTTCTTTATTTGCAGTTTTAACAATAGTATCAAATTTTTTGAATACTTCACCTATTGTTTCTACTTTATCTTCTGCCATTATTTTTTCACTAATAATAGTTTGTAGACCAGGAATATATAATGATGATAATGTTATACCAGTTATTTCTTTTTTAAAGTCATAAGTGGTATATGTTTGCATTCTTTCTTTTTGATCAGCCATAGTATTTAATTTAAAAGGTAAATATAATAATAAATTATGAATAATATAGATATAAATATAGTAAAATTAAGGGAAACTTTAAATGATAAACTGGTTGATTCTGGTTGGGAGCCTTTATTGTCTCCATATGTAAATGGTTTAAACTTTGATTATGTAGTAAATGAATTAGTGAAGCAAGTAGCAGAAGGCAGAAGGTTTACACCTAAGTTTAAGAATATTTTTAATGCATTCTATGAATGTCCACGTGAAGATTTAAAAGTAGTTATAGTAGGTCAAGATCCATATCCACAGTTAGGAGTTGCTGATGGTATAGCATTTAGTTGTAGTATTAAAGGTAAAGCAGAAAAATCCCTGCAGTATATAAATAAATCATTAGGTACAAATCACACAGATTTAAGATGTTGGTCTAATCAAGGTGTATTACTTATTAATACTGCATTGACTGTTGAAGTAAATAAGATTGGTTCTCACTATCATTTGTGGAAATCCTTTATAGAATATTTCTTTGAGGGTTTAAACCGGTGTTGTCCAGATACAATATTTATTATGATGGGTAAGAAAGCTGAAGAATGGCAAACTCTTATACCTAATTGTACAATTCTTAAATGTCCTCACCCAGCATCAGCTGCATATAGAGGTGGAGAATGGGACTCTAAAGATGTATTCAATAAAGCTAATTTAATTCTTGAAAAGCTAGGAAAAGATAGTATAACTTGGTAACATTTTGTATCTTTATAAACTTTAAAACCAATAAGATATGTGGGAACTATTTCAAAAAATGTTGAAGAATAACCTTACACCCAATCAGGTAATAACTTTGTTTGGGATGAGAGAGGGAGTATCTTTACCTATTACAACAGATGATGATAAAAAAGCATTAGTTGATAATAATTATATAGAACATACTGATGGTGTATACAAGTTAACAAGACATGGTAAGCTTATCATTATAAATCTAGATAACTATTTTATAAAAGCTAAGAAGAAAACAGATATCCAGCTTATGGGTAAGAACTTTTTAGATAAGATTAATCAGTATAGAGAGATCTTTCCTGCTAAAAAATTACCAAGCGGTAAACTTGCTAGAAATAATGTAAAAGCTCTAGCAGACGCTTTTAGATGGTTTTTTGAGACTTATGACCATAAGTGGGAAGATGTAGTCAAAGCTACTAAAATGTACGTAAATGAGTACAGGAACTCTGATTATATGTATATGCAGACTAGTCAATACTTTATTTGCAAACAAGATAAACATAGAGTTAAACACTCTACACTAGCGGATTATTGTGATATGATACTAGAAGGTATTAATACAGAAGATGAACACTTTAAAGAAAACGTTGTATGAGTAAAACCAAAGATGCATGGCTTGGCCAGTACACAGCTTTTAATGAAGCACTTAAATACATGTACAAAAGATCTACCGGTGAGGAAAAATCTATATATACACCTTGGCCAAAGTTTAATGATGCAACTACAGATGGTTTAGAATGGAATACACTGACTGTAATTGGTGGTAGACCTGGCTCAGGTAAAACACTAATTAAAGACCAAATAATTAGAGAATCATTTACATTAAATCCTAATGATAAGTTTAGAGTATTAGAATTTCAGTTTGAGATGGTTGGTAGAACATCAGCTATTAGAGAATTTAGTTCTATTACAGGTAAAACTTATAAGGAATTGTGTAGTGCTGGTAGTGTATTGACCAAAGACACATTAAATACTTGTCATCAGTACGCTAAGGAAAGAGTAAAATACCCTGTTGATATTATCAGCACACCTATGACTGTCAATCAAATGCGTGAACAAATTGATAGGTATATGAATCATCATAAGGGTACAAATACTATAGTAACATTAGATCATAGTATGTTAGTGAAGAGAGCACCATATCAAAATAGTACATTAGATATGTTATTTGAGTTAGGTGAGTTCTTTACACAATGCAAACGAGATTATCCTTGTTTGTTTATTTGTTTATCACAACTTAACCGTAATATAGATAACCCAGAGCGGGCTATAGATGGTAAGTATGGTAATTATATTCTTGAGTCAGATATATTTGGATCAGATGCTATGTTACAGCATGCAGATACTTTAATAGGTATCAATAGGCCAGCTAAACAAAAGATTAGATTCTATGGGCCTGATAGATATATTATAGAAAATGATAGAACTTTAGTATTACATTTTCTAAAAGCTAGAAATGGTGATGCACGCATGAGTTTCTTTAAAGCTAAGTTTGAACAAATGCAAATAGAAGAAATGGCAACACCAGGACAACAAGAACGTAGATGATAAGTACAAAAAATATAAATAATGAAAATATGGGTATAACACCTGCAGAAAGAAAAATCAAAGTAAATAAATTAAAAGAAGAGCATGAAGATTATTTCCAAACTATTGGTAATATAAATGCACTATATATTCCTAAGATGGCTTACAGGCCAGCTGGTAAGGATGAATTATATATTAGCTTTTTTCCAAGTGAGTTAGAGAAAGAACAAGATATATTTACAGAATTTGTATCTATAGAATATGATTCAGAAGATCCCAAAAGAACATTATATCTTTTAAGACACAATCCACATTGGAAAGATGAATATGAATTGATAACTAGCAGTTCTGGTTTTCAAAGACATATGATTCCTGTAAGTGAATTAAAAGTAATTAATGATGTTACAAATAGAACTGGGAAAAAAGTTATAGATAAAAGTTTAGAATTTTTTAATATTGCTGACCCAGAAGCTACACCATCTTCAGAGTTAGTTAATAAACTAGAAGATATTAATCAAACACTAATAACATTAACTAAAGTAATCAATAAATTAATTAAATAAACATGGCACAAAGCGTATTAGTAATTGCTGATTCAGGTACAGGAAAGTCAACCTCAATCAGAACATTAAATCCTAAAGAGACTTTTATTATAAATATTGCAAATAAACCATTACCTTTCAAAGGGTATAAAAAGGATTATATACAAATAAGTAAAGAAAATCCTAATGGTAATATCACATCTGCATCTACAGCTGTAGGAATTATAAAAGCTATGAAGCATGTGAATGATAAGATGCCAAAAATCAAAACACTTGTTGTAGATGATTGGCAATATATGAGTTCTTTTGAATACTTTGATAGAGCTAATGAAAAAGGCTATGATAAGTTTACTCAGATTGCAGCTAACTTAGCTATGGTAGCTAAAATGCCTAAAGATATGAGAGATGACCTTACTATAATATTTCTAACACATTCAGAAGATTCTACTGATATAAATGGAAATAGAAAAGTTAAAGCTAAAACAATTGGTAAAATGATTGATAATGCTTTAACATTAGAGGGTCTATTCTCTATTGTTTTATTTGGTAAAGTAAATAAAAATGATGATGGTGAACTTGAATATGGTTTTGAAACTCAAAACAATGGAGAGAACACATGTAAATCACCAATGGGTATGTTTGAAGATAATTTTATCTCCAATGACCTAGCGTATGTAAAAGAATGCATACAGAAATATGAAGAATAATAATAAATTAATTAAAAAAAGAAAATTATGTTAAGTACTAAAGACATGTCTGCAGGGTCAGGCAACATTAAACCAGTAGTAGGACCAGGCAACAATGTAATCAGAATTAATTCTGTATCATTTGATGTAACTCCGTATGATGCGGATGCATATAATATTGTATTGCATGTAGAAACGGAACCTGTTGCAGGAGAATTCAATGGCTTCCTAAAGGATATGAATAATCCTAATGGACCACGTTATGAAGGTCAGGTAGGTAGAGTTAGATTCTCACCATATCCATATAAAGATGCAACTTTACCAAGCGGGAGAGAGATAAGTAGAGATACTGAAGTTCTCAAGAGTATGGTATATCTTAGTGAAGTTTTAAATAAAAGAGCTGAGCTAGATAAGATAGAGGCCAATACTATTGAAGCATTTATGGTAGAGTGTAATAAACTATTTTCTAATAGCCCTTTCTTTAATGCATGTTTAGGTGCACGTGAATGGGAAAATAAGGAAGGTTATATTAATAATGATTTATTCTTACCAAGAATGAGTAAAGATGGTATTCCATTAGAAGAATTAAATAAAGAAGGGTCAAGACTTCTAACATTTGATCCTAATAATAATCAACATCTTAGAAAAATAGAGAAGAAAGCAAGCGCTCAAGCAGCTAGCTTTGAACCTGCTAATGCTGCAGGAGATGATTTTGATTTATAGTTGAATCAAGTAATGATAGGGGTAGACGTTGTGGTTGACTACTACCCCTTGATTTATATTAATAATGGAATAAGATGTTTAACACAAAGAATTATGTATTAGAAGGTTCAGATGTTCCAAGCACATGGGTATTTCAATATTATTTAAACTTACCAGAAAGCCTAACAGGTCAAGATGTAAAGATTAAGTCTATATTTAATCCTACAGAAAAAACTCCTAGCTTTTGTATATATGTAGATAAGAACATTATGCAATATAAGTTTAAGGATTTTTCAACTGGTAAAAGTGGTAATAAAGTTGACTTAGTTAAATCTCTATTTAATATAGAGTTTAGTGATGCTATGAGTAAAATAGTATCAGACTATAATAATTATGTGAAGTCACCTGAATATAAAAACACAGAAATAAAACCTCAAGCAAAATGGAAAATAGATTATATAAAGAATAGAGGCTGGACTGTTGAAGATAAAGATTATTGGTTATCCTTTAGAATTGGTAAAACAATGCTAGATTTCTATAATGTAAAACCTATAGAATACTATAACTTAATAAAAGAAGAAGATACTGAGATAGAAAAATTAAAAATTTCTAGTAAACATATGTATGGATACTTTGATAAAGATGGTAACGTATACAAGATCTATCAACCTCATAGTAAAAGACATAAGTTTCATAAAGTTAAACCTTATTTACAAGGCTTTGACCAGTTAAGGTTTGATCAACCATATTTAGTTATCTGTTCATCTCTTAAAGATGCAATGTGCCTAAAAGGTATGGGATATAATTTAGAAGTACTAGCACCAGATAGTGAGAATACTATGATTAAACCCCATATAATTGAGCATCTTAAAAAGAAATATAAAAAGATAATAACTCTTTTTGATAATGATGATGCAGGTAAAGCAGCTATTAATAAGTATAGTGAACTTTATAAATTAGATGGTATGGTTTGTCCATCAGCTAAAGATATATCTGATGCTATGAAAAATTCTGGTTTTAAAACAGTACACTTGATGATTCAACCAATATTAAAAAATATTTTAAATAAATAATATGAGAACAATTAGATGGTGGATACCAGGTAATGTTCCTTCCAGTAAAAATGGTAGGCGCTGGACTGGTAAATATTTTATAGCTAGCAAGGCTGTAATGAACTATAGAAAAGCTACTAAACATATTTATCTTAAGTATACTGATGATTTTAAGAAAGAACTAGCAAAGCAAGAGCTTCCTGTTAAGATCAGATTTGAATTTATTAGAGGTAGCCGTCATAAGTTTGACTATATAAATCCTGCACAAACAGTACAAGATGATATGGTTAAGTATGGATGGATTGAAGATGATAATGCAGAGTTTATAATTCCTGCATTTACTAAATACTCTTATGATAAGAGAAATCCTGGTGTATGGATAGAGTTAATATTAGAAAATGAAGAAGAAATCTAAGATAATATCAGCAGAAGAATTTTTCAGATTAAGAGAAATGTTCATGGGCTTAGATGAAGATGCTGCAATTGCTGCAGAAATATATAAAAATAGTGATATTCATCAAAAAGAAATAATTGATATTTTGATGGCTAAAGCATTGGTGTTTGAACCAAGAAAAAAGTTTTGTGATGCAATTAAGTTTTCAATTAATTTACCAACTCATAGAAAGATTTATGCTTTTATGAAAGAGTCACAAGCAGAGGAAATTTATTTTAATATTTTAAAGGACATATGATAAGTACAGTACAAGAGAATGTCTCTAGAGTTTCTAAGACATTAATATTTACAGAGCCCTTTTATGGGCTCTTTTTGATTGGTTTAAATAAAAAATATATAACAACTATACCTACAGCAGGTGTTAGTAAACAAGGTATAGGTATTCAATTATCTATTAATCCAGAATTCTATATGAATTTAACTGAGGATCATAGATATGGTTTAATTAAACATGAGCTATTGCATATTGCATTTGGCCATTTATTATTAAGAGATCTATATTCTGATCACAAGTTATTTAATATAGCAGCTGACTTAGAAATCAATCAGTATATAGATTCACATAGACTTCCTGAAGGAGGATTATTATTATCTAGCTTTCCTGAACTAAAGTTGCCTACTAAGGCAGGCACTAAGGTATACTATGATTTATTACAAGAAGCAAAAGATGAAGGAACATGCCCTTCTTTAGATAGTCTTATGAATACTATGGATGGTAATTCACCATATTGTCACGGAACATGGGATGAGTTTGATGAGTTATCTTCTGCAGATAAAAAGCTAGTTCAAAAACAAGTAGAGCATCAACTAAAAGAAGTTGCACAAGCTACAGAAAAGAGAGCTGGTAGTGTTCCTGGAGAATTACAAGATCTGATAGATAGGCTAACTCACATTGAGCCTCCTAAGTTTGATTGGAAAGGTTATCTAAAAAGGTTTGTAGGTAATTCTAGTATAGTATATACAAAAAAGCTGAGACGTAAGTATAATAAACGTTATGCAGCAAATCCAGGACTTAAGATTAAATTTAAGAATCATATTCTTGTTGGTGTTGACACAAGTGGATCTGTAAATAATGATGAGCTAAAAGAATTTTTTAGTGAGCTTACTCATATGCATAAAACGGGTCACAAGATTACAGTAGCACAATGTGATACTAAAATAAATAGTATAAAAGAATTCAATCCTAAAAAGGATTGGGAAATACATGGTCGTGGTGGAACTAGTTTTCAACCAGTTATTGATCACTTTAATGAAAAGAAAGGGCAATACACCGCTCTAATATATTTAACAGATGGTGAGGCTTATGCTCCAGATAACTGTCCCAAGAACACACTTTGGGTTCACAGCAGTAACTGTAGTATAAATGAAGACTTACCAGGTAAATTAATCCAATTAAATTAATAGAAAGATGCAAGTAAATTTAAACGTAACAGAGTTAAAAGGTTTTGTTAACCACATAATTAAGAATAATAGATTCCTTCAAGATAATGGAAAAGGTCCTGTATCAGTAGAAGTTGTAGGAGAATCAGGTATTGGTAAAACATCCACTATAGTAGAGCTAGCTACAGAAAACAAACTAAAATTTGTAAAACTAAACTTAGCTCAGATAGAAGAACTTGGTGATTTAGTTGGTTTTCCAGTACGTCAATTCCAGATGTATAAAGAAAAACAAGTAACAATACCAGGTAACAAAGATGTATCTATGGTAACTGCAACACAAAGAGCTGCAGGTGCCAGTTTAGCTAATCTAAACACTAAAGTAACTAAGAAAGTTGGTATGTGGGTAGATGAACTTGCTGTACAAGAGTATCTAAAGAATGGATACAAAATGACCGGTAAGAATAGAATGTCTTATTGTGCACCTGAATGGATTTCTGACGCTAAAGAAGGTGGTATCTTATTATTAGATGACTGGAACCGTGCTGATACAAGATTTATTCAAGCAGTGATGGAATTAATAGATAGACAAACTTATATTTCATGGACATTACCAAAAGACTGGCACATAATTTTGACAGCAAACCCGGATAATGGAGATTATATGGTTAACAGTGTAGATAGTGCACAGAAGACCAGATATGTAACCGCTAATCTTAAGTTTGATGTTAATGTATGGGCACAATGGGCTGAGGGTGCAGGAATTGATACTAGATGTATTAACTTCCTGCTGCTCCATCCAGAGTTAGTAACACAAGAAACTAATGCAAGATCAATTACTACATTCTTTAATTCAATTTCAAGCTTTGAAAAGTTTGAGGATAATCTTAGTATGATTCAAATGATTGGTGAAGGTAGTGTTGGTGATGCTTTTGCTTCTATGTTTACAACCTTTATTAATAACAAGCTTGATAAGCTAGTATCACCTAAAGAATTATTGACTCATGATAATGAGCAATATATTCTTGGTCAGCTTAAATCTTGTGTTGGTGAAGATGATACATACCGTGCAGATATAGCATCTACACTAGCTACCAGACTTGGTAACTATGCAGTAGTATATTCTAAGGATAATACTATTACACAAAAAATTACTGATAGATTAAAAGCACTTTGTACTCTAGATTATTTTACAAATGATCTTAAGTATTTAATTGTGCGTACAATCTTTAATGGTAATAAAAGTAAATTTAATAAACTAATGATGATCCCTGAGATTATCAAAATGACAATGAAGTAAAATGGCAAGTAAATCAGTATTTCAGAAATATAATACTGATGCATTAGATCATTATGATTTGGCTAATGACCCTAAATACGGGGTCATAGCCGGATCTAATATTGAAGATGTATTAGTAACAGAAGATGAACTCACATATGAGACTATAAAAGGATTACTTTCTAATCCAACTGAGACAGATCAAACATTTGTAAATAAGAAGAAAGCTTTTATCTTACCGGGTTGTCCAGTAAGTAATGAAAGATTAAAACCTGCTTTAAAAGAGCATGGTATTACTGTAACAAATGATTATACATTAGCTGACTTGATAATAGGTCATGATGATTTTCATGATAGGTTTGAAAATGGTGAGACAATAAAAACTACTATGCTTCTATATAAACTTTGGAATTATGAAACAACCAGTGGAGCCAATGTAGGCGGTGGAAGTATTGATAAACTAATAAAAGGTCACACAAATCATGTATTGGTTACGCCTAAAGTTACTAATCAAATTAGGTATTATGATCTTGATATAGAAGATTCAGTTTATGATTCTTGGGTCATAACAGGATTAGCATTAAACATTGCTTGGGATATAGAACAAGGTAGTAAAAGTGTTGTTGATGTAGATACAGTTTTACATACTTCGGCATCTAAGCAAGATTTAACTCCTGAGTTATCTGATCAGATTATAGCTATGTGGAATGCGGGTGGAGATGATAGAGCAGTAGCTCAAGCATTGCTTCCTACACTAAAGTATGATGATAACTATCATTTGCTTTGGAATCTAACACAAAGACTAGGAACCGTACATTATAGTCACCATAATAAAGATCTCAACTACTGGTTAAAACAATGTAACTGGGAAGGATTTTATAATCGTGATGCACAAAATATGGTGTTATGGTTAGAAGAAGAAGGGAAACTAAATTCTAAAAACTTTAGATATTTAGAGCCTATAGTACGTAGAGAGATAACCATACATAACAGAGATCTATACGTATTTCAAGTAGCAGTTAAAAAACAATATCGTAAATATTTAAAAAATGAAAAAGAGATATCTAATTGATGTAAAATACAGAGATGAAGACCTTCAAGATGGAGGATTATATAAAATTAAAGAAAGTGCCATTAGAATAGCAGAAAGTGGTATTTTCTTAGGTCATACTAGTAACTGGCAAGTTAATAAGAATGATTTAAAAACTCTTAACATTCATACTAAACCGCAGGATATAGATCTTACTAATAAAAAAGTATATAGGTATCCTCATCTTACATTACCTAGACAAAAGGTAGATTTATTAAAAGAAAGGTTTGGTATGAAAATTATAAGAAATCCTGATAAAGCAGATTATCATGTAATATCTAGTAAATTTATTGGTAAATTGATAAACTTAGATTGGAGTAATCATTTTACTTTTTCTGATATTTTTAATTTTTTCAAGGAACTAAAAGAGCTAGATACATTATCTCCATCAGGATTAGAGAAAGCAAGAGACTTTGTTAATCATGGTGATAGAGATGGAATATACTCTTTTATGAGTTCTTATTATTATGGTAGTGATAAAAAAGCTGATGCAGTAAGAAAAAATATAGAAAAAGCTAAAGTTAATTTATCAAAATCATCATTTGCTAATACAGCTACTAGAGCTTTTACTATAAATGAGAATGAAAAAATAGACACATATACTAATCTTGTAAATAATGCAGATAAAATTATTTATGATCTAGATCTTTTAGATATTATTGATGAAGATCTTGCTGTGATAGATAATTCTGAATATGATAGGATAAAGCAAATGATATGTAGTTCTGATAGAGAAAATAGAACTCTTGCAATTGAGATGCTTGCTAATTGTAATATCAATAAGTCTTTTGATGTAGTATCAGGATTATATTATTGGCATTATGATTGGTTTAAAGATACAGCTAACTGGAATTCAGTTAATGTAAAATCTTTAAGAGAACAATTGAAGGCATATGAAGGATCAAAGCAAATATCTGCTTCATATCCATATAATCAGTTTCTAAATCTTTTGGCCAGTGATGGAAAATTAACTAAATTTGCAGTAGATAGGACTAGAAATAACTTAGTAAAGAATGTATTGAAAAACTATGTAAATGGTGATGGTAATGCATTCTCAGTAGCCACAGATAAAGTTATTTTAAATCCCAAATTAACAGAACAAATAATTGATGAATAGAAACTTAGAAAAAGAAGAAGAGTTTTATGCTAAGCCTTTTAGGTTTAGCTACTCTTCTCTTAATAAACTTTTATTTTCACCTTCCTTATTTTATAAGGACTATATATTACAAGAACGTGAGGTAAGAACTGATAAACATTTAGTAGAAGGTAAGCTTGTACATTGTTTAGTGTTTGAACCTGAGAACTTAAATAAAAAGTTTAACATAGTACCTGGTAAAGCGCCATCAGATAGTGTTAGAAAGGTATTAAAAGACATGTCACTGCATACAGATGTTGAAAAGCTATCAGAAGTAGATGATTTTATTATATTAGATTCACTAAAAGAAATGAATCTTTATCAGTCATTAAAAGCAGATGAGGCTCGTATTGCTAAAATCAGAACTCTTGATAATGAACCTTATTGGAAATTTTTATCTAATGATGCTGTTGATGTTATTAATCAAGATACTTTGTTAGATTGCAAGGCAAAGTCTGAGGTTATAATTGCTAATGAAAAAGTCATGAATTTATTTAAAGATGAACAAACTGATTTTGACTTAGACCCAATAAGTATATATGCAGAAAAGTATTTGTCTTCTGAACTTAAAAACGTTGACTTTGGATTACACGGTTATGTAGATTATTTAAAGATAGATACAGATAAAAAGATTGCAACAATATGTGATCTTAAAACAACTGGTAAAACAATTTCAGATTTTAAAGAAACTGTTGATTTCTATAATTATTGGTTACAGGCAGCTATTTATATGAAATTAGTTTATGATTTTATAGAAAAAGATGCAGATCAATATAAACTAGAATTTAAGTTTATTGTTATAGATAAGTATAATCAGGTATATGTATTTGATGTTAGTGATGAAACCATAAATGCATGGACAAATGGTCTTGAAGGTGTTATAAACACTGCAAAATTCCATTATTCAGAGAAAAACTACAGTTTACCATATGATTTCTTAGTTAATAACATTAAATTATAGTATGAGTGAAGTGTATACAGATTATTTTCAAAAGAGTAAAATCTTTCTATATCCATTACTAAAGATAAAGAAAGGATTAAATTTTGTTCCTAAGCAGACATATGTTTGCTGGGAACATGTTTACTCTGTTAATGATTTTAAGTTTTTATGTCAGTATAATTATAAAAATAAGGAGAAATTCCAAAAATTTATAATGAAAACATTTAAAGATCATCCACTGTTTGATGATATTATAAAACTAAGTGACACATCAGCTTTAGTCATATTTGATTTTACAACATTAAAAAATGATTATAAAAGATTTATTGATGGGCAATATTCTAAGTTGTCTCTAGATACTAAAATCACTATAATAGATTTTTTTGGACAGAATACTACTATACATGAATGTATACAAGGGTTTTTATCTCCAGAAGAAGTGCACGAACTATATGCAAAAAATTTACAAGTAGATATAAAATTGATAAAAGAAATATATGAAGTTTGTAGTAAGCCAAATCTAAAAAAAGAAACAATAGTAGATAATAATTATATTATTTACCAATTATTACAAAAAGAATCAATATCTTTGATTAAATAAATCAATTAATTTTATGGCACAAATAGGACAAAACATGATGTTAGTACATTCTACATTTAGAAATGCTAAATCATTTACATTAATTCCAGTGAGTAATGACTCACCATACACAGAAGCTATGTTTGACCCTGCGTCAGGCATTTTAGCAGTCATCAGTAAAGTGATGAAACAATCTTATCATATGGTTCCAAAGTTAGATGACAATGGAGAACCACAAAGATTAAAACATCCAAACCCACAAACAGGTAAAACTGTTAAAGAAGAGAGAAGGCTAGTGGATACATTCTCTGAATTCTATTTAAATAATAAAAATGATATAGATGTATTTATTCATATGTTTGCGGTAAATGCTGAAACATTTGATTATAAATCATATATGGTAGATGTTAATGAAACAAAACAATCTCCAATCATAATGTCAACTAAATAAGGACTCAGTCCTATCCACTAATCTTAAGTCTATTATTTACTGACACAAAGGAGACATACTATGTATGTCTTTTTTTGTGCAAAACTTTAATGATTACTATATGAAGAAACATTGGGTAATGGATTATGAAACCTTAGCTAATTGTTTTGTTGCTGTATTTGAAGATTATAAATCTCTTGAAACAAAAATATTTGTTGTACACGATCTACAAAATGATTTTGGTAAATTCATACTCTTTCTAAAAGATAACATAAGAAAAAAAGAATGGCATATATCCTATAATGGATTAGCATTTGATGCGCAGGTCACTCACTATATATTAGAAAATCATACAAAATGGGATGCAGACTTAAAAGGTTCTGAGATAGCTTGTGCTATATATAACTACGCACAAATTTGTATACAAAAGTCAAATAATAAAGAATGGGGTGATTACCCACAATGGAAAATGGAAATAGGTCAGATAGATTTATTTAAATTACATCATTGGGATAATCCTGCTAAACGTTCAAGTCTTAAATGGATACAATATAGCATGGATTGGGAAAACATTCTTGATATGCCTATTCATCATGAGACAGAAATTACTACTAAAGAAGAGTTAGATACTATTATTGGTTATTGTATAAATGATGTAAGATCCACAAAGGAAATATTTAAAAGATCTATATCACAAATTAAATTAAGGAAAGAACTAACCTCTACATATGGAATTAATCTTTTTAGTGCTTCAGAACCTAGAATAAGTAAAGAAATATTTGGTTACTATCTATCACGTAATCTTAATATACCAAAAAGAGATCTCAAGAAGATGAGAACTTATAGAGATGTATTAAAGATTAAAGATATATTATTATCATACATTTCTTTTACATCACCAGAGTTTAAAGTATTACATGAAAGATTTAAGTCTCTTGATATAGATGCTAGCAAATTAAAAGGTAGCTTTAAGTATAGAGTTAATTACAAAGGTGTAAATACAGACTTTGGTTTAGGTGGTGTACACGGTGCTAGAAAGAAAGGAGTCTATGAATCTAATGATGATGTTGTTATAATATCTTCTGATGTTACCAGTTTCTATCCTAATCTAGCTATAAAGAATCAATGGTCTCCTGGACACTTCCCTAAAGAAGAGTTTTGTGATCAGTATGAGTGGTTCTTTGAAGAGCGTAAGAAGATACCTAAGAGTAATCCAATGAACTATGTATATAAGATTATACTTAATTCAACTTTTGGTCTTAGTAATGATGATAAAAGTTTCTTTTATGATCCAGAGCTTTGTGCTAGAATAACTATCAATGGACAGTTAACACTGATGATGTTATATGAACAGATAATGGAAAGAATTCCTGATGCAATTGCTTTAATACATAATACAGATGGTATAGAAACTATAATTCCTAGGAAAGATATGGATCTTTATATGGAAATATGTAAAGAATGGGAAGATACAACCAATCTTAATCTTGAGCATGATGAATATCAGAAGCTTGTATTAGCTGATGTCAATAATTATATTGGTGTGAATAACTATATAGATGTTGACATTACTAAGTGGAGAGAAGTTAAACAGAGTCAGCCTCATTATCTATTTAAGGTAGAGAATGACAAGTTTAGCTTTGCTCCTGTCAAGTTAAAAGGTCGTTTTGATTTCCATAATTTACAATTACACAAAAATAAATCAAAGCTTGTAATTCCTAAAGCTATATATCAATACTTTGTAAATAATGTTTTACCTGAAGAGTATTTAACTCAGAATAAAAATATTCTTGATTATTGTATTGGTGGAAAATCTAAAGGAGATTGGCAACAACAAGCTAGATTTATTAAAGATGGTGTATATACAGAAGAATCTTTACAAAAAATAAATAGATATTTTATATCTAACACGGGCGTAAAGATTGTCAAAGTTAATAAGAATGATAGACGTGAGATACAGCTTGAATCTGGTAAATGGCAACAAACTATTTTTAATAAGATGGAAGTAAGACCTAAATGGGATAACTATGATCTTAATAAAGGTTATTATTTAGCTGCTATTGAAAAAGAGATCAATGATATCATATCTATTAGTACAAATCAACTTAAATTATTTTGATTAAAGTCCAGAAGACTAAGACTCTAATTACTAAACCTAATAACAATAGTGCAAACTGCATAGCTCCCAATATTATCTACGGATGTTTTGGAGGCTGTGTAGACACTTATTGTTATATGTCTAGATATAATGGTAAAAGAGTTTTCGTCAATAAAAACGTAGATGAAATTTTTGAGTCTGTTGTTGAATGGGAAAAATTCTTTAATAAAGAACCAGATCAGCAAGACCCTATATATACTATGGTAGATGTTGCATGTAACTCAGATTTAGTTCTAATGCAAAAGCATATGCCAGAGCCTTTAATTGATTACCTTAAGCGTTATGATAATCATCCTCAGTTAAATAGTACTATGGCTACTAAGTATCCGGGGTTATTAAAGTTAGATGTAAATCACTTTAATAAACCACCACGGGTCCGTGTTAGTCTTATGCCTCAGAAGTATTCTAATATATTAGAACCCAAGATGCAGCAAATTACAAAGCGCATTATGGATGTTGAACGTTTAAAAGACTTAGGATGGCAAGTTCATCTTAATTATAGTCCTTTAGTTTTTTATCCCGGATGGAAAGAAGAATATGATAGTTTATTTAAAGAGGTTAAAATTAATGCAGGTATAAATAAATGTGAGGTAATCGCATTAACTAATCATAAAAAGCAAATGGCTAAAGCTTCATCAGAAGCCCAAGAATTGATGAGACGTTCTTATGAAGTTAAGAATCAGTCAGGAGTAATGAGATATCCTTTAGAGCATAAAGGTAGATTACTTAAAGAATTCAAGAAAATATATAGTAGATATTTTCCATTAAATACAATAAGATATATATTTTAGTTTGCTGAGTCAAATTAATTTATTATATTTACACTTTAAAAGTTTATAAATTATGGGATACAAAAAACCAATTGAAACAACCAGAAAATATCTGGAAAATGCACCCTTACCTCAACATGGTAAGAGTTATACAGTTATATCACATAAAGAAGTGATAGACAATACTTTATTTCTACTACAACATAGTGGATTTACTGTCAGTAAACAGCTATATAGATGTAATCATAATGCAAATGTAGCACAGGGAATATATTATATAGTTCCTAATAGTGTTGACTCAACCATTAATAATGAAAAAGAATTGGGTATGATGTTTGCTTGGACAAACTCATATGACAAGTCAACTAGATTTCAATGTGCTGTTGGAGCATATGTAAAAGTATGTTACAATGGTATGGTTGCTGGAGATATGTTAAATTTTAAAAGAAAACATACAGGGGCAGCACATTTTGATGTTAAGATGCAAATATCTAATCAGATTAAAAATGCAGAAAAGTATTACAAAAGAATACTTAATGATAGAGATCTGATGAAGAGTATTACACTTAACTGCAGACAACAAGCAGAGTTAGCAGGTAGATTATTTATTGAAGAAGAAATTTTAGATACACAACAAATGACATGTGTTAAATCTGAGATAGATACTCCTACGTATTCATATGATGAGTCTTTAGATTCTGCCTGGACATTCTACAATCATGTTACTCATGCTCTTAAGAAAGCACACCCAAGAGATTGGTTGGCTGACCAACAGAACTTTCATGATTTTATGACCGCACTATGTAATAGTTTTAATACTACTAATAGTAAGTATGAAAAATGGTTAACTGATAATCCAGATTATACAATATCAGATAAAGTAGAAGAAATATCTGAAACAGCACCAACTACTGAAGATGCTGAAGAAATAATAGTAAATGATTATGAGATAGAATTGGCGGATGTAGATTACACTAATGAATCTGAGTTCCTGCTGAATGATTAAAACATTTATAATAGCATTTATAGTAGGATTTATTTGCTTTTATATGTGTTTAACTAATAAGTATAATAAATAAACCGGAGAGAAAAACCAACAAGGGTCTAAGTTTTTGCATTCTTAGGCCCTCTCTCCTTTTAAAAAAGAATCACTTATGATAACAGTAATAGAATGGAGAAGAAGACAACAGTTTGAATCAAAAAAATTAGCATCAGAGTATTTTAAAATACCTATTTGGCTCATAAATAAAAGTATTGCAAATAATGAAGAGGTATCTTATAGAGTAGATGAAGTAAATACTCCATCACAAGTTAGAAAATATAAGTTCTCTCAAGCATATTTCCAAGGTGGTGCTACCAAAGAACTACCTATCCAAACAACTATACCCTTTGGAAAGTATAAAGGTAAAGAACCTAAAGAAGTTCCTCTTGGGTATCTTTTATGGATGTATAAAAAAACAGACTGCCCTATGGTTGTTTTAAGAGCACTAAGAGAAGTTAATAAATTAATGAACGGTAAATATGAAAAAGGTAAGAAAATGTAATTCTTGTGGGACAAGTGTTTTTAAAATTGATAATCCCCCCTATGCTTATGAGTGTAAGGTATGTAAAAAAGAAAAATTTGCTTATGAGACATATAATTTTATATCATTATTTAGCAAAGGCATAGTAATTATATTATTAGTGTTAGCCTGTAAACCACCTAAATATAATCCAGATACTGATCCTAATATATTAGATTGGTATGTAGACGGAAATGATACAGTAATCTATACAAAACAAGACTCTATTAAAGATGCTCGTGAAAGATGGGAATACATCAGAAGCATAGATAATGACAGCCTTTGGGAATGATTAGAATGTGCTTAATGCTGCTCTTCTCCAGTTATTATCAGCATAACAGACATAAATATGATTAGCATCAAATTTAATCTGTCCAGCTGTACCAGCAGCAGTTGCGCTTGAAGGTACTGAATCAACATTACCCTCAAAAGTATTTACATCTTTCCATTCTAAGTCAATGCTGCCTGCTGATTTAAGCATGGCCATACCAGTATTTCCTGCTGCTACTTTAGGTAGTCTCCAATATGTGTTAGCAATTGTTGAAGTTGATGCTGGTCCTGTTAGTTCTAACATACCATTACCATATAATTTAAATAAAGTATCTGTTACTCTTGCATCACCATTAGCGGAATCTAAGTATTCATTTATAATTGCAAAATAAGTAGCATCATTTTGTGCTGATGTTACAGTACCTGGATTAAAGAACAATTCATTTTCTCTTGACCCTGCTGAATTATTATAAGCAAAAGCCATACCTTGAACATTAGTAGGATTTGCTGATGCTGTATTTCCACTAACATATAAGTATCCGTTTGCTCCAGATCCGCTTGTTGTTAGTGGTCCTTGCATATTAGCTGCACCTGTAACTGTAAGTCCTCCATTAACTGTAACATCTGTAGCTGTAAGATTTACTACATCAGTACTAGCTACAGCAAGCCTTAAAGTAGTAACACCTTTTACTACACCATTACCAGCTAGATTTGCAAAACCATCATTGCCATTAGGACCTTCTACAGTTAAACCTCCATTTCTGACTGTTGCACCTGCTGTAACAGTTTGAAACTTTACAACATTATCATGATATAGATTTACACCAGCATCTACATTAAAATCAGCATAAGTTTCACTTGCAATAGCATCTTTTACAAGTCTTATTTTATTTTGACCATGTATTAATAAATCACCTGTTCCAACATCTCCTATAATACTATTACCAGTAGTTGCACTATGATAAATAGATAAATCACTTGCATTTGGCCCACCATTTCCAGCACCAAATCTTAAAATTGTATTATCTTCAAATCGAGCTGATCCTTTAAAGCTTATTATATTATTACTAGCTGCACCGTCATTTTCAAAAACTGATTGATTAGCATTTGTTGCTGATACATTTATTGCTCCAGCTATTGTTATAAGTGCTGTACTTTGAGTAGCTATTGAATCTCCTAATGTACTACCATCTGGTGTCCATAATGGAATTTTATTTGCTGTTCCTGATCCAGTTACTCCATCAGCCCATATAACAGTATTACTTGCAGTTGATTTTAATACTCTACCAGCTGAACCAGCTAAACTACTAGCAGAATCTTTTATGGGCCCTTGTATATTTGTAGTAGCTTCAAGGGTTAACTCTTCGGAATCCGCTGATCCTATTGTTAGCCTTCCATTCCCAGCAGTACTCCATACCATTGGTACGGGTGCACCATTTCCTATTACAGACCCACTGGCTGTAAACATTGCTACGTTAAGTGCAGTTCCTGTACCAGTTACTAAATCAAGACTGCTAATTAAGTCTCCAAGTTTAATTCTTTTGTTTTCACTAGCTGATTCATCAAGTATCATCAACTGATCTGTTATTACTGCATTGGTTGCAAGATCATTTAGAGTAGATATGGTAGTACCAATCTCTATATTACTACCTATAGAGACTACGTTTGATCCAAGCAAATTACCAACAGCACTAGACACTATAGATTTATAACCTACAGTTGTACCATCTGATATAATTAATTGACCAGCTGTTCCTGGAGGAAGAGGTTGTTGTATACCTTGAGCATTACCTACCCATATATTACCTTGTGGAAGAGCTACAACTGGATCATCATCTGACCATACAACTCTACCATCAGCTAAAGATCTTAATACTCTATTAGCAGCACCTGCTTCAGCACCAGCAGAATCAAGAACTCGGTTAAATAATGATGTGCCATGTGTAGTATCTCCTGATGTACCTAACTCAATTTTTGTTTTTAGTACAGTATCTTTGTTAACAGTAAGTCCACCGTCAATAGTAATTTTAGTAAGACCAGAAGAAGTAGACTGACTTGCAATACTATCTTCTATAGAAGTATTTTGATTAACACAAGTTCCAGATACTGGAGCATACATGGGTAAAGTCTTTACTGTAGCAGTACCATTTTGAAGTACTACATTTTCTAAAATTTGACACTTTAAATCCCCAAGCTTTAGTATAAAGGGTTCTCCTTTTGGTTGATAACCAGGATTTCCAACACTAGCTTGAAAAACTCTTCCAAGTTCAATGTAGTCTCTTTTAAAGTCTGCTTTTGTTTGCTTCTTATTTCGGTGTAGAAGTCCTAAAACCTCCTGTATAAATATGCTCATGATTCAAGTTTATAGATATAGTGCAGCCACTTTAACTGATGCTGTAGCTGAACATGTTATTTTTATATTTCCTGCTGTATTATTAAATGCTCTAGTCTCAAAAGGGCCTAAAAAACCTTCTTTTGTTGCAGCTAAAGTTAATACTGCATTTTCTTTTACTAATTTACCCAATTGTGGATCAACTACAGTAGTTATTTCAGGCACTACAGTAGCAGTTATACTAGAACTACTGTCATTTCGTACATGAAAAAACTGTACACCAGTATTAGTTACTTCATCTCCACCTGCTGCTGGAGTTACATAAGTTGGTAATAAACCAGATTGTGTTATCTGTTGTGCTGTTAACTTTGCCATAATTTAATTTTTAACTATTTCTGTATCCATTTTTAAAAGCTGCTGACTGAACTGGTTCTGCTGCTCTTGTGGATTTCATATCACATACAATACCAGCTTTAGCTAATCTTTGTCTTTTAGCAACTTTTTTTGCATTTCTTTTCTGTTGGGACTTCTGATATTGAGAAGTAGGGTTAAAGTACCCATTAGGTACATTACCGTCTCCCACCGGGAATGATATTTTTTTTGCCATAACTTTAATTTTTATTTTTTCATGTAAGCTTTACGTGCAGTCTTTCTGACCATACCTTTCTTAGTGCCTGCTTTCTTTTTTGAACCTCCTCTTTTATACTTTACTTTGCCACCATTAGTCATCATATCTAAAAGATCAGACTCCATACCTTGAAGACCTCCCATTTCACCTGCCATTTCCATAACTCTTTTACCAGCATTCATAATACCTTCACTAATGTAATCACCTTTTGATGATCCACTACCTGATGTAAGATTATTAGCCATACCCATGCCACCCATGTTCATTTTTTTAGCTAACATTTTTTTCATATTTCCCATAATTTCTAATTTTTAATTTTTGTTGTTACTTATTGTTTTAAATTTTTCTGCCCCTCTAGAACCAAAATATGCTACATAGACAGTTATTAAAAGTGACTTGAGTAAATCTACCCAGCCACCGTCAATACTAAAGTCTATATCAAAACCATCTAACAATATAAATATAACTAATGAAACAGTCAAAAATATTAACGTTAATGGTCTTGTATTTTTAGATAAGTATGAGTCAGACTTCATATCTGCCTGCCATCTCTTACTTACTTCTTGCATCTCAATCATGTCTTGTTCAAGAAGCTTCAATGCTTTTTCTTTGTCTTCTGGTGGCAATACAATATCAGGCTCCTTTTGTATAAGACCTTTAACAACACCCAATAGACCTGCATCAGGCAATGCATCACCAACTAAACCAACAATACTTGGAACTTTCTCTGTTAGGAATTTTCCAACCTTAGTTTCACTAAATCTTTTCTTTGGCTTACTCATAATTTTTTGTTTATGGATATATTCTTATTTCTATTCCTGTTCTTAATAATTGATTGTCAGCAAGACTTCCATTTTCCTGCGTACTTAACTGAAAACTTGCAGTAGCACCACCAAATATATTAATCACTACTGTTTGATTTTTTAAATTACCTTGTGCAGGTGCAAAAAATACTTTGTCCAAATTAGCCAGAGCTGTTCCCCAAGTACCTCTATACATACCTGTGTTTGTACGTGTCCATACAATAGTATTACCGGTTGTATTTTCTAGTACTGTTGCAACTGGTGCATCGGTTCCAGATTGTGATAACAACGCAGTATAGCTTGTATACGGTCTCCCATCTGTGGAATTAATAGTAATCTCATTTGCGCTTTGTGCTAATGTTACATTTGTACCTCCTATTAAAGATCTAAAATTAAGTGTCTCACCTACTTTATCTTTCCATATTGCAAATCCAGTTCCTGCATTAGCAGCCGTATTAGGCTCACCTGTTGTAGTTATCTCTACATAATCATCATCATCAGAGTTGGCAAGAGTCAGGTTGCTACTCAAAGACTTTAAGGATCTGTAAAATACAGTACAAGTCTCAAGAACGTCATCAGATTCTGTTTTCTGATATACTTGACCAGTGCCAGCAGCTGGAGAAGCTGGAGAATTTGCATGTGCACAGTGTTCTGCAGCAACCTTAAAATCTCTCACCTTTATAACTTTAACACTCTTGTAAGGTATTGGTGAAGCAACACCTTCCATATCAGGCTGTTCATTAGTTCCTATTATAAGAACATCATTTAAACCAGCTTTCTTTGCATAAACTGATCTTTTTATTAAACTTAATACATCAGTTAAAATATTCATTTCTTCTTCTGTTTTTTAGATGGGCCACTGTATGTATTATGGGTACCCCCCCCTAGTTTTTTCTTTCTCAAGTTTCTTTCAAAAGCAGAATGCATCATAATCTCACCACCTTTAGGTAATAACTTATCACCATTTTTAGGTTTCTTCTGTATTGGAAGTTTGTGAGTTCTCATTAATCTTTATTTTTTTTACAGCATACTTCTTTTCGGCAAGATCCTAAACAAACTTTACCAAATGTAATCCACTGTATAAATACACATATATTTCTCATCTTCCTTGACCTCTATATTTTTGTTTATATCCGCTTTGACCTCTAGAAGCATTCTTAGAATGAACCCCTGGTCTTTTTTTACCAGATACTTTTTTATAATTATTCGTAAGAATTCTAGCCATTACTTCTTTTTTCTACCTTTACGGGCCTTGCCTGCTAATGCATCATCAATATCACCAAGTTGATTACCAACTTGTTTTATAGCTAATCCTACATCTGCTAGCTCAGCAGCAGTAAGTTTATATCTTTTCTTAATCTCTTTTAAAGTAGCAATTGCTTTCTCGTCTAGAGATGTTCTAGACCAAACAGCTCTCCAATAATCTTGAAGGCTATAAGTCCATAATACATTTATAAATTTTTTAAACATAATAATCTTTTTAATTGACACTATATAAATAATATACAAATTTTGTCTCACTTAACCAACATTAAGAGTCAGATTAATATTATATTTGTTTTTAAATAAAATTTACTAGATTAGTTTTTTGTGTATGATCTATTTTTCTTACATTGATAATATCTAGTAGCTGCACTTCTTTTTGATGTGTGGCTTTTTAATCCTATATACCATATACTATGCAACAAAACATATTTAATTCTAGGGTAAATATCCTACCTTATGAATATCCACAATTATTAAAATACAAAGACGCAATTAGACATTCTTACTGGATTGATACTGAGTTCAACTTTACAGAAGACATCCAAGATTTTAAAGTCAATATATCAAGTAATGAAAAAGATGTAATTAAAAAAACCATGCTTGCTATTGCGCAAATAGAGGTTAATGTAAAAACTTTTTGGGGAGACTTATATAAACGCATGCCTATTACAGAGATAGGAGATGTAGGCTTTACTTTTGCTGAGTCAGAAGTTAGACATAAAGATGCTTATGCAAGGTTGCTTAGGATATTAGGATTAGAGAAAGAATTTCAATCAGTAGTTGAAGTTCCTGCAATAGAAGGTAGACTTAAGTACTTAAAGAAATACCTGGACGGTACACGCTCTAGAGATAATAAGATGTACACCAAGTCTGTATTACTGTTTTCACTATTTATAGAGCACGTAAGCCTGTTTAGTCAATTCTTAATTATGATGAGCTTTAACAAAGAAAAGAATGTACTTAAAGGTATATCTAATGTTGTTGAGGCTACTAGTAAAGAAGAGGAGATACATGGTAACTTTGGTGCTGAGATTATTAATATAATCAAAAGAGAAAATCCAGAATGGTTTGATCAAGAGTTTGAAGAATTAATTGATTCAGCTTGTAGAAAAGCTTATACAGCTGAGTGTGGAATACTTGATTGGATTTTTGAAAAAGGGGAACTTAGTTTCCTGCCACAGAATACAATACAACATTTTATAAAAAACAGATTTAATAACTCTTTAGATAAAATAGGTATGAAGCCCATCTTTGAAGTAGACCAAGAACTATTAAAGTCAGTAGAATGGTTTGATATAGAAATTACTGGTACTAAAGAAGGAGATTTCTTTTACAAGAAGAGTATTGACTATAATAAGAAAAGCAAGAGCATCACTGAAGATGATCTATTTTAAATAATAATATAATGATAACAGAGCAAACTAATGGTAACACTCAAGTAAACACAGAGAGAGGAAACTTCAATCAAAGAGTTTCTAAATTTAAGATGTTGGGTAAATCCAAGAAAGTCCAATGGGACGGTAAGAGAAGAAACAGAACAATTTAAATAAAACCAATGGAATATAATAAATACTACTGGCTTAATGAAGACAGCCGCACATTTTTATCAAGAGGATATATAACAGAAGAACCAGAACAAAGAATAAAAGACATAGCAAATACAGCAGAGAAATATCTACACATGCCCGGTTTTGCTGAGAAGTTTGAAAAATACATGTCTAAAGGATTCTATAGTCTATCAACACCAGTATGGATTAATTTTGGAAAACAAAAAGGACTGCCTATAAGTTGTTATGGATCTAACATAGATGACAATCTAGATAGTATACTCAATGCAGGCCGTGAAATAGGTATGATGTCTAAATATGGCGGAGGTACAAGTTGTTATCTTGGTAATATAAGACCTAGAGGATCGGTTATATCAACAGGAGGACTAGCAGATGGTCCTGTGCACTATGCTAGAATATACGATACTGTGGTAGATGTATGTAAACAGTCTGAAGCAAGACGTGGTGCTTGTGCTGCTTATCTACCAATAGAGCATACAGACATTGAAGAGTTCCTAGATATTGGAACTGAGGGAAACTTAATACAAAATTTACAGTATGGTGTTACTGTAAGTAGTAGTTGGTTAGAACAAATGCGTGCTGGTGATAAAGCTAAACGTAAAATGTGGGCTAAAGTAATTCAAAGAAGGAGTGAGTTTGGTTATCCTTATATAATGTTTACGGACAACTCAAATAACAATAGCCCATATAAAGAAATAGGAATGAAGATCACTGCATCTAATTTATGTTCTGAGATTCAGTTGCCTACTGATACATATAACTCATTTGTATGTTGTTTAGGTTCTATAAACTTATTGCACTGGGATGAAATTATTAAAACAGACGCTATAGAAACATATGTGTTCTTTTTAAATGCTGTTATGGATGAATTCATTAAAAAGGCTGAAGTAAAAGCTGGCCTTAAAAGAGCATATAACTTTGCTAGCAAACATAGAGCTATTGGTTTAGGAGTATTGGGATACCATAGTTTATTTCAATCAAAACTAATAGAGTTTGAGTCACTAGCAGCTAAACAATTAAACAATCATATATTTAAACATTTAAAAGAAACGTCAGATGAAGCATCAAGATGGTTATATCAACACAGAGGATACAGATCCTTACGTGAAGGATATGCAAACACAACTCTTATGGCTATTGCTCCTACTAAATCAAGTTCATTTATCCACGGTGCTGTATCTATGGGTATTGAGCCAATAAAATCTAATTACTTTATTAAGGACCTTGCTAAGTCTAAGACTATATACAAAAATCCATTTCTTGTAGAAGAATTAAATAAGTATGGATTAAACACAAAGAAGACCTGGGCAAGTATACTTAAGAAAGATGGATCCGTACAACACTTGGACTTTCCAACTAAAGCTGTATTCAAATCGTTTGTTGAGATAACACCTAAAGAGTTAGTTTTGCAAGCTGCACAAAGACAGAAGTATATTGATCAATCACAATCTTTAAATCTTATGATACATCCATCTGTATCTGCTAAAGATATAAATGCATTATATTTATATGCACATGATGAGGGCGTGAAAACTTTATACTATCAGTTTAGTCAAAGCTCTGCTCAAGACTTTGCTAGAAATATATTAGAGTGTTCTAGCTGTGAAGGTTAGTCTCTTCTAGGAATTCCTTTACTTTTTACTACACTAGGAACCCGTGGTTTTGAGTTTGTATTATTTCGCTGTACATTAATAGTAGATCTTGTATTATTTATATTGTTATTCCAACTTTGTATATTTATATTTGATCTACTGTTGACAGGCGGGACTACAATATTATTACTAGTTCTTGGGCCATTTATTCTAACTCTTGGTTTCTCAACCTTATCCGGCTTAATATATAGATCTCTAAAATACCATGTCTGTGGTCTATATATTTGATACCCAAAGTTATAGGGCTGGTTCCAATAGTAGTTATTCCAATTATTGAATCTATAGTTATCAAATACATTTACATAATTATACTTCTGGAATTCTTTTATAGGTATAGCAACTGTATCGCCTGCAGATGTTATAGTTAAGACTTTAGTAATTTTTAATTTAGGTGTAGTCTCTAAGTTATAAACTCCACAACTCAAAATACTATGCAAGCATAATAGTAATATTAATTTTTTCATAAGCCTCGTTTATTGGTGTTAAGTGTTTTTTTCTTACCCCCGTCATAGACATATGCATGCCCTTCTTCTATTAAAGTTTTACAGACATCAATCTGCAAGCCTTGTTCATTCTTTATAAATACTTCTGCAAGAACCCTGCCGTACTTTCCAGTACCGTATGAGCGTATTCGGAAGAAACTCTTATCACACGTCTGTTCTGTCAGCATTTCTTTAGTTCGTGCCTTAGCCGCAAGTCCTTTTTCTTTCTCTTCTAAATCCTTCGTTCTGCACTCCCAAGTATCTAAACCGTAAAATCTAATTCTCTTTTTGACCCAGGTATCAAAACCTAAATCAATCATTGCGTCCACAGTATCTCCGTCAACTACTCGTAATAGTCTAGCTTTATATATATATTTTTCCATAATATTAAAATTGACTTGCCTCAGATAAGTCGTTTATATCAGACTGTAACTTATCTAGATCTACAGGACACTCAAGATCTAATCCGGCTTTATATGTAAATTCTTTGAAACCCTCTTTAAATATTATAAGTGTGGGGGCCATGCGTATTCTATATTTTTTCTTTGAATCTGGTGAGTCAGCTATATTACATCTATAGTATTTAACTCCTGTAAGTTTTTCCCAGTCTTGAAAAGCATTGTCTTTATTAAAGTCTGCATAAAACTCAATTACAACTATCTCATAATCTTCTTCAAAAGCATTGTTACCTGAAATGGCACTATCAAACTCTTTATCTGTTACCCAGTCTTGGGCCACTACTTGTGTCCCTACTAGCAGTAATAATAATGTTAGTAAGTACCTCATAGCTTATTTTTTGGTTAGATCATAGATTCTCTCTTCCATCTTCTCAAACTTTTCTAGCAGCATCTCTACATCTTCTTGAGTTTCCATTATAGTCTGTCTGACAAGTTCATCTTTAAGATCATACTCAACTCTATTTATTGGTGGTTCAGGCATTTCCATTGCATGAGCTATATCAGCTTGAAGTGTAAACCACATTGTTGCTAATGTAATTGTAAACCCTACAATCATACCTATTGTTTTTAAATCTAAAGTTACTTTAGTTTCTTCTCCTATCTGTGGTGCCTGTTGTGCCATTATTTATTATTTAAATGAAAAGTTTAAACCTATACTACTTTGGTATAACTCACTATCCCAGAATTTACCATATTCTCCTTCTATAAAGACACCAAAGTTTTTACTTAATTTCCATCCTAGATTGATACCTAGATTGTAATCTTCCCATTGTTCATGCTGTGAGTCTTCTATTAGTCCGCCTTTACCCCAGTTGTTTCTATTTAAATAACTAAAGTCCTCATCCCCAGTAATATATGTGTGATTGGGTAATATATAATTAGCATAAGCATGTAACCAAAATTTACTCTTATAATGATAGAAGTCAAAACCTACTATAGGTGCTATCTCTCCAAATTCACTAATAAGGTCCCATTGTTCATTATTATATCTATTAATAAGATCTCTAAATACTGAATTTCTAAAATCTAAATCTGAGTATGCCACTATATTTCCGTCTGCATCTTTCCAAATCCAGTCTTGTCTTTCTTCACCTGTGGCCACATCCGTGTAAGTTGTATAATGATCTGTGTATCCATATTCAAAACCTAAAGAATACCATGGATTAATAGGGTACTCAACAACTTCACCTTCAGGTGTTGTAAATGTTTCTGTTTCATTCAACCATATTTCAATCGGGTTATATCCGTAAGCACGCTCATGAGTACGGTAGATAGCACCAGCTGAAATACTAAACTTTTTTCCAATAGGCAAGCGTAGTCTGGCCTCAGCAGACTTATAGTTTAGGTTAATACTTCCTACTTCTCTTGATTCAGCTTTAATTATATGATATTTACCTGTATGCTTAACAAATATTCTATGATTATTGAATTCTTCTCCACGGAGTCTTTCTTTTTCTATGTGAAACTGATACTCTAATCCTGCTAGAGCAGAGGTTGGTGCAGTAAATGCCAGTTGTTGTTCTGTACCATCATACCAATTTCTTGGTTTTCTTTCATAGCTAAATCTGGCCAGCTTTCTGATTCCAAATCCTATTCTATAATCAAAGTCATAGTACTCTGTTACATCTACTACACGGGGTATACCATAAAGATCTCCTTCATCAGGTCTCTCTACAAAAAAGTCTTGTCTGCTTGTCTGATAGGAATTACGTGCATCACCTGCTGCATATACAGTTCCATACTGTAAAAAGTCTTGGTATAATGCCTTGAAGAACTTACCTTTTTCTTTTACTTCTTGTGAGTGAGAAGCATTAGGTAAAAACAAAAGTAGTATAAAAACCAACAGACTTAAATAGTTTTTCATATTTAAAGTTTAATATTAATCTAGTTTAATGTTGGTCTATAAATATAATATACAGATAAAAGTTTAAATTTCTAAATATTAAACCTGCAAATTTGTCTTATTTAATAAAGAAATCTTCCATAGTGGAGTAACTACGCCATTTATTAAACGTATGTAATATTGGTAATGCATCTCCCCAGTTTTTCCATAATTTTAATTTACCTTTTCTTTTTCCTTGTTGATAGTATACATCTTTGTTAGCTTTAACATCTAAGTCACTTTGTACCATATAGTAAAAAGGTGTTTCTAAAGTCATCCATAGTGCCTCTGATAATTCTCCCATTGTTCTTGTTGAAGCAATAGGTGATTTAACCATTTGCATTTGTTGAGTACCACCAGCTATAGGAAGGAACATTACTAATTCAAATAAAGTTCTATCTGCTTGATATTTTACAACATTTTTCAAACGTTTAACTGTTTCACTATCATCATCATCACCAGATAAAATAGAGCTAAAGATTATTGAAGTTATTAATACACTCATCATAATACCTATCTCACCCATAGTTCTATAAAAACCTTGAAGTTTATTCATAGCTCTTTGGTCTTTGTTACCACCCTCTCCAGTATACCCATAGTCTGCTAAAAAACCATCTTTATAGTTAGTTCTGATTTCTCCTTTTTTAACCTGCTCAAATACATAACTTAAAAACTTCATAAAGGATACATATCTACCTTCCATAAATCCTAAGTTTTCATCAAAGTATTCTGTTTGATATCTTGCTCTAATTGCAGGAGCAACCCACTTATGAAATTGTGCAGCCAATTTACCAACAGTAATAGATTGCATAACCATTCTATCTTCTTTAGCATAGTTACCATGAATCTGTTTATTGACTTCTCTTATTTCATTTCTAATATCATATCTTATTTTATTATACCATTTTTCAAAAGAAACATTACCTTCAGGATTAAATGTATCTGACTTACCATTTATTCTAATAATAGTATCAAATCCAGGTCTTAATTCATTTTTATGTGTTTCTGGATTATAATCAAAGGCATCATAAAATGAAATTTGTTCCTCAGTCTTACTATTTTTTACTTGCGTATCAATCAAAATAGCCATACCATTTTTTGTTTGTACATTATATTCTGCCGCATCCTGTAGTATATAACCCCACTCAGCTGCACGTGCAAACCAACTCTTATTATTTGATGTTGACTCTGTCTGTTCACGCAATTGAGACATGGGGTCCATCATTCTAAAAGAATCTACAAAAGCTTCATATTTACTATTAGGCTTAGTAGAATCATATGAGCTAACATTTGCTCCTGGTATTAAGCCTACAGTAATTAAGTTTCCAAAATCTTTAGCGCCTGTATGAGAAGTTCTATAAATTAAATCAGGAATTGCTCTTTTGTTAAATATCATTTCAGCTCTAACGTAAGCTGATCTGCTATAGAATCTACCCCCTAATGCTTCAATAGCATTATTTATTCTACCAATAACATAGTTATTAAAGTTACCAAATGGATTAAATGCTACATATGCTAATGAAGATATTTGTATAAGTCCATCTGCAATTTTATCCCAAGCACCCTTACTTACATTTTCGTTATCATAGTAAACCATGCTCATAAACTTTTTAGCACGTCTGACTATGTTTGCTTCTACTTGTGTTTCAGATTGTTTCTTACCAATTTTTTTAAATACTCCATTAATTACCTTACCTAAGTCTAAAGAAGGATCAGAATCCCCATATTCTCTTTGTCCAATCACCTGCAGATAGGCTCTTAACGTATCTTCTATTTCACCCATAACAGAATAATTTTCTGCCATTGCTGTAAAAGCTAAAATACTTTCTCCTAAATCTGTATTTATTTCACCAACAGTTGGAGTTGCTTCTAGTTGTTGGACCTTACCTCTTAGTGCATACATTTTTTCTTTATACTCATCTTTTTTAATATTCCCTTTCTTACGTTCTTCTTTTAAATCAGATATTTGTTTTTCTAATTCTACTATTGCCTCTGTATCTTTCGGACTACCCACATAATAAATAGGTAATGAAGAAACAATATTTCCTAATTCATCTGTAACAATTGTCTTTTCACTATAAGTTCCTGTAAATGCACCCCAAGCTTCTTTACTAATAATTTTGCTAAAGACTTTATTTACAAAAGTAGGTTTCTTAGTCATGTCTTTAATAAACTTATCCTTCTGTAGTGGTACCTTATTTATCATCATTGTTCTTATACCTGGGTCTAGTTTGGATAATAACTCATCTTGATATAAGTCCAGAACAATATTTTCATAAAATTCTTTTTGTGCAACACCTAATGCATCTGTAGGATTCATTATTTCTATATATTGCTTACTCATCATATTAGTGCCATCTGCTGCTACATCTCTAACCTCTATAAACTCTGGCTTAACAAAAGGTCTGCTAGGCTTAACATTTTCAACAACCACACCATTAAATTTACCATCAACTTTTATTGCCTTTGTATAAGGATTTGGAGTTTGATAATATTTATTTTCATATACTGCAAACTCTCCAGTACCCACATACTTATTTCTAACCAACCAATATCCAGGGGATCCTTCATTTCCCGGATTCCATACTTCATACTTATCTCTAGCATTTTTAAACTCTTGTGTATATTGATGATAATTACCTGCTACAGGCTGACCAGTTTCTGGATCTTTTTGTTCAGCTCTTAAAAATAATCCAAAGTCTTCTTTAGCTTGAGCAAGCCTAATGTTGTTTTTTATATCTTCTTCAGATGCTACATCTAAATCACTTACAGGTGCATAAACATATTTTGTACCTGTGTTATCAGATAAAGGTGCATAAAATTGTGCTTTAAGTATATCATACTGTGCACCAATTCTTTGAACAATATCATTTCTAATACCACCTTGATCATCTTGTGCAAAGGCAAACTTAAATGCTTCTTTTCCTTCAAGTCCTGATAGTTGTAATACTGGGTTGGCAAATCTAGCAATTCTATCTTTTTGTAATTGTACTTGATCTAATAATTCTTGATTTTTAGATTTAAACATTTTTGCCATAAGCGCTAACATTACATCTGGAGATGTATCCATATCTCTTGTTTGTAACTCAGTGCCGTTTATATCTTTAGTATATCTAATAAGCTCTTCTAAATTTTCTTCAGTAAATAAACTATTGATACCACCATAATCTCTATTAGATCTTGCCTTAATATCTGCCTTTACAAAATCATCTACAGCAGTTCTAATAATAGGAGGTTGATCTCCAACACCTTCCTTTAACTCATTCAATAAACTTGTTAATCTAAAATATAAAGACTTCTGTACAGCATTAAGATCTTTGTTATCTTTCAATTGATGTAGTCCTCTGAAAGTCGCTGCAAATCTATTATAATTTAAAACATATGTTATGTAGTTTCCATCATCCATATTACTAGGATCTAAAACATACTCTTTAAATGCTTTAATTTCATCTATAGAGTCTTTTAAAAATGATGTGTATGCTGAACTTGCTTTTATACCACCTTCTTGTAATGCATAACCTATGTAAGATATATGCATTGCAATTCTATCTCTTTGCTCAAGTTTAGTTCTATTTCTAAAGATATTACTTCTTATAGCTTTTTCAGCTTCTTGTACTGATATAAGACCAATTCTAAAATTTTCTAGTGCAGCAAGTATAGAATTATATTCTGGATATACTTGTTTATTTATAGTACCTTCTTCATCACTAAAGTCTTCATCTTTTCCACGGTAAGGTTTGTTAGGATCCCCTTGTGTTTGTCTATCAAGTTTATCTGCTTCAAAATTATCTAATGTTGCAGGTATAATTTTATTTATTTGAGGTTTGAATTGACCTGGTGGATGTTTTGTCACACCTTCAAACTTAATAGTACCAAAAGTTTTATCCTTTACAATTTTTATACCTTTTTCATTTCTTAATGTCTCACCGTCTTTAGTTTCATACACATCTTTTATTCCTGTACTAAAATGTAAAGTAACTACGTCAGATCCGTCCTCACTAAAATCAAATTCATATCCCATATTCTCCAACATCCTTCTATAGAGATTTACCTGAAACATTTGTTGAGTCTTTAAGGTCATACTATCCACACCTGCATTAAATACTAAACTACCACTTTGTTCAGGTTTGAATGGATATGATGTATCGCTATATGGATTTATAACTGGATCCCCTACCTTCTGACCTTTTCTCTTCTCATATATACTATTCTTAGATGTTTTAAGATCTAGTATTTTAATCTTACCTTCTTCTGTAATAATTATTACATCAGCTGTACCTGCAATTTCAGTTGCCTTATCAAAAAGAGTAACTTGTGTTAACATGATTGAGCCAGCAGGCCTAAATGTATCTAATGCAGTTTCCAAAGCAATTGATATTCTAGTTACATCTTCAACTTGCATTTGATCTAAAGAAGCTTTTAGTACTCTAAGTTGAAATGATTTTGTTCCTGCAATTGATGAATCCTCTGGAGACTGTGCAATTTCTTTTTCTAACTTATCTATTTTTAATTTAGTATCCTTAGTAATGTTCTCTAACATTTGTTCTGGAGTAAATAAAATAGAATTTGATTGCATATTAGTTACAACATAATCTAATAATGCATCTACTTGATTACCTACTTCTATTTCTAAAGTAGCATCATAATCTATCTGTAAATCACCTTTGATAACATTAGTTACTGATCTGTATTCTTTACCTGTGTTTAAGTTATAATATTTATGGTCTGGTTCGTTTAATGCTACTATATCAGTAGGGGTATCCACATTTGCATTTACAGCTAATGTAGATACTTCTTCATCTAATTTAGTAGATACCATAGTCATTCTATCTACTAGAGTTCTCTGCAGTGAGTTACCTTTACTTTTAGCAGCATCAACTTGTTTTTGTTTTTCATTTGATAAACTAAATCTCACTCTCCCATTAGTAGGTACATCAAGTTTGAACTCTATTCCTTCTGTATTTAGAAGTTTAGCAATATCTGTAAGAGTTGTATTAGGATTTATTGCTGTAACTGGTATAGCTCTACCGGTAAGATATTCATTTAAATTCTTTATAACTCCACTGAACCATTCTAAAAAATCTTTTATCTTATCTAAAAAAGATTTGGTTGGTTTAGTTTCATATTCTCTTTTAAAGTGTCTAGTTAATGCTTGCGTTACTATTTCTATGTTTCTATCTGTCTCATTAAAACCCCTATCATTATTATAAGTATCTTTTATTTCTTGCACCATTGATGGAAATGTTTTGCTAGCCTCAGCTAATAAACCATCATATAGTTCTTTATTATCTAATCTAACAGACTCTATAAAGGGGTGCATCATTTCTTCTATAGCAGTTTCATCTGTAACTCTTCCTTGAATTAAATAAGCTGTGCCATCTACATAAAATGAGTTTGCGTCTTGTTTTATTGAGTTAGGAAATGATTTTAGTAGAACATTTGCTTGACCGGGTGTAATCATTTTTACTTTTATACCAGGGAATAACCTCATAAGATGAGTTACAACTGCTCTTGATCTAGGAGTATCCCACCCCCTTGATTTATCTATCATATCTTTAGGAGAAAACATATCGTCATTTACAGTAACTCTAAATGATTCTTTTGTTCTTGTAAGGCTAATTGTATCTTGAGGAATATTATTTATATCTAAATATCTTTTTAACCTTTTAACGTTAGATTGCAAAAACATTTCATCATATTCTCTTGTAGCTGGATTTGAATTGTTTACATAGAAAGAATCTTTAAAGTTATGACCTATCCTTTCTCTGCGTAAATTAGATAATAAAGACTCACCAAATAGTTTTTGCTTTAAAGAGAATGATTTTTTCTTTTGATTTAAATAAGTTTCAACTTCAAAAGGTGTTGGAAAAACATTTGTATTATTTACATCTTGCCAACCATTAATAATATTATTAGTGTCTATTTCACTTTTATATATATTATTAATTATCTGATAACCCGGATCATTTATATTAAAACACTTAGCCATAATTTATTTTTTTAATATACATTTTTTAACATCCTCAACATAGTCTTGTTCACTTTCATACTTCAAATTCTTATCATTAAACTTACCAATAAATTTCTTAAACGTTCCTGCTCCTTGAGCTCTCATAATTTTTCTATTTTCTGCACTAGGATTTATTGTGTCTGTCCAAAAATTATAAAGTACAGGATAGATCTCTTCCAAAGATAACTTTAATTCATTAAATAAACTAGTTTGTGGGTCAGTCATTTCTGGATTAGATGTATCCACATCTTCAATAGTATATGCTTGGCGCTCATCTTCTTCTACTGCTTCTGAGTTAGCACTAATTTGTTCTGCTAGTTTAGCAGTATCTTCTATATTAGTTTCTTTTGCTTCAGGATCTAATTTAACTTTTATTCCAGAATCTTGCATTGGTGTTCCTTGGACAGCTGTAATATTACTATTCTGCTGTTTTAATGCCATTTCCTTTACTGCATTCTCATAGCTTGATATAGGAGCCATACTTTCTCCAGGCATTATATCACTAGATTTTTGATTTTCTGATCTATATTTATTTAAATCATTTGTTGATATTAAATCACCAAACATAAAACCTATACCATTTTGTCTAGGAGAACCTTTAGTTGATTCAAGAGAATAAGTGACAGTCATTTTTTTCTGTATATCTTGAACATCCCATTCTTCCATTGCCACTGCTCTACTAACTGTAGGTCCGTCTTCACCTTGTACTAAATAATTAAATGAATACAATCTAGGGCCTCTGTAAAAACCTTTATCATTTCTTATAGGTTCAATACCAAGATCTCTATAATATTCTAACCAGTCAACAACTAATGATTGAGTACCTTCAGGAGTTATTTCAATAGAAACACCCACATCAGAACTACTCAAAGTAAATACTTTATCATTTGATGCAGCAGCAACAGTATATCCTTTTATAAATTCATTTATTAAACTTCTTATATCCTGTCCAAACACAGTGTCTATAGATTGTTTACCTCTTAGTGCATCATTAACTGTATTTACATGTGATAAATATTTATTTAAAATGTAAGGGTTTACAGCATCTAATAAAGTTCCATAACCAATCTGTAGACCATCTTTTACCATCATATAACTAACAAGATTCATTGCGTCTTGTCTAGTATTAGGTGACCCATATAATCTACTAAATCCATTTTGTAAGTCAACTTTCATTAGAGAGTTCATCACTCTAAAAGTATTTGCCTCAGCTAAATTAAGCCCTGACTTACTGTTTTTAGAATCTGTAACTATTAAGAATCCATTTAAGAAATCATTATCAACTCCTTCTGGTGTTTCTTTTAATCTATTTACAATATCAACAATGTTTTCTTGTTTAGATGGATATAATATATCATTTGTTAGTCCTCCAACCACATGACTCTCATTCTCCATCATATTATTTCTATAACCTTTAATGGTTAAGTATGATAATAAATCTAATGATATCTTGTCAAGCATCTCTTCATTGGTGGCTTGATTAGTTAAATCCATTTGATCAGCTATTAAACTCAATATCTCTTGAAAATCTATAGATGATCTAAGAAATGTAGCAGGTAATAAATTATTAGTTAGTAAATTAAAACCTTCTATGTATGTACCATGCCATGTATTAGGACCAAAGACTTTATTTAGATTTATTGGTGCATCTTTATCAAAAAGCTTTTCAATTTGTTTTTTTCTTCTTGATATATTCTGCATTGATTTACCAAGACCTTTTGTTAATCCAGTAACTGCAGCCATATTGTTAGTAAACTCTTGTAGTCTACTTGCTTTTGCAAACTCTCTTAATATAGAAAGATCTACATCATAAAATTCTGCTGGATCTAAATTTTCATTATAATTTGCATTAATATAATCAGACATCATTTCTGAAGTCAACTTAGGAACTGAAGGCTTTTTGTCATCAAAAGTATTAAGAATAACAGCAAATGCTTTCTTTATTTCTTTATTTACTCTGTATGGTGAGTAGTTAGATTCTGATGCATTCTTATACACTTGTCTTATTGTTGGTGTATTTATTAATAGAATAATAGTTTCCATTGGCATACCCAAACTTAACATATTCATTGCTAAACTTGTAGCATGTTTGTTAAATCCTGCCTTTCCAACAAATCTATTAGTTGGATTATCTACTGTCATACTTACAATAGCAGCTTTACCATCTTGATTTATTTTTGCTTGTTCAACAGATCCTGGGTCAAAACTATTATAAGTAATACCATCTATTATAGGAGTAAATGTTTTATCAGTAATTTCACTTCCAGCCTCAACTAAATTACTAAGATATAAGTTAGGCAATACAGATGCCCCAATAGATGCCCCTTTGTTGTCTTGAAATGCAATTGCTTGACCTAAAAAACTACTTGGATCATAAGGTGTGTCAGCTCTTTTATCTCTAAAGTAATTGTTTGAATCTAATCCTATAATTTTTTGTTCTTTTTCCTCAAGTAATTTAAGTGCAGCATTAATTGGCTCTTCTGAGGTTGGCGTGTAAGATATTGGGTTGTTCCCAGTTGTCATACTTTCATTACCTACTAAAGCAAACTTATAATCTAATAACTGATTGTTGAAGGGTGCCTCAAACGGATAACCATATTTTAGTTTGTATTCTGAATATTGTGCAGGAGATATAGGAAGTCCAAGTACAGCTAAAGCCTTTGCAGTATCTAATAGCATACCACCCCCCTGTTTGTCTATTGGGTCAGTAGCAATATCTATTACAGCTGAATCAGGTGAGCTATCTATTCTAGCATCTAATTCATTGTTACTATATAACTCAAATACTGATTGTAGCTGTGATCCCTTTGCTTTAACTAATCTATTAGAATATCTAACATACTCTAAATACTCTTCTCTTTTATTTTTAGTCTTTCCATACTCCTTGAATACACCATCTTGTACATAAAAATCTTTTATATGTGCAAATGTTTTATCTCCATCATGATCTGAACCTGCAATTTCTATTAACTCTTGAGCATACATTCCAACTGAACCCATAGCTGTAGGCATAAAGTCTACTAATAAAGATGGTGTAGATGAATGAAAATCATCTGTAGGAATACGTACTGCAAATTGTCTAGCTATAACATTTGGAATAGGAGCATTAGTATTTTCTATAAGATCCCTTACTGAAGAATGATGAGCTGGCATTTGCATTTCCATAGCTCTTTCACCCGTGTAAGAATTAGGATTTTTAGGGTTACTATATACAGGCACCACTCTTAATCTATCAAGTACTATATAACCTTTAGCTGGTATGTTACCAGGTGTTAAATCTTGTAAGTCTTTCTCTACAGTCAAACCTAATCTATCAAAAACTTTATCTCTAACAATTTCTGATCTAGTAGGTATTGTTTCTCCATTAACTATTTCTACATCATATACTCTTCTATATTTTTTTACCCCAAATGGTGAAACTAAAGTCAGCTTAACCATAGGTACTTTTTGAGAAAATACACCTTTAGCAAAATAATTTAAAAACAATTGTTCAAACTTAGGTGCAGTAATTGGGTTATTTAAATTATAATTTTGTTTACCATCAACACTTGAAAAGAATTCTAATAAGTTAGTACTTGTCTTACCTGCTTTTAAACTCTTCTCAGCAAATTTTAAAAATGCTGCTAGCTTAGGAGTAATGTCTGTGTTATTAGATATATTAAAATCATTTACAGCACTTTCAAATTCATATATTAAATTTCTTTTATTATTAAAACTTAGTTTAAACTTTTTGGTCTTTACTTCATTGTATGCTGTTATGATTTGTTTTAAGTCTAAAGCATCACCGTTTAAATCTCTAAGTCCTGGTACTTTAGTCTTATAAAACTGAACTGGAATATTAGTAATTATTTCAGCTATCTGTGTTGGATCAGGACCTTCTAATTGATTTGAAGGTGTAATCTGCTGTAACCTCATATGTTTAGCAGATAAAGTTGAGTGAGGAAGAACTTCCAATGCTCCTATATTATCATTTATATCACTCAGTGGTACAACTCTCATTTTTTCTGCCTTACTAGCACTCAATGGTCCAGCAACTGTAATAGTATCTTTACTAGCATCAATCTTTTCCATTGCTACTCTTAAGTTATGAAGCGTCAACATACCAGGTTTAGCCTCCCAAACTTGAGTTACTGGATTTAAATTAGAAGTGTATTCTTTAAATAGTGTAGTTATTGTAAATTTTAAATACTTTTGCCCATCAAAATATGCATACTTTTTAGAGTTAACCATATCCTTGTCCTGTACTAGACCTATTGGGGTTTCTTCATTACCAAAATATACAGAAGACTGATATGATTCTGACAGCCCATCTTCCATAGCATCAAGTAATTGAGCTTGTCCTGTACTTAAAGAATCAGTACCAAATTTTAAATGTCTAAATCCTTTAACAGTAGTATATCCTTGTGCATCAGCAATATCAATATTATTTTCTATTGGCTCTTCAAATAATATATAACTAATATCATCTGTTGTATGTAATATTCCTTTCTTAGTATCAATTACTTCTGAGTATGCTGGTGTACCCGCATTGTTATTTCCTTTAGCTCTTTTAGTTATATCTGCAGAGCTTTTAAATAACCTTGCTTGATCACCATGTTGTGCTTCATTAAACGCAGCTGCATTTAACTTTTGATTAAAAAATATTTGTCTTAAGTTATATCTAGCATTTGTTGGTATTAGATTTAATGATTCTGAAGATTCATTTACATTGTTTCTACTTACACCTTCAGCAACCACTAGTCCATCTTTTACCTTTTTGGAAATTTCATCATATATATTTTCATCAATAAGATATTGAACATAATCACTATATTCATTATTCAATTGAGTTCTTATATCTTCTCTGATTTGACTTAATGTATAAGGTGTAAATTTAATAGCATCATCAAAACTAATAGTATTACGGGCTTGGCCTTGATCATAAGCTACTTTAGATAATTCATTTTTAAATTCTTGACTAAGTAAAGTGGTATTATTAAAGAAGCTAAAGCCCCTCCCCCCTACATCATTATAACCTAACACTGTTTCTGTAGCTGTATCAATATTTGATTCTCTATTTATTCTAGTAAACTCATTTTTAATACCATCTAAGAATAAATCTAATGTCTCATCAGTTATGATTGCATTAGATCCTTCTACCGTTTTTATAACAGGTAATCCAATTAATTCAGAAGTATTAGATGCCTCCATTACTTTAGGAAATATAGGAGCAATAGCAGACTCATTACCTTGACTGTCTATTACAGTATCTACTCTACCACTTTTAGTATTAAAGAATGCCGTATATAAATTAATTTGAGTTAATGAAAATTCTTTAGGTGAAAAGTTTCCATATGTTTGTGTTCTAAAGTAATCTGTATTATCAATAGATACTCCATCTTCTACATTACTTTCTGATAGTGCTCCAGAAGCAACTTTTGAACCTTCCATTCTAAGCATTCTTATTTGTCTATCCTGACTCATTTTCTTAAATGCCTCGCTATTAAGTAAAAAATTCTGTTCCTTATATGGATCTGCTAGAAGATTATTATAAAAGTCTATATTATTTAGATTATTGACAAACAATAAATTAAATGTAGGTTTCTGATGAGCATAAACAAGATCACCATTAGAATTTCTATGTATGGTTGCTCCAACTGTTTCATCAAAAGGTGCATTTGCTATAGATAGTTCTCTAAGTCTACCTAGTATACCACCTTTCTCATCAAAAATATCTTGGTTAGACTGCAGTTGCTCACTCAATAAAGACATTGTACTAAAGTCACTCCCTGTACCACTATCTTGAATTACTTTAGCATCTGAATATAGTTTCTTTAAAGACTTTTGTTTTTTTGTTTTTCCATTTCTATTTTGCAACAGACTTACTTTGATAAACAAACTGCTTAATTTAATTCCAACATTATCATACAAATCTTGTGAGTATGCTTTAGACATTTTATCTAATGCCTTATCTGTCATTTCATTAGAACCTTTTAGAGCTTTGTCAAAATCTTTTATTTGATTTATAACATTTGTGGTTTTATTAGAGTCTGCTCTTAATTTTCTTTTAGCAACATAATAAGCTTGTTGCCACCTGGTAAGTTGTGAATTAATATCATCTTTTTGAGATGCTGTATAAATTCTTACATCTCCAGCTAATGATCTTTCTACAAATAAATAGTCTAGCCTTACATTAGTAAAGCCATTTATAAATGATTGAAGTAAGCTAGAGTTTTGTATTTCTGCCGGAAAGGATTCATCTGTTAATAATGATTCAGAACTATAACCAACATCATGTAAAAGCTTTCTAACTATAGCACCTCCCTGTACGTTATCTTCTCCAAAGAAATACATACTCTTTAAAAAGTCAAGTGGATTAGTAATATTAGATGTAGATTTTAATATTGAATTAAATGCATCTACAAAATCTACAGGAACAATTATTCTTTCACCTTTAGTTAAATACTCATTTCCAAAGAAATCTTTTTCAGATACTGAAGTTAAAGCTATATATTTTCTTACATCAGAAGGAATAGCTTTTAAACCACCTATCAGTGATGCATCTAGATCATATTGTGATACAGTTCTAACTCCAACAGAATCTTCAACATTATCTATATTCTCTTCTTGAATGACAGATTTATCTGTTATCATTTCAAGTAAATTATCCGCTTGCTCTATAATTAAAGTAGAATAGTTTAAAAATGCAGACTCAATTTGTTTTAACTTTTCCTTTTGTTCATCTGTCTTTAAATCATTGACTTCATTATTAGGACTATATAACCATTGATAATCATCTACTACTTCATCAAATATATCTTTAGGGTTATATGGTAACTCAGCTTTTGCTGATCTTGCCAGGTAGCTTGCCGCTATACCTCTGACTATCATATCAGCTATATTTCCATCTAAGTAATCAAAACCTTCTGTATCTTTAACAACTATCTTTTTAAAAGGCACCAATGCATTAGCAATTATAGGCCCGTCATTTAATACTGACTCAGTAAATTCATTACTCACTACTGATGCATTTTTATATTTACCTGCATCAATATCTTCAAAAGTTCTTTGTAATTGTGAAGTAGTAAACCTATCTATAAAAGCTTTTATAAATTCAATTATTCTATTAAATAAAGATTTTACTTCTGTATTTGTATTAGTATTCCTTGGATTTATTTTGAACTTATCAAACTCATCAGACATGTACTCTTCATAGTATAATTTTTCTAACTGCTTTCTACTCATATCACTATAAGTATTTGCTGAGTTCTTAAATTTTTGTAGTTCTTTCTCAAAGCTTTTACCTTCAGCTCTAAGTTTTGCTCTTACTTCTTTTCTGGCTACAGATTGTAATCTCTTTTGTTGTTCTGGTGTAAGTAATAATCTATATACAGCATGAAAAGCTTCATGATATTTAAATGGATTTTGTGCTCCTGTATAAATTGTACCTTTTACATTTAATCCACCGGCTAAATCATTTAAATACATTTGAAAAGCACCTACCCTAACTCCTCCAGCTTTCATATTATCACCTAATACTGCTATGTCTTCTATGCTAATGAAGTCTGGTAATATTCTTTCAGCCTCCATCATAAAATCATTAATATTAACTATATCAAGATCATCAAATACTGGAGTAAATACACCACTTAGAATTTTGTTAACTAACCCTTTATCTTGTCTATCTCTTTCTTTTAATAATTTCTGATACTCTTCATTTTTTTGTAAAGTTTTAAAATGATCTCTTGGTGCTACACCCTCTAACAAGGATACCTTTAACTCTTCAATTTGAATGTTGATATTATTTTGTTTAACAGGTAATCCTGGTTGCTTACCATCTCTAAACATTAGCCAGCTAGATTTATTATTTCCAACTTGTGGGATACTACCATCTAATCTATCTTGAATATAGTCAACTATAATACCCATTTTGTCCATAGAAAAATCATAGTCTTTGGTTATTCTTTTCAGAACCATTTCTCTACCTTTTTCTAGTGTTATCTTTCCGTTCTTTATGCCTTTATCTATTGTCTTTATGTAACTCTCTATAGATTTATCTTCTACAGCTTTTTCATTAGAATTTAAATATATGATATCACCATTGCTGTCTTTCCCTTTAGTCTTAGTTCCAAGAGGTTGGGTACTATTACCTCTCCTTGCAGCACTTTTTGCTTCATATAACTGAGTAGTAAGGCTCTTAAATTTAGCTCTATTTTTATCAGAAACCTCTCCTGTAACAGGATCTCTTAAAGCTCGAATCTGTTTCTCAACAGTAGATACAACATCATCAAACTTTTGATTTGGATTAGTAGAAGCTGTTGTAGGATTAGGAGCAATAGCTACTTTCATATCAATAATCTCTGAATTAGTGTCGTATATACCTTGTTCTCTTAGAGAAAACTCTCCACCTCTTCTTTTGACTTCTGCTATTTGATCTAAGAATGCAACTGGTACAGGGACATTACCTTCAACCATATCAGTATATTCTGTCTCAGTTATATCTAGTACACTATTCTCTGCTTCATTACTAGTTCGTGCTGGAGTTTGTAATACTGGTCCTATTGGTTTACCAGAATAAGGTTCAGTCATCTGAAAAGTCCCTGATGCATTTGCTGCATCTGGTACACCTCTACCAGCATCTATCCCTGCTGAGTTAGCATTTAATCTTACCTTCTGTCCTTTAAATACATTTGTTGCAGTTTTTGTTGTAGTCTTATCTAATATCTCATCATATGTAGCATCTTCAGGAAATCCTTTACTAAACTTAGCAGGGGTAATCACCACACCAGTAGATTCTATTTCTTCATTTAATCTACTAATTAATGTAACAAGTTTTGCTTCTACAGAAATCTTAGGATCATTTACTTCATCTCTTGTTAATTTTGGTGTTTTTGTAGCTACATCTTTTTTATTATTTTTATCATACAATTGCATTTGTACTTCCCCATATGGGTTTACTTGTATAGATACGGTATATCCACCTTTATTACTTTTAATAAATATGTCCCGTGCTATTTCATCATTAAATTTATTATTAAACGTAGAACTTTCTTGTTGAACCTTTGTTTTACCTTTGTTGTCTTCTTGCTTTTTTTCTGCTTGATCTATTAAATCAAAAGCTAACTGACTAAACTCATCAGATGTTAGTTGTTTTGCTTGCAATGTTGCAAAACCATATGTACCATTTGGTGCTTTAACAATTAAATAATATCTATCTGTTCCATTCAGTATTTTATCTTCATATATTTGTTGTGATTTTAATCCACTTACTGTATCATCTATTAGTTTTCTTCTTTCTTCTACTCCAAATTCAGGATCATTATCTACTGAAGTTATTTCATTTATACTTTTAAATTGACCTTTATTTCTTTTTACATCAAAGATAAAAGTGTCTCCTTCTTCATTTACAAATTGATATTCTAATTCAGATACTGGTTTAGGTACGTTATCAAAATCTATTATAGCACCAGTCAGTACTGTTCTAATATCAAAATTAATCATGTCTTCAGAATCAAAAGAAATTGATATTTTATTATTATCACCTAATAGTTTTCCAGCTTGTGTTGCTATCAAAATATTAGTGGTAAACATATCTTGTACGCTTTGAACTAATTCATTATCTTGCATTCCTTCTGGAAAGGTTGCATTGTTAATTATATTTTTAACTTCTTTAATAGTAATATTTCTAGGGTCAAGACCTAAAGATTCTGGCGTAGGTTTGATTGCATAATTACCATTATCCACATATCCAAAAACCACCCCTTCTTCTAATGCTCCTAAGTTTTCTTTTTGTAACTTATCATTAACCTTATCCAATAAGATTAGAGGCAGACTAAACCCAATTTTATAAACTGATACAGCTTGAATTAATTGAGGGTTAGGTTTCTTTAAAGTTGGATTAGTAGGAATTACATATGGTCCTTTTATTTCACCTGATTTAGGATCTCTTTCAATAACTAAATTAAGTGTTTGTATTTCTTCAGCACTCAGACTACTAAGTATAACTGCTAATCTACGTTGTGCTCTACTAAATTTATCTGGTAATGATTGCTCATTGTCAAAAACACGTGGATAGATTTCTACATTTTTACCAAAATTTAATTTAGCAAAATCATCAGTCAAAGCTTGAACATCTCTTTCTTGAAGTGTATATTCAGATCTAAAGTTACCTAAACCTACTGATCTCATTGGTTCTACATCAGCTGGATTTTTATCATTATCTTCTTTTTTTCTAAGGAGAATTCTTCCTTTATCACTCACCATTTTTGGTGTACTCTTAACTAACCACTCTTGTCCATCTCTATCTATTACAGTCTCACCTAAATGAATAGTATAACCATCAAATAAATATGCACTATCATCAGGCATTAGAGAGTCTAAATAATTTAATGCATCACTCGCACTATCCGCTGTATTATATATTCCAGCTATAAAACCTTTAAATTTTTTAGGTAAAAGACTAAGTACATCTTCTTTTAAAGGATTATTATTTTTATCTCTTAATTCAAAATATGGTTCAGGATCTATATCAACTTTAGTTACATCAAACTTAGTACCTTGCATGAAAGGACCTTTACCTTCATTTGCTGGACGAGCAGTCTTAGAAACTGGTGCTCCATCTGAATCATCAATAATATCATTTAATGTTAATCCTGCTTCTGATAATAATTTTTGTACAATGGGGTCTTCTATAGCCTCACGTGTCAATAAAAATTCTGCAAAGCCTTCTTCATTTGTAACTTGCCTTTCACTTACAGTAATCTTAAAAGTGTTTCCTTCTGAATCTTTACTATCATAACCTTGTGCCCATACTTTTTTTATATTATTAAATGTTGTTTGAATAAGTTTTGCCTCTTCACTTGATCTCCATTTATTAAAACTATCTACTGGTTCGTTTTTGGAAGATGTTAGTGCTGCATATTTATTATAACTCCTATTTAATAAACTATTAAGCATTGGTGTATTGTTTGGTTTTTTTAATACAACGCTTATACCCGCATCACTTAATATTTCTTCTTGTTCTTTATTAGTAACTTCACTAACCTCTGCTTCACTAACCTCAGCATCATTTTGTGCTTGATCAGACTTGCTAACCATACGGTTATAATTTGCTATAATAGCTTGAATTTTTAACCACTTAGCCTTATCATTTGTAGCATTGATTTGACCATACTGAGTAAAGAAGTTTTTTAACACAGATGAATCTCCTGTCTGCAGGAACTCAGCTGATTCATCTCCAGCTACAACTACATCTTCTTGAGACATTAGTTCATTAATTAACTTATTTGCTAACTGTATGTCAATATATTTTTCAAGATTCTTTTTTGTTGTTTCATAATTATTTTCAAATCTTTCTTCTACTACTGATAATGTTCTATTATATATCTCATCAAAGTTTTCAGGCTTCATTAAATATAGTAAAGCTCTATTGTATATTCCTATGTTACCATCTAAATATGTATAGTCTATAATATCTATTAGTGCTTTACGTACTTCTGTTGGATCTACAAAAGTTTGAGTTAACCCATCTTTCTGGGATTGACTTGCTAAAAATTGAACATAAGCTTGAAAAGGTTTTTCAATTGTTTTCATCTTACGTCTATCAAATGGCCCTTTACCATCCTTGGTTCTATTTTTTGGATTTATAATAGTAGTAAAAAATTTAGCTATTAAATCAAGTTTTTTTGTTTTAAAGGCTAAATCTTTTTTTACCTTATCAGTTTGCTCTCCAGCCTTTAACAAACTTATTTCATCTGTTAAAATCTGCATTTCCTTTACTAAACTTTCTTTGCTAGTTAAAACTGTTAAATCACTAGCAGACATATTTTTAAATAGTGGTTCATTTTGTAATCTACTATTGATAGATGCAGCTCTCTCAGCAGCTCTAACCATAGAGTTCTTGGTAAACATAAGAAGCATTCTTGAATGATCCCATGCTCTGCTTTGTAATACTGCTCTTTTATAATCTTCTGATTCAGGTGGATATTGCGCTGGATTAAATAAATTAGGAAACTCATCTCTAAAGTTATTATAGTCAGTTTGCATTTCTTTAATGTTATCAATTTGATCTTGTAACTTTTCTCTTGCTTTCCCATTCTTAATTTGGGTGGGCGTAAAACCAAAACCAGCTTCATACAAAGCTTTATCATCTAACTGCATGAAATCTTTAATTTGATCAATAAACAAATGAGAAGTCCCAGTTTCAAAAATTGCATGAGCATTAGCAAATCTTGATTCATCTTGCATGTTTACAATATTATATAAATCTTCTTGCATCCTAAGATCATTGCTAAGTTGTTTTTGAAAAGTAAGATTAAACATTTTAGGATCAAAAACAGACAAAGGATCATTTGCCATATTGTCCCATGTATTATTAAGTGCATCTAATGCAGTCTGTACAGTTTTTTCTTTTGCATCTCTAAATTCTTGAAACGCTTCTTTTTGCTTTTCTGTTGCCAAACCTGTTAAACCAACTTGAGAACCACCGTACTTATATAAAGAAGGTATACCTTGAAATAAAAGCTTTTGTGGACCTTGTACAAAACCACCCATTAAAAACCCTGACATAAACACTTCAAAACCTTGACCAGAAAGTTGCTCTCCCATACCAGCCTTAATATTAGCTTTTCTTAAAGCCCATCCTCCTGATAAAGGATCATCTAATATAGCACTGTAGTACCCAGTAGTTGCAGCAGCTACCGCCTCTTGAGATACTTCTTGCACACCTTCTGCAATATTATTTGCAAAGTATCTTAATGATGAACTAGCTATTAACCCGGCACTTCCCCTAACACCTCCAGCTTTAACTCCATTCCACCATGCTGAAATACCAGTGCCTCTATCTTTAAACATTTTACCTACATTAGGTAAACCTGTTTTAGGATTAATACTCTTTCTTGTTCTTAGAATTCTTTTACCTACATTTTGATAACCCTCTCTAATAGTCATACCCAATGTTCTTCTATAACCCCCTAAAGCATTGCCAAGAACAAACCAGTTACTTGCATAAATAATAGGTGCATTAATCATCATAGTCTCAAATGCTGCTTCATGAGACTTAGATATAATCTCTTGCATATCTTTATCAGTGACAGTTTCACCTCTAGCTTCTCTTTTAGTTACTTCTGAGTTTACTAAATTATTAGCAACCATGCCTCCTTCAAGTCTACCTTCTGATACAGCAAGATTTACAGCACGTAAATCTCTATAGAACCCACCAAATAGTTTAGTAGTATTAGCAATGTTTCTTGAGTTTTGCGCAACTGTTTTAGTAGTATTCCATCTTTTGAGAGCAAATAAAGTATTAGGGGTAAATGCTTGTCCTAAAACTTTAGTGCCATTTATTGAACCTTGCCAAAAATTCTTTGCATTTTGAACATCTTTTAATTTTTTTAAAAATTTATTTGCATAAAATGAATTTTTTATTCCTTGACCAATAGTTTTTACTCCACGAAAAATATTCCAACCAGATCTTGCTACTGTTCCAGCTACAGCAGCACCTGCTGCGGGTGTCGTAGTCCCACCAGATGGTATTGTACTTAATCCTAATGCTGAAGTACCTAATACCATTGCTAATTCTTCTACAGCTATAGATGCTATTATACCACCAGTATATGCACTATTTAAAAAAAAGTTATTAGCAAAACCACCAAAGCCTCCTCTAGTACTATTACCAACCATCATTGCCTCTTCAAATGCTTCTGCAGTTTCATCATCACCACTAAATACTGAATCCCAATCACCAGCCATTACATCTGCTGCAGTTCTATATGAACTCATAAATGCAGCACCACCTAAAGCTCCAAGCTCACCACTCATTCTAGATAGATCATCCATTATATTGCTATTAGCATTATAGTAAGTTTCCATATCAGCATATGGTACAAATCCTAAATTCTTATATTCTGGATGCTCATAATATCTTCTAAAATTACTTGACTTGACATCAAATGCAATAGGAGATACATTAATCTTTCCTTCACTTAAATCACCCTGCATTATTTGTTTTGAAGATTCATAACTACCTGGTTGAGGTGGTCTTGATTGAGAGTAAGGATCAAAATTTGTTGTTGCTGAGCCAGGTAAAGGATTTGAAATATTAGTAGTAGGAACAATAGAATACCTGTTTATCATTTCCTGAGCAGCTCTTACATTAGTAACGCCACCTGGATCAAGCATCATAGCATCAGCTCTATCCATATCTGGACTTTCAAACATGTCTTCTATAGGAGTAAAAGTAAAATTACTTTGAGGTAATGTTTGTTCTAACTGATCTGTTTGTATAGATTGTTCTAAGCTATTTTGATTTAGCATACTGTTGGTATTTAATTATTTAAATTTAAAACAGGTCTATTATCTTTGACTATTGTATCCTTTGGTAAATATCTGTTTTTATTATCTTTGATGCCATATCTTTTGCTATCTAAGTCAAAAAGAGCCTTATTATTTTTTCTTAATTGTTCAAAAGATTTTCTTTGTGCCTCAATTTTTTTATCTAACTCTTTAAGAGAAAATCCTTTTGGAAAAAACAATTGCATTGTTCCAACATCCGGAATATAATTACCACCTGATTTATCATTTGGATTATAAGGGTTATAGTTGTATGCTTTATACATCATTCTATAAATATTATCTGCATCTTTTACTACTTGAAACTCTGCAGTAGTTTGTATATCACCTGGAACAGTAGTAGTATATGTATCATTAGGTGACTCTAATATTGCTGTTTCAACAAAAGAAAAATACGGTTTATTTACAGCATATTCACTTATATCTTGATCTTGTGGAAAAATTATAGATATACCTTTAGCATTAGAATCGTACATAGCAGTGCCTTCTTTTTCTCCATAAAGAGTACCAGGCTCAGGAACAATACCTTTTAAGCTATTAATATCTCTTGTATCTAATGCTCCATAAGAATCATTACTACTACCTTTTTTCTTACTTGCTAACCAGTCTTCATCAAATACTATTTGCCAACCTGCATTAGCTTTGTCACCATCATCTGATTGTCCTAAAACAGGCTTATAAATTAACTCAACTGCTGGTACTGGTTTATCAGGATTTTTTTGAGGATTTGCTAAATATTCTGCATAATCTTTTCTCCACATTCTTAAAACCTTTTCAGCTGTTGCATCTTTCTGCATAAGTTCATCTGAGTCCAACCCTCTTTTATTAATGCTACCAGCTATCACACCATAAGGTCTTCCTTGAAAACTATTTAATTGATTAAAAAATGCAAGCACTGCTTCATTATTTTGTCTTTGTAGTTCTGGACTAAGCTTAACAATTGGATTTATTTTATAAGATATTGAAGTACCTGCATAAGCATTTTCAAATATATCTCCACGTCCTTCCATTATACCTCTAAAACTAATAGGAGGTAAAGAACCATATTTTTTATCTCCTTTTAAAGATTCTGTAAGTGCTTCTCTATATATATCATAATACTTACCAGCATCAGATGCTACCGCATCTTCATCTAAACCTTTTGAATAAGATATATCCATAAACTCACCATGACCTGTAACTGTTTTAATATCATTCATGTAGTTTTTATCTGCCGATCCAGATAATAAAGGCACAGAACTTTGATTACCATCTATAAATCTAGAATCCCAGTTTGTAAGTTGACCAGCCTCAGCTAATTTTATTGCTTGCTGAATAAACTTTTCTCTGGTCATTATACCACCTCTCTCATTTAGTATACTTCCTAAACCTGCCCTTCTACCATCTCTTGCATCACTAGTTCTAATTAGTTGCTCATTTTGGAATTTATTATCTATAGCAGTATAATGTTGAGTTATTCTTTTATAATTTTCTTCTAATACTGCATTAATTGACCTAATTTGATTTTCAGTAGATTGAGGATTAGTAATCATATCTCCATATAACTCATCATATGGAGCTCTATTTTCTGTTAAATTTGGATTATCCAATATCATCTGCCTTCTATCTTTTATTACTTTGACAGCATCATCAAAAGCTATATTAACTTTATCTCTATTTTCTAATAATCCATTTTCACCTACTGCATTCATTTGAAGCCTTAAATCATTAGGTGTACCTTCAAATAATATATTTCCTCCATCATCACGTACAGCATATGTATTAGTTTGTCCTCCTACATTCCCAGTAGGGTTTGTAATTGTTAATGTTTTAATAATATTTTCAACTTGTCTTTTATGTAGAGCAGCATCTGCTTCATCAAATTCCTGTTCAAATATTTCGTATGGTTTGAATTCCGTCAAATCTGGGTCTCCATCACTATCTGTAGGAAATTTATTTGTATCTGAAGACCCATAAGTTTTATTTACCCCATTTGCTGCATCTATTATTCTTTGTTGACTTTCACTATTGATAGTACCTTCTGCTATTCCTTTTAAATATTCAAGTTCATATTTTCTTTCTTGTCTTTTATCTGCAGCTCTATCTCTTTGACTTTGTAAAGCAGAAGCATAATCAGCTTGCTTTTTTATAACACCATACTTACTTTCTCTTATTGAATATTCATAATCTCTAGATGCATAATCTCTTGCAGATTTATTTATATCACCTAATATATTATAATTCATAATTAAGTTATATGCTTTATTCATCAAAGCTTGATCAGTGTTGCTAGGTAAGTTAGCAATCTCTTTCATTTCTAAACTTGCATTTAAAGAAGCTTCGGTTGCATCTAACATTTCTTGCTGATCTTGATAAGCCAAAGCCATTGTAGAGTCAGGACCTTCCAATATACCTACATTAGCTTGATAGTTTTGCCAATTTACATTTGCATTAACAAGATTTTGTTTTTTTCTAATTTTTTCTTGAGTATCTTTGGTATTCATACTATCAATACGTCTGATAGTTTCTTTTGCCCAAGCTTCTTTACCTTGACTAATAGAAGAAAAAGTACCATTAGTAACACCCTCAGATGCAAAATCTCTAGATCTTACAAAGCCTTCTTCATAATATGCAGCAATTACTTTAGGATTTTGTAATAGTTGATTCCTTAATATTTGTTCTGCTTGTCCTGTTACTTGTTTACCGTTTTGTTCAGTAATAATAAAATCTGTTAATGGTCTACCTTTTTTATCTGTCTCAAAATAATCTACCTTTCTTTTCAAAGGAGGATCCATTTCTGATAAAATCTTATCGGCTAATAGACCTAGGTCAGCATCTTCTACATATTTAGGTAGTGCCATATTCATAGCTTCTTGCTCAGATGCATTTATAAAATCCTCCATTCTATATTGTAATCCTTTCTTACCGGTATCCCAATACTTTTCATATTGTTCTTTGTTTGGATTATCTAATAGTAAATTTGCATAAGACATTTCATCTCTAAATCTAGAAGTAAATACAACATCTCTTACAGTTAAATCATCTTGATAAAATGGAGCAAACACAGACTTAGCTGCATCTGCATTACTCTGCAGTGATAAATCTAATCCAGATATTTTTTCAATCTGTGGACCTATTTGTTGAGCATATTGATCTCTTCTATCTTTAGTATCTTGTCTAGATAGATCAGCATAAACAACTTTGTTGTATAAATCATTAGTAGCCTGGAAGTTAGCATCATACTTATCTTGCCTAGCATTTACTACCTGAGATAAAAATTTATAGTCAGGTGTAAATGGTTTAATATCTGGTAAATAAGTATCAGCTCCTTTTATATATGTTGCCATAATTCAAAATTAATATAATTTAATAAGTTTACAAAGAGGAATAAATAAACTCTTTAAGTTTACATTCCCATCTTCCCAGTATAAAATGCTGGGTTTATAGCAAACTTTTTCATTTCGTTTCCATCCTTTGCTTCATCTGGTTCATCTGTTCTTTCCGCTCTATATCCAATAGGTGCTCCATATTCTTGACTATATACTTGTGCATTGTTCATATTAGCAGTATTCTGAGGTAACCCTCCAACCATATTTCTATATAATGCATCAACTGTTTTATCGTCCATTGGTCTCCCTAAGTATTTTTCATATCTTTGGACTTTCTGAGCAAATGCAATTTCAGCATTTTGTTTAGGATCTTCATAAGGTTGTCTACCTCTACCAGTAAACTCAATATCACCATATTGATCAGCACCAATCTTATACATATCATTAAGACTATTTAAGTTATATGTATTTGATGCATTAGTTGCACCTACATTAAACAACTCATTAGCTTTCATTGTCTTCCAGTTATCCTCATTGTCTTTATTTTGTAAAGCAACTATAGTATTATCATACAGACTTTTAGTTCTATCATTTTGTAGTTTATCATATTGCATTCCAAATTGAGGTGCAAGCATACCCACTTTATTCATAGTTTGAACATTTGCTTGATTAACACCTGATATTGCTTTTGCATTAGCATCTAATGTTGTTCCTTGTATATTACTTCGTGCAATAGCTTGTGGTCCATAATTACCTAATGCATCAGCCATAGTACCTTGAGCAGCTAAGTTTGCATTAATAATTGTAGTTGGATCATCTAGTACATAATCTATTTTACGTTCTTGTATTGGAGCTTGAAATGGTAAATATAAGTTACTATCAAACATATTTAATGCTTGTAAATTATTTACATCTTGTTGCCACCATGGTTTTCCTGGATCATCTGACGGAATAACTGGAGGTATTTCAATAGGTGCTTCAGGTCCTTTTATATTAAACTCATCACCAGGTTCAAAACCTACATTAAGTCTAGGAGTATTAAATGTATGCAAACCAAAGTCACCATCAAATCCTCTACCCTTTTCCCAATTAGGATCATCTTTACTTAAGAAATATGGTACATATGGTATATTAGCTGCTAAAGCTTCTTCTTTTCTTTTTGCTTCTGCTGCTTTTTGAAATCTTAATACTTCCTTTTCGCTAGGGTCAGAATAGTTAAACCCCTCTTCTCCAAACTCAGCTTCTATTACATCACCCCATCTAGTATAAAAATCTTCTTTATTTTCTTCTAACAGAATGTCTTCAGACCCATAAATTTTAGCACCTTTAACTTTTCCTTGATCACGTGATCTTTTCCCTCCAGATAAAGAACCATACTTGTATTGTGCTTTATCAGATGCATCTATTACTTCACCTTGTAAACTAATGTCTTCATTATATATATCTACTGCAGTACTATCAGGTCTTAACCTAGTAGGTACTCTACGTTCAGAACCTGATCCACCTGGAAACTTACCTTTAGGAGCTAATTTAAAATTATAATTATTAGTTGCTGGATCATATGTCATTACATAACCTTTACTTATAGCATCTAAATATTTTTTTGTGTTAACTGGATCACCAACAAATGGGTTTTCTTGTATAATAATATCAGTGTTATCAACCTCTTCAGGTGACTCACCAGCAGTTTGATATCTTGGTATAAAAGTCTCTAGACCATTCTTAGCCATATTCATCATACTTGTATCAGCTTGAGCAAGTTGTGCTTGATTAGCAGAAAACTCTGGTGGCCCTTGAGTCCCTTGAGCTACTGCACCTGCTTGATTTTCTTGAGCCATCATGTTTTGCAACATCTGTATCATATTTTGTTGCTCTGTAGGTAATTGTTGAATTGCATTTTCTCTAGCTTGAGCTTGACTAATACCTTCTACCTGTGAAGTAAACTCTAAAGGATCAATACCTTGCCCCAATAAATAAGGGTGTGCGATTAAAGGAACACCATCATCAAAGTTCTTTTTAGCTTCTTGCATAAAACCAAGTTTAGATAAATCATTCATATTCTTTTGAATCATTAATTCTGCACTTCTGGTAGATATATCATCAGCAAACTGAGATCCTATTTCTGCATAATAATCATTTAGATTAAACTTCTGTGATATTTTAGCAGGAGTCTTTCTTGAACCACCCATATCAAACTCTGACATTTCTTCTTTTGTAAATTTTAATTTTGGTGTGTCAGAATATATAAATGACTGTTCTGGTAAGAACATAGGTACACCCCCTTGAGAATGTCTTTTACCACTTATATTATATAAACCAAATTTTCCATCATCATTTAAATCTGTCAAAACTGTTTCTCCACCTTCTGCTTCTACATTAGCAACATCTCTTGGAACTTTTGATAAACTGTATCTTACACTTTTATCTTGTTCATTATTAAAAGATGTACTTCCATAGTACTCTTGAGGAGTTGTAACCAAACCATAATTAGCTTGATCACCTGTTACATATACGTCACCACCTTGTTGCATAACTTGATCTTCAACAACTTTGCCGTTAACCAATTTAAATCCTTCAGGTAATTTATTTATTTTTATTTTTGCCATAATTATAACATTTCTATATCAGCACCAGCAGCTATTAATTTAGCTAACATTGCCGGCCCTACATTTACAGTTTGACTATTTATACTACCACCTCTTTTTGATGTTCTGGTTGATCCTTGATTTAAAAATAAACCAGTAGTTGCATCATCCTCTGAACCAAACATAGAATCATTTACTGATAAACCTTTACCTTTAATAAAAGGAGGAGCTTGTACATTAAACTGGCTATCTGCACCAGTTTGATTAAATAGATTTACATATGCATCATCTTTATCCTTATCACCAAAAATTACATCATTTACTACACTTGAACCTACAACACCAAACGCACCCACATCCTCAAAAGTTTTCATAGCATTACTATTATATACATCTTTTGCTAAACCACTTAAAGATGTATCAGGATTAAAAGTAAACTTTGCTGGATTAATATTTTGACCAGGATTTACTTGTGCTAGTTGTTGATCTGTTTGATTATTCAAACTATCTACTATTGCTTGATTATTTTCTTCTAATGGTGTAGAACCTAAATCTGGAAACCTATTTTGTAAAAACGCATCTGCTACATCTTGTGTATCTTGCATATAGTTTGTCATTCCTTGATTATTAAATAATGCGGAAAAGTCAATATTGGTTTGTGCTTTAGGTAAGTCATTACCACCATACTTTCTTTTCATTATTTTATCTTGTACAAAGTCAGGTAATGCACGGAATCCTTCATTATCTGGTTCACCACCTTTTTCAGCTTTATTCATAGATGCTTTAATAGCTGCATCTTTTCTTGCTAAATATACATCTTCTCCTTTAGGTCCACCATATTTCATATAACCCATCTTGTTACGTACTTGTCTTGGTAACTTACGTAAACCTTTACCTTTTTTTCCTGATGGTGTTTGTTTTAGTTGACCACCAAATTTTACTTCTTCTTCTATTTCTTCTACCTTAACATCTTCTATGTTAATAGGAGTATCTACATCATCAGTAATAATATTTTTAAGAGCCTTCTGCTCTTCAGCTTTACTACGTTTTTTTTCATAGTAATTTCTATATAGTTTTCCTATGCCACTACCTATATCATCTCCTAGTCCATCAAAGAAAGGTACTGCATCATCATTTATAAAACTCTTTACATCTTGCCCTATATTTTTTGCGTTTTCTTTTTGAGTATTTAACCAATTATTAAAGTTTGCTCTTTTATTTGCTGGTATGTTAGATAAATCAAAATTATAAAATACACTAGGATCTATATCAGTACCTGCTTTAAGACTTTCATTTATATAATCTTGTATAGCTTTTTGATTAGCTGGAGATACATCTATCTCAAAATCAACAGATCCTCTGGTAACTCTATCAATATCATTTAAATTTTTCTTTTTTCTCCAATCTCTAAATGTACCATCTGCAGCACCGTCACCATTTTTATCATCAGAACCAAAAAACATATCATTGGTATTACTTAAAAAGTTATAAATTCTTCCTAAGTTATTCATAGAGTTGTCTGGAACAGGGTTGTATTTATAACCTTTTTTTGATGCATCTCCTGGTTCTTGTTCATATAAAATACTACCATCTAATGCTTTTACATAACCGTCAGATATATTAGGTCCAAAAAATTTAGAGTAATCTATATCATTTAAATTCTTAAATGTAGAATTGAAAGCACCTGCACCGGTTGTACCCTGAGTACCTTGAGTACCAGCAATAACATCATCAATCATACTATTAGATTGTCTGTCAGTATTAGAGTTATTTCTATTAGCACTTGAAATACCAAATGCATTACCCAATGCTTCAAAAGCAGCTGCATATTTTGGATCTAAATCAGGACGTTTTGCATATACATCTTCTGTATCTTGTTTGTAATCTGTTTTTCCTTGATACTTATCAGTATACTGCTGAGGAGTAAGACTCTTAATAAAGTCCATATTTATATTAAACTGAGCTTTAGGTAACCCTTCACCACCTTCTTCTCTTTTAAACTTAGCAGCATTCTTTGCAAAATTAGCCATCTTTACAACAGCAGGAGAATATTTCTCCTTATTTGCCATAACCTTCTTAGCAGCTTCTTGAACGCCCATACCACGTGCTTTAGCCCATCTAGTAAACTTACCTCTATTTTTCTTTTTAATTTCTATACCTGATTTAGCTTCATCCATCATTGGATCTATTTCGTCTAACACAGGTAACTTATCTTGATCACTTTCTATATATTGCTCTCTACTAAGTTCTTGAGGATTTTGATTTATTTCTTCTCCTGTTGGATCAGCAGGTCTCTGCATCTTTTCAACATTCTTAAATATAATCATTATGTCTTCTTCTTGCATTCCAGATACCATCATTGCTTGTGCAAGACTTTGTTGGTCTACCTGCTTCTCCATTAACATCATTACAACTTCTTCAGGTTTTTTACCTTGTTGTATAGACATCATAAAAAAATCACTTATTTGTTTAATTTGTGGATCAACTTGTGGTGGATTTGGTTGCATACCTGGTTGCTCAGGAATCATCTGTCCACCTTGTTGTTTTAAACTTTTTTTGTTTAGATGCATTTTGCTAGAGTTATATTAATAATATACAAATAATTAAGGAATTTCACTAATCTTTTAGGTTTAAGAATTTCCTATGACATGTGTCATAACATAATTAGGTATAGACATATTTGCTAATTTAGCTGATTTATAATTCTTCCTATTAAGTTTATCATATACTCTTTGAGCTTGTTCTTTTGAACCTCCTTCTTTATATATACCCTTAATGTAGTTTGTATAAATTTTATTCATAGATCTTAAAGGGCCTCCTTTTTGTTTAAAATATTCTATAATATCATTATACTTAGGGTTAATAATAATATTTTCAAACTCATCATTAAATTTAGAGTCCTTCCTCTTTAAGATTTTATTAATATAATCACTTGATTCATTATTTATAGAGTCTGTCCAATCTGTAGAATTATATATATCTATACCTTTATTTTTTAATTTTGTTATTGAATTTTTTGCACCAGTTGGACCAGCATTATATGCAAATAAAATTTTAGCCAAAACAGATTCATCATTACCTTGATTTAAATAAGGTCGTTCACTTAAATAGTTCATCCATTTTTTTTGTGCTGGGATAGCCTGATTTATATCATATGGATCAAAATCATCACCTACTATTTTTAAACGTTGCATTTCTTCAATAGTTATAGGTGTAAATTGTGCAACACCTTTAGCATCCTTTTTAGATGTAGCATTTGCATTAAAAGATGATTCTTTAAATAATTGTCTTAATAATAAATCATTACTTATAATTGGTGCACTGTTCTTTGTAATAATTTGTGCTCTGCTTGGTGTAGAAACGGGACCTCCTTCTTGATATTTCTTTTGTTTTATATTTAAATACTTAGAATTCTTTAATGCATTCCGTGTATAGGCATCTCTATTAGGATCACTACTACTAGTTCCTGCATATAATCTTGGTAAATCTTCTATGGCTACATTACCACCTTCTCTGTTATTACGCAAGTATGCTAAAATACCTACTGTACCTAATGCAGCTTTTTTTGGATCATCAAAGTCTTCACCACTTGTTATACCTAAACTAGCTAATGATTTTACTAACTCAGGTTCCTTTAGTATTTGACCCCATCTAACTTGTGTTAATCCCATACTAGCATTATTAGGATCAGATATACCTACATTATCAAGTAAATTATTTACATTTCTTTCTGCTTTATAGTCTGCACTTCCTCTAGGTCCTATTTTTAAACTATCAGGTAAATCTAAATTATCAATAGCTTTATCATAAAGAGATGATCCAAATTTTAGACCAGCTCTTACAGTATTACCTATTGCACTATGTGTATCTCCAAAACCTGTTTCATTTCCAAATATACCAAAAGCTAATCCCGCTAAATCATTATATACATCACCATTAACTTTTAAATTTTTCATTACAAGTTGTTTATTATCTTGCAGTGACTTAGCAAAAGGTACTACTGTATTATTGTATTCTTCATCATCGTCACCAAAAAAATCAGTTTCATTAAATTGATCTTCTTTAAATTTATCATCTATAGATACTTGTATAGGTTTATAGTTTAAAGTATTAACGGTTCTATTTATTCCTTGCCCTTTTTGTATATTACCTCTATCATCTTCATATTCTAAATAATCATTTCTTTTAGAACCAGCCTTAAAATTTAATTGACCATTTTCAAATACAAACTTATTTCCCTCATCTTCTGGTAGTATAAATACTTCAGAGCTTTGTTGCAAATAATCTGTCAATACATTTAAACTGCCTTGATTACATCTTATGCAACCATTAGATACTCTACTGTTATCATCATCAATATATCCTGCATGAAGTGAGGTTCCTACATTTTGACCAGATTCATTAGATAAATTAAAGCTAGGTAAATCCATATAACCAGCTCTGTTTATATTAGATATTTTATATCTTCCTGCTCCTGTCATTTTATTACCAGCTGACCAATCAATATTATCTGGTGATATTTCATCTTGACTAATAGTACCATCTTGATTTATATCTACATATTTTGTAACTGTTTGAGCATCACCCATAACTGCACCTAAATCTACAGGAGCACTATAAATAGGTTCATTTGGATTATTACCTGGCTCATAGACATGCATCAATCCGGATTGTTTATCTACTATTACATAAGGTTTATTATTATTTGATTGATTCTGAAAGTTAACAATCAAATCAGCTTGACTCATTTTATTAAATTCATTAGCCCTATTTTTTACATCAGCAATATCTTCATACTCATCTATATCTACAACATCAGTAGAACTATATGGACTAGCAACCAATTCATTTTGAACTTGTATATCTTGTGCTTCTCTTTGTCTTAATCCAGCATTTGTCATATCTTCATCAGATGGATTAAACTCTTCACCTTTTAGATTTGTTCCATAGTTTTTATTATTATAATTAAATATTTTATTAGGACCATAGTAATCTCTTGCTATTCTAAATGCAGAATTAAAATCTTGTGCACCATTAATTCTATCATCAACTTCTACTACACTTAATGTAGAAAGAGGTGTATCAGCAGTATTAGATGGAGGTAAATTAGTAGATGGCGTAGGTTTAAATTTATTAGGATTATCTAATAACTCTGATCTTAACTTCATATTTACATCATAACTACCATCAGTTAATCCTTGTTCTTTAGCAGCTGACCATGGAGTTCCAGTAACATTTTCCCAAATATCACTTACTGCACCACCTTGTTGTGCTTTAGGTAATGTTTTAATCTTACCGTTCTCAGTTCTAGCATATCTATTATTTTCATTTTCCATGCTAGGAATGAGTGTGCCTGAATAAGTTTTACCTTTCCATTGCCAGCTTACTGATCCACCTTCTTTAAAACCTAATTTGTTTTTCCAGTAATTTGGTATATTTTTAATACCTTCCATAGAGATGTCTATATCATTAATGGGAATACCAGTCATCTCTGCAAAACTATCAACATCAGAAAGCCCCTCAACCTGAGGAATAAATTGAGCTCTTTCATTATATAATCCTTTTAATACATTTGGTATTGTTCCTTCTGGTAGATTATCATATATATCTTTTATATCATTACCTAGTTTACCTAATCTATTTTTTGCCATTTGAACTCTACCTGTACCAGGTTTATCACCACCAGGAAGAACATCTGATAAAAATACATCAAGATCAGCCAATGTTTTATTTCCTAATCTTTCAAAATATGCAGGATTATTTCTATTTTTTATTGCTTTTATTGCTGTAGGATTTTGTAATACTGTTTCTACTGCATTATTTATTTCATTTCTATCTAAACCATCTAAATAATTTGTGAGAAGATTAATGGTGTCACCACTAAGATCTACTTTTGCTTCTTCTTTTACTAATTTTGCTAACCCATCAAATCTACTTGTCCTTTTTCCTTTTACACTTCCTGGAACTATTTTATCACTATAATTTTCTAAAATATTATCCATAACAAAATTAGGATCAGTAATACCCCCTCTACTATTTTCTGGTGAATTAGGATCCATACCTAAGGCCAAACATACTCCAGTAGCACAATTAGAATCTAAAAAGTCATAATTATATATGCTGTTATCCTCCAATGATAAAGGAAGTTTAGTTGTGTTCATTCTTAAATTACTATGAATAGAACTTCTTTCAGTACCTTCAAATAATTGTGCTTGATCTACAAAACCTTTTATTTCTTCATCAGATAAATCTAAATCTAAAACTCTTACCTCATTTTTCCCTTTATAATCTTTTTCACTAACACGCTTATTTCCTGAACCAGTTGACCATCTATTTACACGGCCAACTAAATCAGTACCAGGTATTTGATTTACTTGATCACCTGTATCAGTATTAATTAGTACAGCTTCAATATGTCCAGGACTAAACTTTTTACTTCCATAAGGATATTGTATAACTCTTACATTATATTTTGAATAATCTATTTCTTTACCGTCTTGAGCCATATTCCAACTTACTAAACCACCTTCTTTTTGTTGGTTTAATCCCGCTGCTCCTATAATAGCTGGAGGTGCAATAGCAGGAAAAGCTTTATTATTCATTAATTTAGATAACTTTGGATATGTTGAAGGATCTAAAAAATCTAATAATCTAGTATTACTAAAAAAACTATCTGAAAATCCAGGATTTTTCTCAATTAAACCAGCAGGTCTTGCAGAAAAACTTTTTTTTGCTGCATTTAATATGCTAGGGGTTATTTCATCATATATGTTATTTATTAAACCCCTCTCTAGCATACTTCTCCTTAGTTCAACAGCAAAAGGTATAGGTTCATCTCCTATATATCCTTGTCTAGGGTTAGGACTTCCAGTTGCAAAGTAATCATAGTCACTTGTTAATTGTTTACTTCCAGTATTGATCTTAGCTTTGTTCAAACCAAAACCAGTACCAGAAGACAAATCTAATTTAGTATTAACTAAATCGTTAGGTTTAAGTACTCTGAATTCATCACTCAAACCTATAGGTCTGTTAGCATTAAATAAATGTCCAATTTCATGATCTAAAGTAGTATTAAGACTTTTACCACTAAACATAGGGCCTACACCTATAGTTCCTTTTCCAGGTTTAAGACCTAATCTAGTTGTAAATGAATAATCTCCTGACATAGGAGAACTTCTATTTACAGTTATTACATCACCCACTGTACCTCCAGCACCTGGATTCCTAAAATATGCATTAGTAAATAAACCTTGATTTTCACTTATAAAATTTTTTGCTATATCATAGTATTCACTAGAAGGATTTCCTGCACCATCATTAAACATATTACGTGCATGATGATTAATGGTATTTCCTTTTAAATTTGATAATTCTTGATATCTAGCTAATGCTGCTGATTGAGCTGCATCATCTAATGTAGTACCTGCTGGCGGAACATAACCAGATGCTTTTAAATGATTTAACTCTTGATTTGCTAGTCTATTAAAACCTTCTGATCCAGGTTTAATCTCATCTAGTCTCATTGTTATAAAATTATCTATTTCATCAGCATTTCTACCTAACATTTCTAAACCATCTGTTAGATCAGGATTACTACCAGGTGTAGCGTCAAAGATCCTATCTCTTACACTTTTTATTTTTTGCATGTCTACATCTACAACATCATCAAAATTAGTAGGTGAAATACCTCTGTCATTAAATTGATTTATTTGGATTCCTCTACCACTTGTAGAAGCTCCTGTAAAATATTTACCTGCATTAAGCGCTGGTATACCCATAGATAAAGCATCAAGCCCTACTGTAGCAGCATTACCCAAAGTAGGGTTATCAATAAACTGTTTTGTGTCGGGAGCTATATTACCTGCTCCATATACAAAACCTACTCCATCTAATGTTTGACCAACAGTAGCTCCAGTAGAAATTGGTCTATAGTTCATTGCTTTAGAAAAAGGTTGCCCTATATACTTAGAAGCAAATCTTCCCGCAGGACTGTTAGCTAAGAATCTTAATCCTTGTGGTACTCTACTAAGTCCTCCTACTGCACCCATTCCCATTCCTAATACAGGAGCTGTTGCTGCTCCAATAATATTCATAGTATTCATCTGCATTGCATCTCTCTTCTGCAGCATGTCATTCCACTGCGGTCTGAAAAACTCATCCATTGTATAATCCCCAAGGGCTGTTCCTCTTTGATAGTTTCTCCCATACTTTTGGTTGTATTCCTCTAGAGTCCCTTTGAAAGGTGAATACCACCAATCTGGATCATTTTCTAAATATTCAGGTTTCTCATACTCATACTGATATATATCCTTTCTTCCCCTACCTGTATTTAATAATCGTGAAACTACATTTCCATCTTTATCTGAGTCACGGAAGGCTGTGTCTTTTTTTCTTTTTGGTGCACTTAAAACAATTTCATCTAAATCATAACCATCAGTTGTCATTTTAGTTGGTATAACCCCTTCTTCTAATTCTACTGTTTCACCAGCAGTCTGCATTTTTGGTAGTTTTAGATATTCAGGTCGGTTTGGTTCTCTTCCAAACAGTCTATCATAATAATTTTTATCATAAAGCTCTCTAGTATATTCTGATGGAGTGTATCCTCCATCTTCTGCCCATGTACCACCTGTATACCCGTCTATATTATGGTATTTAGACTGATTACTAAATGTTGGATGATTTGGTTTTTTCCATTTATCACTTCCATGATTATCCTCATCCATTTTCATATAGTCACCAGACTTCCAAAAACCTTGAATATCATATGCTCCAAGATCCATTGTAATATCTCTACCCTGTCTTTTAGATTCAGAAGTTACCCAAGCATCATATTTAATTTTTTCTTCTTCTGTAAGTGGTGTATTATACTTTTCTTTAAATATCATTTCAGGGTCACCACCAACTTGAGCCATAGGTACTTCAACAACATAGTCTGCATCTTTGAAGTTATAATTTAATTCTCCAGGTTTCATATCCTGAACCATACCATTATTTCCATATCCCCTAACTGGAAAGTCTACACCTTCCATAGTAATATTATTTGACTCAATAATATTAAACGGATTGTTTACATCAGGGCTATCTGATTTATATCCTTCTACAGATATGTATTGTGTTATATTCTGTAAGAACTCATTAGGTCCACCCGGAAGCCCTCTTCTTTCTGTTTTTGAATAACTTTTTTTCATTAGCGTTTAGATAATAGTAATTTAGTATTGTCTAATCTAAGTAACATTTTTCTGTCACCAGATACATTTCTTCTTAAAATTACTTGGTTGGAATAATGTCTAAACTTTTTTCTTTGTGTATTAGGTTTATTATAATTTAAGTTGACACTATTTAATGGTCTTATATATCCATTACATTCTGTATTAAATATAGACTGTTCTACATTTGTAAACTCTCCTCTATCATTTGTTATATCCCAAAATTGATTAAATCTAAATTTATGTTCAACCTTAGATGATAAAATTTCAATACTATTTGGAGTTATAATAGGATAAGCTAATTCACCCCAAGGATTTTCTGAAGGTTGAGTATTTAATATTAATTGTCCTGAAACCTGATCACTGTTATATACAATAGATGAATCAAAATTAAAATCTAAATCTTCCCATTTATCACCACCACACATGTAAAATTGTGGATCTCCTTTATACACATATGATTCTAATTGATATTCAAAACTACGTACAGTATTTACAGTTTGTCCAGTATTAGAAATTATATCTATTTCCCAAGGATAATTTTTATTATAAAAATTAACAAAAGAATCACATCTAAAATTATGTCTCCATATTGAGCCAGTTTCTTTACTAGCTTCTGTTGTTTCTTCTAAATAATAATTACATAATCTTGGATCTGCTTGTGGTGCATCTGCATCAACCATTTGATAAATTTGTGGAGCAGTATCAGGGCATGTACCTATAGGAGTAACCACTGAACCTGGTACAGTATTAGGTGGACAACTACATGTAACTTTTCTACATATAGGTGGATTTGCAGGATCACAGTCTCCTGTGCTATTAATATATGAATTAGTAACAGGATCTCTATATACTAAAGTATATCCTGTAGGACATTCACACGTAGTTGGTGTACCACATATATCAGCCGCTATTCCATTTGCTACTATATCCCAATTAGTTATAGGGTAATTGGCATCTATACTAGATTGTATACCATATTGGAATGGATCTGTAACTACCCCAGGACCTTGATTAGCAGTAACAGGACCAGGAGTACATGTTATAGTATTCAGTGTATTATTAAGAGGGGTTCCACCAGGAAAAGGACTATTGACCCCACAAAATAATGCATATACAAACTGATCATTTGGGGCAGTACCATTTGTAGCTGCTAATGGTGATTGATAAGCACAACCTGTAGCTGCTCCAACAGTAGCATCTGTAACAAGTAAAATTATTTTTCTAAAGTTTGCTTGTCCAGTTCTATCTCCTAACTGACTATTTGCTCTATCATTTAATAAATCTTGTGCTCGATGTAATGCATTATCTGTACATGTCTGGGCATTAATCCAGTTACTAGTGAAAAAATTATCTGCTTGAGTTTGAATAGTATTTGAATTACTACTCATACTAACTGGTGATGGAGTTCCTTGTATTTGTCCAGTTGCGCATGATGTTGCAGTACTATTCCAAAGTCTACTACTTTGACAAGTATTAGCATTTCCAGGAACGCAAACACCATTAACCGTTTGACCTGACCAGCTAACAAAACCAATTTGCATAAGGTTATTATCTAAAGCTGTTGTTACAGTACTATTTGCTAAAAAACTATTTAACCAACCCATTTCTGCATTAGCCCTAGTTTGAGCACCATCCTGAGTTGGAGGTCCATTAGTACTACCTGATGTATCTATTGCAATTACTAAATCTACTAAACATGATTGAGATCCGCCACTTGTATTTGAAGCTATATTCTCTACAATTATATCAGCTGGCTCAGTAATATTTGTTGCTCTTTCACACAAACCTGAAGTTGAATTATAATTATATCCTGGTGGACATATTGGTTCTGCTGATTCTATTGTCTTAGTAGTAAAGAAATGATTTATACTTGGTAAAGATATTTCTGGATGCCAGTCATGAAATGATAACCACGCTTGAGTTTT
>Ga0208157_1000045_pt1 | contig 104042 bp, 103 predicted proteins | sample 5_EtaG_FD_184077 | JGI IMG/M metagenome (GOLD analysis project Ga0208157, IMG submission 184077) | Marine viral communities from the Subarctic Pacific Ocean - 5_ETSP_OMZ_AT15132 metaG (SPAdes) (version 2) | ecosystem: Environmental > Aquatic > Marine > Oceanic | place: Pacific Ocean...
TGTTACGATAATCAAAGAATTGTTTCGAAACTTTACAGATCTTTAACAAACAAAATCCCTGCCTCTTTCAAAAACAACGGGATCTTGATTTTGGGATTTATACCTAACTGCCTAGTATAAAAAGCAACCCTTTGAATCTGTTTGTACATCTTATCTTAGTAATATACATGGTGTACTAAGTGATTTTCCCACAAAAAAAGCCCGACTTCTTTCGAAACCGGGCTTTTGAAAATCATTGAATTAACGATCATTCAAGAACATACACATCAACTGCGCTGAGTCCTTTATCCGTTTCTTCAATTTTAAATTCTACAGATTCTCCATCTTTGATACCTTCGTTAAATCCAAGGTTCTCGATGTTGTTTCTGTGCATGAAAACATCTTTGCTTCCATTTTCAGGTGCGATGAATCCAAATCCTTTTTCTGCATCGAACCATTTTACTTTACCGTATTCCATTATAAAAATATAAATATTGCTCACATGTACAGATCATATTCACAAAAGTGAATTGTTATCTTTTTCGGCTGTGAAAATTAAAAATTGTGTTTACAAACTAGAGAAGGGAAAACAAATACTGTACTAACTACTAAGAAATGCCGATACCTGACCTTTAACTTGCTTCCTTAAGGTCGCCTTTATTTGAACCAATCCCAAACGGCATACAATACGTAACTTGGTTTTACATGAGATAAATATTGTGTATGCGATGTTTAAATCTCTATTATGGGCAAATTAAGATAAATTACTATGGATACATCTATTATTTCGGGTAAGAACCGGGCTTCTTCGCTTCTTGAGCTTTCTCTGGACTATAATGAAAAGGATCAGGTATTGGCAAGGTTTTCTGAATTGATCTGCCACATTTCAGGAGCATTGTACTCTCAGATCAATTTGATCGATGATGAAAATCAGTGGACGGTTGCAGAATGCGGAATGGAATTCGAACACATTCCGGTAGAAGAATCCATTTGTTATCTCACCATCAATAATGAAGAAATGTATGAAATTGAGGATTTTCGGGAAGACGATCAATTTCAGGTTCATCCACTTGTAACGGGATCACCTCATCTTAAATACTACTTAGGTTTTCCCTTTAAAGATGAAAAAGGTGTTTTTATCGGTTCTTCTTGCTTGCTGCATACGGAAACTCTTGATCTAACCGATCAACAAATACATAGCTTAAAATTAGTCAATCAACAGGTAGCTGATTATCTGATCCTGAAAAAGAGATCGAATATTCAATCAGAGAAACTCGCCAAACAAGAAAAGCTGATCACTAAAACCCACCATGACATAAGAGGTCCACTCTCAGGAATTATTGGGTTTTCCAGCCTTTTGGAAACAGAAATTGAGGATAAGAAAACTCTGAGAAATATTGGCATGATCAAAAAATCCGCTAAAAATCTGTTGGAATATGCGGAAAGAAGCCTTCAGTCTGAAATAGACAAGAATGAAAATCAGGTTCCTACTTTAGTATCAACAATCATTGACAGGGTAAGCGCTCTTTATTCCATGCAAAGTACCTTAAAGGAAATAGATCTGCTTTTTAATAATAAATGCAATGAGAGCTGCTCGATAAATACAATGGCATCTAATCAGATCATTAACATTATCGGAAACGTAGTATCTAATGCTATAAAATTCTCGCCTGTAGGAGACTCTATTGAAATATCTTTTGGTAAGGCTAAAGTAAAGGACGATAATTTCATTAAAGTTATCGTTGAGGATAATGGTACAGGAATTCCAAAAGAAAAGCTGGAAGCTCTGCATAAATTAGAACATGTAGAATCCCAGAAAACTGCCTCCGGTATACAGGGGTTTGGAATTGGTTTAGTAGAAGCCCTTCGTTTATTAGACCAAAAAGGTGGTAATTTCTTGCTTTTTTCTGCAATAAATGAGGGCACAAAAGTAGAGTTAAATTTCCCGGTTCAGGAAGAGTAGGCTTTTAAAATAATATTCAAAATATAGTTAAGATTTTCGGATATAATCCTTATATTTAAAGCCTTTTTCGGATACGAATTGAACGCAAAAACATCCAAAATCCAATGAAACGTACATTTCAACCAAGTAATAGAAAACGCAAGAATAAGCATGGCTTTAGAGAGCGTATGTCTACAAAAAACGGACGCAAAGTAATTGCAGGTCGACGAGCTAAAGGTCGCCACAAGCTGAGTGTTAGTGATGAGCGAAAAGGAGCAAAGTAACATAACTGTTGCTCCACCTCGTAGATTTACCTTACCTAAATCTCGAATCTTACGTGGTAAGCGAAACTTCCAGAATTTATTTTCTGGAACGGCGCTCATTAAATCACCATCGGTGAATCTTCGCTACACTACGTTTAATACTTCTGAGTGGGATTTTAAAATCGGATTTATCTCACCCAAAAAAACAGGCAATGCTGTACAAAGAAATAATGCTAAACGAGTTATGAGAGAATCATTTCGTCTGAATCAGCATGAGATCATCCAGGCCGTACAGGAGCAGGGAATTGGTCTTCACTGTGTACTCATTGCGCGCACTACAAACCTCAGATTTGCAGAAGTTCAAACTCATGTGGTAACTATGCTGGATGAACTCCGTAACCGACTGCTTTCTACAAATCAAACTATTTAAAACCGCAGACTTTTGGATAAAAACACCGCAACCGGACTTGGACTGATTTTTTTAATAATGGTGGCTTGGTTTGTTGTAAGCATGCCTAGCGAAGAAGAACGAGCAGCACAGATTGCGGAAAGGGCCAGACAAGACAGTTTAGCTCAAATCGAATCTGCGGAAAATGAAGAATTTACGTCTTCCGTAACTGATCAAACTCCATCTCAGCCAACTATCAGAGAGCAAGCTACTGATCAACAAGAAGCAAATGTACCCCAATCCGGTATATTTGCCAGCAGTGAGGCTACAGAAAGATCTGAATTTGTGGTTACCACTCCACTTTACACAGCGGTTTTCTCAAATAAGGGAGCCGGACCTGTTTCTTTTACGTTTTCAGAATATAATTCATGGAGCGGAGTTCCTTTCCAGCTGATCTCTGACTCAACAAAATCTGCATATAACTTTGGGTTTTTGACTACAGAAAACCTGAACGTAGATACTCAGAACCTTTTATTCAGTCAAATCACAACCGGTTCTTCTCTCACACTTAATGAAGGTGATACACGAGAACTCAAATATGCTCTTCAGCTCAAAGATGGTCGCCAGATAGTTTACACCTATACTTTCTTGGCAGATACTTATGAAATCGACTTCGATGTTCAATTCATTGGTGTCAGTGATTACATTATTGGAAGAGCTGTAGATTTCGGCTGGACATCAAAGCTGAATGTTTCTGAAAAAGATAAAAAGCAGGAAGGCATAGATGCGGCTGCTTATGTTTATCTTGGTGAAGAACTGGAAAAGTTTAAAGTTGATGAGCCGGGACGCAAGGAAGAGACTTTTAACGGAAATATTGATTGGTCGGCTACCAGAACAAAATTCTTTACTCAATTCATTAAGCCACTACATCAAACAGAAAGTGCTTATTTGACAGGTGAAGTTACCGGTGAAAACGACGATCCTTTAACAAAGCATAAGTACACCGCTTCAATCACCTCTTCCATTCCAAGTGATGGAGCTCTTTCTTATAAGCTCTTTGTTGGTCCTTTGAAATACTATGAGATCAAACAAGTAGATGAGCATGCTTATGACATGGTTGAAGTTGGATATAATTGGCTTCGCTGGTTTTCAGATCCCTTTGTTCGTTTTATTGTAATTCCTTTTTTCACATTCTTTAGTGGATTCATCAGTAACTATGGTGTACTGGTAATTATATTTGCAGCTGCTGTAAAACTGGTTCTCTCCCCTCTTACCTTTAAGAGTTATAAGAGTATGGCCGCAATGAGAGAGCTTCAGCCTCAACTCAAAGAACTGCAGGACAAGCACAAAGATAATCCGCAGAAGCAGCAGCAGGAAACCATGAAGCTTTATAAGAAGAATAAAGTAAACCCTCTGGGTGGATGTTTGCCTAACCTTCTTCAATTCCCGATCCTGATCACACTTTGGAGATTTTTCCAAAATTCTATTCTGCTTCGTCAGGAAGAATTCTTATGGGCAAGTGACCTTTCAGCCCCGGATTATATTATAAATCTGCCTTTTTCTATTCCGTTTTTAGGTGATGCAATTGGTGGTTTTGTATTATTGATGTCGTTAGCAATGGTATTTCAGAGCAAGCTAACCGGAGGAATGAGCGGAGGAGGCGGAAGCAATCCTATGGCTCAGCAAATGAAGGTATTGCAGTACATTTTCCCCGTTATGTTGTTATTCATTTTCAACAGTTTTGCTTCGGGTTTAAGTTTGTACTATCTGATCTTCAATGTGTTATCGATTGTACAGCAACTTTATATCAATAAAACGCTTGGGAAAGGGGAAGAAACAACACCTGCAAAAGCATAATTGTTTCAGGACCTTTTTGCGATCGTTTCAGAAGGCTGATTATTGTATTTTCAGCCTCATAATTTTACCCGATTGATAAAAAAATATCTTACAGATCTAACTCTTATTGGTGTTGCTGTAATTTGGGCTTTAAATTTCAGCGTTGTAAAAATAGCGCTTAATGAATTTGACCCATACAGCTTTAATGCGATCCGCTTTTTCCTTGCCTTTGCATTGCTCTATTATGCCGCCAAAAGAAAGGGTTTTTCCCTCAAAGTAAAAAAAGAACACTTCTGGGCTTTGGTAGGTATCGGTCTTATCGGAAACCTCCTTTATCAAATGTTATTTATAGTCGGAATAAACCTGACCAAAGCAGCTAATGCCTCGGTAATGCTGGGTACCATTCCAATTTGGGTGGCTTTACTTTCTCAGTTCTTTACGGATGAAAAACTTACAATTGTAAAATCTATTGGGGTGCTCTTCGCTTTTTCAGGAGTGGCTCTGATCGTTGCTGGTGGAAATAATGAGATCTCATTTCAATCTGAGACTTTTTTGGGCGATATCATCACTATTATTTCTGCAATCGTTTGGGCTGTTTACACTATACTATCCCGAAAGTATCTGAAGTTCTATAATTCCACTCAGTTTTCTGCATTTATGGCGCTTATTGGATTTATTTGTCTTTCATTGATCGGACTCCCATCACTGGTTCAAATAGATTGGAGTTCTATTTCTCCACAAGCATATGGAGGTGTATTATATTCAGGTACGCTTTCTGTTGGAATTGCCTACTTAATATGGAATAATGGCATTGTAAAAATAGGAGCCGTTCGCACTGCGACCTATCAAAATCTGGTGCCGGTTCTGGGATTGGTTTTTGGAGTGATTATTTTGGATGAAGTACTCACCCTATTTCAATATATTGGTGCTCTTTCCGTTATTGCGGGCATCGTAATGGCAAGACTCCCTGTATCTTTATACAGGGGTAAAATTAATTAAATACTTTATGTTCAAGCATCGCTTTTACACTCAATTTCTCGGCGTTTTATTTTTTCTTCTTATTCCTTCTTTACTTTCTGCTCAAAGAAACGGGCAAAATGAGGATGCTTTCAATTTCGACCTTACTAAAGCATTGCAGGGAATTTATTTTCAAGATCCGTTAGGTGCACAATTAGCTTCCAGAATTAAACCTCTTGAAGGTACCATTGACCGTGAAAGCTATGTATTAGGCTCAAACGACCTAATCTCTATTGAAATCGAGGGTACCCAAAAAATAATGGTTCGCGGTGTTCTCGTGAATTCTCAAGGCGATGTGATCTTACCATCTATTGGAGCTGTTTCAGTTGCTTCTCTTACTATTCCTGAAGCTGAAGAGAAAATTAAAACTGCAGGCGAAAGTTCTATAAGCAGTACTTCTGTCAGGATTTCCATTGACAGTCCTCGACCAATAATTTTTCATGTTACCGGAGGTGTTCCTTACCCGGGAAAATACCTGACTTTACCACAGTCAAGAATAGATCAGGCTATATTTTCATCCTTAACTTCAGGCAGCAGAGATTTATCAAACTCTATTCCTAATTCAAGTGATTTTCTCAAAAATGGAAATTACTCCTTCAGGTCCATCCAGATCTTTCATGCTGATGGAACTAAATCCGAAGCAGATCTTATAGAATATTTCCGGACCGGTGATCTGTCGAGCAATCCTTTTGTTAAGGACGGCGACTTGATCAGTGTTACTCCAACCAATCGTGAAACTCCAAAGGTTAGTATTTCCGGAGCGGTAAAAGCAGACTTTGAATTCGAGTATAAAAAAGGAGACACTCCAGCTCTTATACTGGAACTTGGCGGTGGCTTTGAAGAAGTTGCTGATACCTCTAAACTTTATATTTATAGAAGAGGCGTCACGGGAATTGAACAAATCGTTGTTGAGCCCGATAACTGGGATTCTTTTCAACTGCTCCCAAACGATAGGGTTATTGCTCCATTTGGAGATGAATTTGATAAATCAGCTTCGGCATGGGTTTATGGTGAAGTAAATATTCCGGGAAATTTCCCAATTGAAAGCGGAGCAACAACAGCGCTCGAGTTATTGCAAACGGCTGGTGGTTTATCCCCTGACGCATTGCCGGCCGCAGCATACTTAGTACGAAGTGGTGGACGTAAAAATGAAATTCCAAATCAGTTCAATGCCGATTTGATGAAAAGAACTTCTGATCAATACCTTCAGGGACTCGAGTATTTGGATGCAGAAACTAAACTTTCTCAAAATCAGGTTTTTATTGACCTTACTGACAATTCACAGCTACAAGGGTTAAGGATCTTTGACGGTGACCGACTTTACATTCCTAAAGATGATCAAACCATCTTTGTATTTGGTCAAGTCAACAATCCGGGATATTTCGGATACTCGGGCACCAAAACTGTAAATGAGTATATCACACAAGCCGGAGGGTTTGCGCTTTCAGCTGACAAAGAACGGATCTTCATATTGAAAGCAGGTAATGCGACCTGGTTTAAAGTTGGAGAAACAGAGCTAAGCTCCGGAGATAAGATCTTTGTTGATCGGCAGCCTGTTGAAGAGCTTAATGCTCGCAGGGCTTATGAAATTCAAAGAGCTCAACTCAAAAATCAGCGAACTCAGTTGATCATGACCGGTCTTACTACCATTACAGGCTTGATCACTACGTACTTAGCAATTGAGAATTTCAGAAGAAACTAGTTTTAATTTCTGAATCTGTTTCTGAGTGTCTTCCCCAACTCAATAAATCCTTGTTTAGAAATAAACAGGGATTTAATCACATAGCTCAAGCCTGATAAAACCCTTAGCTTTTTGATCGATTCTATTCCATATCTATAGTAGTGATTCGATTTAAGCTTTCTGGATAAACTTGGTTCCAGTCCAAATTGCTTTACATATTTTTCACCTAAGTCAATGGTTTTGAGCATCATCCGCTTTTTGTCTGCACTGTAATTTTGCTGATGTTCATGCCTGATACAAAGTACTTCATCTATGTAATCGAACTTAAATTTATGAGCAATTCGTATCCACAGATCATAGTCATCCCCGCCCCAACGTATTGATTCATCAAACAAACCTACTTCTTCTAGCGCCTTCCTTTTAACCATTGCAGTTGGTGAGGTTATCAAATTTCGGCTAAGCATTAATTCAAGATTGCTTTGTATACTTGCCTCAGGTTCGATTTCTTTTTTTTGATCCGATAGTATCCCTTGATCGGTTCGAACTTCTACATTTGAATAAATGAGACCAAAAGAATCATCGATCTCTAAAAACCTGCTTACCTGTTTTTCTAATTTATGAGGGAGCCATTCATCGTCCTGATCAAGAAGTGCAATGAACTCACCAGTTGAGTTTTCAATTCCTTTGTTTCTGGTAGTCGGAATCCCAGAATTTGATTCGTTTCTAAGAAGTTTAATCCTGTTATCTTCCAGATAGTTTTCTATAATCTGTACTGAATTATCTGAGGAACCATCATCAATCAAAAGCAATTCCCAGTTCTCGTAAGTCTGGGCAAGCACACTTTTTATACATCTGTCCAAAAAATCCTGACCGTTATATACCGGAGTAATTATGGAAACAAGACTTTTCTTCAATTCTTACCTCCGATCATTCCTTTTACTCGTGATCTTAAATTTTCATCAAAAACGTACATCCAAAAAACTAATGTGAGAATTGCTATAAGTAGTAATACTGTTCCGGCTTTTGCCATAAAATTCAAACCTGCGCCGGAAATATAAAAGGATAAAGCTACAGGAATAATCGCTCCTATTATAAGAGACAAAATACTGAGATCGACTTTAAATTTTCTGGTGGAGTAAATATGTAATAGAATAAAGTCCAGTAACATTCTGGCTGAAGAAGCATATGCCGCTCCAACGATTCCGTGTTTATTGGTAAGCACAAAAAGCAATACAAGAAACACCGGCAACTCTATGATATGAAATTTAGCAGTTATATCAGGCCTGCCTAATCCCTGAATAAATGAAAAGGGAATTCTGGCAAGAAAATTAAACAAAGCCCCAACCGTAATAATTTGAAGCACCAAAAAACTTTCTCTTGCAAAGTTTTCGTCGATCCAAATTGCGAGAAAATCTTCTCCAAAACAGATAAAGATAATAGCAAAGATACCGCTGGCAAGGAGCAGAAGATTAAAACTTGTTTTGTAGATCTTTGAATTTTGTTCGTCGTTAAAATCCTGATTTCTTGAAAACACAGGAAACAAAACTCCCACTAATGCACTTGGGAGCATCCCAACTCTTTGTGTAATTTCGCTTGAAGTAGAATAATAGGCTACGTTCTCCATCCCTTCTTTTGAAGCTACGATCAACCTGTCCAGCGCCGTCATTATCGGGCTTATAATAGTTGATACCGTGATCCACCCTCCGAAACTGAACAAATTTTTTATATACTTTTTCTCAAATGATGTATCTGTAAGGCTGTAACTCATTTTTGAATTAGTGATAAATCTGTAGCAAACAAAATGAATAAATTTAACCGCGCTCATATAGGCGATGATATAAGCCAGATCTTTAGTGAACTCCATCAGAATTATAATTCCGAAATAAGTTATCGCTCCCAAAACGATTTGTACTAACGTAATTGATTTAAATTCATGCATAGCTTCGAGTACACCACGATAGCTGTTTATCATGATCGCGAAAGGGATTCCTATTGCCAGAAACGTTAGACCTCGTATAACTTCATCTAAGAAATCCTCAGGTGGTTTCAGAAAATTTATAGTGATAGGTTCTGCGACAAGGTAGAATATCAACCCGCCAATAATACCCAGCAGAAATGTGAGAGCTACTCCCGTTTTGAAGATATCACCGATCTCTTTGTCTTTATCTTTTCCAATTCTTTCGGAGATCAATTTTGTAATAGCGCGACCTAAACCAAGATCGAACAAATTGAAATAGCCTATAAAAACCAAAGCTATTGTAAAAGCCCCGTACTTTTCTTCCCCTAACCCTTTGATGATGATAGGAATACAGATCAAAGAGATGATAATTGGAAACACTTTGCTTGCAATACTGAAAAAAGTATTGGAAACAATTCCTTTCGACGTGTATGCTTTATTGATCACGTTTAAAAATTAAACACTGTTTAGAATCTGACAAGTTTGGAGTATCTTCAGGCGATGAAAATAGCTTTAATTAGTCATCTTTACCCAACAAAACTTTTTCCGCATCAAGGAAAATTTATTCAGGATCAATTCGAACTATTGAATGAGGATCAGGGAAACGAAGTTGATCTGATTGTGCCTACTCCTTATGCTATCCCATATACAGGAAGATGGAAGGCTTCAAAGTCTGAACTTCTTTGTGACCCCGATCAAAGCTTCAGAGTTCAGTATCTTTCTTTCCCAAAAAGAAGATTTCCCGGTCTTATCCAAAGATCTTTATCTAATCAGATGTTGAGTTTCCTTCAGAAAAAACAATATGATATTGTTCATGTTCACTGGGCTTATCCTGATGGGTTAATTCTCCCTGAACTAAAAAAGGCGGGCTTCAAAACTGTTTTAACTATTCATGGAAGTGATTGGTATCAAACTAAAGACACTCCCGTTTTATCAGAATTGATAAAAGAGTCTTTATTTAAAGCGGACAGAGTTCTCTATTCAGGCCCTAAACTTAAACAGGATATTGAAAAGCGATTCCCGGAATTGAGACTTAAATCGGACATCATTTATAACATGGTTGATACAGATGCTTATAAGCCTGCGTCAAAAGCTGAAAAAATAAGTCTTCGAAAAAAACTGAATTGGGATGATTCAAAAACTCATGTATTAACCGTTGGCAGTTTAAGACCAGAAAAAGGCGTAGATCTGCTTGTAGAAACCATTTCCGGAAATAAAGCTCTATCCCATATCTACTTTCATATCATTGGAAATTCTGAAAACACCGAACATTCACAAAAGATCTTAAACAGTATAAAGGAAAATAATTTTAACAATATTGATTTCATCCCGCCTGTAAGCCCAAACGAGCTAATCAAATACTACCAAGCTTCAGACTTTTACGTTCTTCCAAGCAGGCGTGAAGGCTTTAATGTATCTATTCTTGAAGCCGCTTCCTGTGGATTGCCTTTGGTTTGCACTGATGTAGGCGGTAACAAAGAAGTGATTGACAAAGGAACAGGTATTCTTTCAAACAAAATAAAAGATCTTGACCCTTCGGATATCCTGGCGATGAGCAAGGAATATTCCGGCTACAAACCTGAAAGGTTAAATAAGGTCATCAAAGAAAATTACGGGAAATCAACTTTTCAGAATAATCTCTTATCAAGCTACGGGCTCAGTTTGAAGAGCTGAATCGCTGTCTTCTTCGGTATTTACAAACTTAGAAGCACAAAAGAGTAACCCGATGTTAATGGTAAGAATGCTATGTAATTGCATCCCTCCTAAAAACTGAAAAAATACTAAATAGGCTATAAAAGATGCGAAAAGCCCCAAAGGTATCGAAGTACTGTACCCTTGAGCATTGTATGCTTTTAAGGTATTCCACCCAGTTTTTACGATCTTCCATAGCAGGAACATAAATACCACAAAGCCGATCAACCCAAGTTCAGCTAATACTGTGTAGTATTCATTGTGAGGCTCAAATACACCGCCTACTTCCTGAGGAGGATAATAATTCTGGAACATCGTTGAAAAGCCCTGGTAACCCACTCCAAAAGTGTAACTATCCAGCCACATAAGAATAGCCGTTTCTAATAAAATCAATCTGAATCTTGAAGAATCATCAGACGTTCCCGCAAATATATCTACTACCCGGTCTGCCACACTAAAAATTATATTTCGGATTGATTCGCTACCAATTACAGCCAAAACCAATATAATTAATGAGTAAGTAAGAAAACTATATTTCCTTTGGACCAAAATAATAATCATAGCCCCTATAAAAATAGCTACCCAGGAACTTCTTGAATAAGTTAATAGAACTGATCCAATTATTAACCCATTCAATGCAAAATAAAATACTCTCTCTTTAACATTTTTTGCTTCTCCCATTAAAGCAATTAATAACATTATGGGCATAATAAAATTACTTGCAAATATATTTGGGTCTGCCTCTGTTCCTCTTGCTCTTATAATTTTATTACCCTGATTAATATAATTAAACGCCGCAACCTCAGGATTTAAATAAGAGTCAATCAGGTTTTGTATAGCAATAATAACAGAGATTGCAATTACTGCATAACATATTTTTCTTAGTTCCTGTACTGTGTTTATTGAATTATAAATTATATAAGTGAGCCCAATTAAAACAATATATCTGGTCACCTTGAATAATCCCTCGCCTCTTTCTGGGCTATAAATCAGTGAAATAAAAATCAAGGTTAAGAAAAGCAGATATTCCATTTCAAGACCATAAAAAGAGAAGCTTAGGTCTCTTGAAGCGATTTTCCGAAACATGAATGTAAAAACCCCAACAACTAACGCTACTTGGAATATGGTAAAAGGAATAGATGCACCTTCTGCAAGATAGACCATTCCAGAAAGATAGGCGCCAACGATAATTGGCACAATAATAACAAAACCATTAAAGGTTTTACTTATAGAAATCATTTCCAGCTTTTTAATGAGCCTGTAAACTCTTTGAATCTATAATATTCTTCAGGGTTATTTTCTTTTGCAGAGTTCTTCCATTCACCAAGTAAAACAATGATTGTTGAAAGAAATAATCCAAACAGAAATGTCGCTATTATTATATATGCTCTTTTGGGGCTGTCTTTATACGTTGGAACCAGAGCGGGATCAATTACACGAAGCCCTGAGTTAACTTCTTCATAATTTAGCTTCTGTTGTTCATATTGTGGATAGAGAACTTTATAGATTTCTTCCTGAACAACTACTTCCCTGTATCTTCTCAAATATTCAATAAAAAGTTCCGGGAGTTCCTTAACGGAAAGAAATGAATCATAGGGATCGTCTAAGGAAGAATTACCATTTATAAGCTGATTATACTTTTTCTCCACTTCAGCTTTTTGGAATTTCAGATCGGATATTTTCGAACTGTTTTCACCCAATATTTCTTCCGCATACCCTATTTCAACTTCAAGCTTTACTATTTGTGCTCTCAGATCAGCTATTGCCTGAACTTGTGCTTTAGCTTGTTCTTCCACTTCCAGTATTCCATATTTTGTTTGAAAGCTTACTAAACTATCTTCCGCTATTAGTAACTCTTTTTCATTTTGAATCAAACGGTTTTGAAGCAGTAAATATCCGTCTTCAACATTTTTGCGATTTAAGTCTTCAATTTTCTCATCAACCAAACCATAATAAAATTGTAAAATATCATATGCTCTTTGTGGTTCTTCATCAGTATATGAAATGGAAATAGAAATAATTTGATTAAAGCCTAACCCACCCTCTCTTTTTTCACTTACAGTTATTCTGTCATCTAATTTTTTTCTTACTCCTTCAGGAACTTCGGTTCCAAAAACTTTTTTAAGGTCAAATTCTTCTATCACATTATCTTGAATTTCTTTATTCCTTATAAGAACCAAAGCTTGATCGGCAGTTATATTCGCTCCATTTACTGATAGGTTCGCTAACCCACTCAGAATGCCGCCACTTGAAAAATTTACAGCGTTTCCGTCAGTCACAATAAAAGAGACTTCTGATTTGTAGGCTTTAGGCCAGATAAAAGCCATAATAAAACCAAATATTGTAAAAATGAGAACTATTGAAAGAATTGTTTTTTTTCTTTTCGCCAGGATCGTTGCAAAATCGAGTAAATCTATTTTTTGAGAGGGCATTTTAAAGCTTTTCTTACACTTCAGTTTAAATTTTATCAGTTAAATTAACCAATTAAAAACTGAACCATTTATATAAAATTTTGTCTTCTTAAACTTAACATAATTGGTTCAATTTTATCTTTTTATTTAAAATTGATATCTAAATAATATTCTTAATCTCATCAACCATTTTTTGTGCTACGTTTTCACCAAATAAATTCCGGTGTTTCTCGGGAACAACAAAATTTCTGATCTTATCAGATATGTTATTGCTGGCCGGATCTATCAAACAATTCCATCCACTTTCTACAGTTTCTACCCATTCTGTTTCAGTTCTTAATGTAATACAAGGCGTTTTTAAAATATATGCCTCTTTTTGAATTCCCCCTGAATCAGTAATAATCTTATGTGATCTTGACATCAGATTTAAAAACCCAATATGACCTACCGGGTTAATGAAAATAAAATTATTCTTCTCCGCTGATTTACTGTGATCTATATTTTTGTTTGTTCTGGGATGAACCGGAAATACGATCTTTTTGCCCAGTTTATTAAGCTCTGACAGTATTTCATTTAATAAAGAAGAGTTATCTACCGTAGAAGGTCTGTGTAGGGTAAGCAGATAATACTCTTCGTCTTTTAAATTTAACTCTTCCGAAATAAAAGCTTCATTATATGATTGTTCTAGAGAATACTTTAAACTGTCAACCATGATGTCACCAGTATTGACGCTTTTATTACTCAAGCCTTCATTAGTTAAATTATGCATGGCTCTTTCGGTTGGTGCAAATAATAAATCACTTAAATGATCAGAAGCAATTCTATTCAATTCTTCCGGCATTGCCCTGTTAAAGCTTCTCAGCCCTGCTTCAACATGAATCGTTTTAATACCTAATTTTGAAGCTACTAATGTTGCGGCTAATGTAGAATTCGTATCCCCAAATACTACTGCCAGGTCTGGTTTTTCTTTCAACAAAATTTCTTCGATTCCTACCATCATTGCAGCTGTTTGCTGACTATGGCTACTTGAACCGACTTCTAAATTGTAATCCGGTTGCCTGATTCCTAATTCTGTGAAAAACACATCAGACATAGCTTTGTCATAATGCTGTCCGGTATGGATTATCACTTCCTTAAAGTGGCTTTTAAGCGCTCTTGAAAATGGAGCTAGTTTTATAAATTGAGGTCTGGCACCTACAACGGTAACAATCTTTTTCTTCAATTATTCACCTCACATTTATTCAGAGATCGATATAATCTCAGTAACTTTTCTTCTTCACTCTTCCAATTATACTTACTAAGTATAGCATTTCGTCCGTTTTCTCCCATTTTTTTTGCTTCATCGGGGTGGTTTCTAAACCAACTAATTGCTTCAGCTATCTCTTGAGGGGATTCTGGGTCAACTAAAATCCCACAGTTATTATCAATAACAATTTCCTTCCAAAGCTTAAAGTTCGATGCTATCACCGGAATTCCGTGCATCATATATTCAAATAACTTATTTGGTTGTGCATTAATATGATTAGCAAGAGGGTGAAATATTACTAAACCGGCAAAAGAACTACTTGCCCAATGTGCAAACTCTTCTCTATTTATCCATCCTCTATAATCTACAAATTCCCAGCCTTTTTTAGTTTGCAAGTTTGATTCAAGCTTTTTTTCATTTATGAGCCCGGCCAACAATAACTTTACCTTGTTATCAGAATTTGTATTTACTATCTCCAAAGAAGTAACAATTTCATTAATGCCTCTTACAGATGTTATTCCCCCAACATATAGTAAATTTTGTTTAAACCTCTGATTTTTATTTTCGGTTAAATCTATTCCAGAGAAATTAGACTCGGAAATAAGAGGGTAGTTTTGAATTATATATTCTTTATTCCCTCCCAATGATTTCCTGATGTATCGTGTGACTGTAACTACTGCATCTAAATATTCAACTGCTATTTTTTCTAATTTACAAACCGAATACGATAAGATCGATCTAAAAGGTTTAGGAATCCAATCTCTGTCAAGGACTAAATTTTTGTTGTCTTCATGGACGTCATAAATAACACTATACCCAAACAATTTTAGCAGAAGACCAATTGGTATTAACTCAGGATCATGAAAATGAAAAATTGTTCCAGGTGGATATTTTATCGCTTTTTGGAATAATAATGGTATAACTTTAAACAGTCTGTCTAATTTTCTTTTTGCTAAGGGTAAACAAACAACATTTATTCCATTTACCATTTCGTTTTTTGAGTGCTGTATAATTAAATCCACACTATAACCGGCTTCTGCCAAGGAATTACAGATTTTGTAGAATATCCGAGTATCGAACAAAGGATGAACAGAAGATAATTGTACTACTTTTATGCACTTATCAGTTTTACCATCCATCAATACGAAAAACTTTTGACTTGATTAGCTGGTAACCATATCCCAAAAAATGAGCAAAATTCATAATGTTCAAAACTATAAAAACCATTATGCAAACCGTGAATAAACTTGGTCTTAAGTCAGTACTTTTTTGCCAAACTTCCTCTTCAAAGTAATTCCTTTTTGTAAACGTAAGTCTGATTGATTCAAAAAATACTATAAAACTGATTATCATTAAATAATAAGGCGAACCTAAAGCCCCATCAAAAATCAACCAGTCAATTAATAAACTGGTTAAAATCAGTACAATAAAAACAAAAGGAGCCTTGCTACGTATGGGTATCTTTCCTGAGTGAGAGTTTGATGTAATACATCGCCCCCTTCCGTATCTAAAATATTGTTTGAACAAACCTAGTACTTTTTCCCGCGGATAGTACCACAACTTTATCTTCGGGCTTATATATATTCTTCCTTCTAAATTCGTCCTTAATCTGTAATTTATTTCTGCGTCTTGATTTGTAAGATTCTCCTCATTAAAGCCGCCGAGCTTTTTTAGATCTTTAAGCCAAAAACATCCCATCGGTACCGTGTCTGAATAACCTTCATAGGTAGGATTATAATGTTTAGCTCCTCCATGCCCTAAAAAACTAAGTACAGCTAAAGATGTCCCGGCCTGTACCAAGTTTGATGCCAAAAATCGAGCTGCCCCTCCAGCGTTTTTGACTTCTTCTTTTTGAAGGTTTTCTATACACTTTTCTAAATAATCTATACCATAGTCACAATGTGCATCTGCACGAACAAAAACCTCTCCTTTTGCTTCTTCAATCATTCTGTTAAGTGCAAAAGATTGATATTTTTTAGGATTATCTACCAGTCTTACTCTTGAATCTTGCTCAGATAATTCGTTTACAATTTTCCTTGTATCATCTGTACTTCCACCATCTGCAACTAATATTTCTTTCAGATTTGGATATCCCGTATTAAGAAATTTTTCAATGATTCCTTTAATATAATCCTCTTCATTAAAAGCTGGAATTGCTACTGTTATTGAGGGGCTTTCGTTATTAATATGCTTTGATTGTTTATTGATTGTCTGAATCCATTAAATTATCTGCCAATAATACAAAAATATCAAACCCTATTCCCACCACTCAGCAAATAAAGCACAGCCATTCTTACTGCCACTCCATTGGTAACCTGATTGAGGATAATAGCACGATCACTGTCAGCAACTTCACTTTCCATTTCCACGCCGCGATTGATCGGTCCGGGATGCATGATCTTAAAGTCCGGATATTTTTCTAAATGTGAGAGTTTGATTCCAAATCTTTCATGGTATTCTCGTAGCGATGGAAATAATTCCGTCCCTTTTCCCTGTCTTTCAAGTTGGATTCTCAATGCCATGGCGATATCACACCAGGCAAGTGTCTCTTCCAAATTATGAGAAACCGTAACCCCAAGATCTTCTACAAAAACCGGCATCAGTGTTTTGGGACCGCAAATTACCACTTCAGCTCCTAACTTTGTTAACCCGATTATATTAGACCTAACCACCCTGCTGTAAGCAATATCACCAATAATGGCGATCTTCGTCCCTTTTAAGTCAGGATGTATTTGCTGCATGGTAAACATATCCAACAACGCCTGAGTAGGATGTTCATGAGCTCCGTCACCGGCGTTCAGAATTGCCGCATCCACACATTGCGTTAAAAAGTGAGGAACTCCCGGACTTTCGTGACGAACTACCACCATATCAATTTTCATGGAACTGATATTCTGTATAGTATCTTTGAGTGACTCTCCTTTTTTTGTGGAAGAAGTACTCGCCGAAAAATTCACAACATCGGCTCCCATTCTTTTCTGAGCAAGCTCAAAAGACAAGCGTGTTCTTGTACTGTTTTCGTAAAACAGATTTACAATGGTTTTGTCTCTAAGCGTCGGAACTTTCGGCACCGGACGATCCAGTATTTCTCTGAAATATTTAGCTTGCTCCAACACGAATCGGATATCGTCAGCTGAATAATCTGCCAATCCCAGAAGATGTTTTTGAGTGAAGTTATATTTTTCCAGATCTATGCTCATATATCTTCCTCCACATCTACTAAATACACGGCATCCTCACCATCAAACTCCTGAACTTTTACTCTGATCTCTTCATTCTCATGAGTTGGAACATATATTCCTGTAAAATCTGCTGCTACCGGCAATTCCCTATGACCTCGATCTACCATGCAACAAAACTGAATTTTTCTAGGTCTTCCGTACGCCATCAAAGCATCCATGGCCGAACGAACTGTTCTTCCGGTGTACAACACATCATCCACTAACATGATGTCTCTGTCGTACAGATCAAAAGGAATCTCTGTGATCTGCACTTCCGGCATTTTCAGTTTTGAGCGAAAATCATCCCGGTAAAAAGTCACGTCAAGCACTCCGAAGTCGATATCTATATCGAATTCCTGTTTGATTACTTCTACAATACGGCGACCGATGTAAACGCCCCGGGTTTGCATGCCAACAATGGCAAGCCTGGTTGGGTCTTCATAAGATTCAAGGAATTGATGTGCAAACCGCAAATAAGTGCGATTCAGGTCTTCCTCGGTCATGATCTGTGCTTTCTGCAATGGATCCATAGATTTTAAAATTCACTCAAATTTAAGCCACATTCAACTCAAATCACAACCTTTTGTGAAATGAAATAATCGAACATTTCATTTTCTTTCCTTTAGCTCCTATTCTCCCTATTTTAGAAGTCTTGAAAAATCGCTTTTTTAACACTTAAAAAGAATACTGTTACATGAAAATCCACGAGTATCAAGCTAAAGAAATTTTAAAAGAATACGGAGTTGCTGTTCCTGACGGAATTGCTGCCACTACCGTTGAAGGCGCCGTTGATGCCGCTAAAAAAATGAAAGAAAACGGAGCTTCACTTTTTGTTGTTAAAGCTCAGATTCATGCCGGCGGACGTGGAAAAGGTCGCACTAAAAAGAACGATGCAAAAGGCGTTATCCTGTGCAAAACTATTGATGAAGTTAAAGAAGCTGCTGAATCTCTTCTAGGAGATGTACTTGTTACTATACAAACCGGCGAAGAAGGACAGCTTGTTCAAACCATTTATGTAACGGATGGCGTTGACATCAAAAAAGAATTTTATGTAGGAGTGCTACTTGATCGCGCAGTAAGTAAAAATGTGATCATGGCTTCTACAGAAGGTGGAGTTGAGATCGAAAAAGTTGCTGAAGAAACTCCTGAAAAGATCATCAAAGAATGGATCGAGCCGGGTATGGGACTTCAGGTAAATCAAGCTCGCCGTATTGCTTTTTCACTTGGTTTAGAAGGCAAAGCGCTCAAATCCTGCATTAAGTTCATCATGGCTTTGTATAAAGCTTATGAAGAAACTGATTCTGATATGTTCGAGATCAATCCATTGATCGTTACTCCGGATGACGAAATTTTTGCTCTGGATGCTAAAGTGACATTTGACGGAAACGCATTGTACCGTCATCCTGAATTGGCTGAACTCAAAGACGAAGCTGAAGAAGATCCTGCAGAACTTGAAGCTTCTAAGTACGACCTGAACTACATCAAACTGGATGGAAACGTAGGTTGTATGGTTAATGGCGCCGGACTTGCAATGGCAACGATGGATATCATTAAACTATCAGGTGGTGAGCCTGCAAACTTCCTGGATGTTGGTGGTGGAGCTAATGTTGAGACTGTTAAAAACGGATTCAGAATTATTCTGGAAGATAAAAATGTGAAAGCGATTCTGATCAATATCTTTGGTGGAATTGTTCGTTGCGACAGAGTTGCTAACGGAGTTATTGAAGCTGTTAAAGATCCTGAGATCGCTGAAAAAGTACAGAATGTACCGATCATTGTTCGTCTTCAGGGAACCAATGCTGAAGAAGCTAAAGAGATCATCGACAATTCAGGAATGAATGTGATTTCTGCTGTTCTTCTTAAAGAAGCTGCAGAAGCGGTTTCTAAAGTAATGGCTTGATTCAGAGTTACCTAAACCGATCCTAAAGGATCTCCTTGTTTAAGTTTAAACAAGAAGGGCTTTCAAGCCCGTATTAGGAAAAAAGAATTCATAAAAAAGCCCGGCTCAAATGAGTCGGGCTTTTTTTGTTCTGTTTGAATCTGTCATCGTTTATTCCCCACCCGTAGGGGCAATTCATGAATTGCCCCTACGGGTGGGGACGATATTTTTAAACTATTCTAAAACTCCCACTTCACTTGTAGCAAGAAATTTCTTCCGGCTTGCGGGTAGTAGTAATTGAATCGTTGTTCTCCGCCAAATACATAACCAAATGTATATCCATTGGTTTCATATTTCTCATCCAACAAGTTGTTGATCATCAAATTTGCAGTGATTCCCTTTGCAAAACTCAGGTTCGTAAATGCATAACTGATTCTAAGATCATTTACTAAATAGGGATCGATTGAACGAGCATCATTTTGAGTGTTGTCCAAATACTGCTTAGAAACGTATTTCGTGGTCAGTTCAGTTGTCAAACCATTATCCGAGAATCCCAGAATAGAATTAGCAATGATACTTGGCGAAAGCGCTATATCAGTATCAGAGAAGTTTCTCTCGATCTGACCTCCATTATCATAATCGTCTATAAACTCAGTGTAGCTTTCGATCTTATTTTTGCTGAATGTTGCGTTAGCAGCCCAACTGAAATTTGAGGTTATAGAAACACCACCTTCCAATTCTATTCCCAATCGGGAACTTTTCGGTACGTTTTGACGAACCACTCCGCCAACATCATTGATCTGTCCGGTCACTACCAATTGATCTTCATACAACATCGCATATCCGTAAGCACCCACAAAGAATTGCCCGAAATCTCCACGATATCCTGTTTCAATATTATACAGTGTTTCAGGGTCAGGGCGACTTGCTACTGATGATTCCACATACTCATCACGAGTGGGTTCCTTACTTGCTATCCCAAAAGATGCGAACAGACGATTTTCATCATTCACCGAGTAACTCAATCCGAATTTAGGATTGAAGAAAGTGAGGTTATCTGTATCTCTGATATCAACTACGGTATTATTCTGAATATCGATTCCGTCAAATTCATAGCTGATTGTACGAACCTGAAGATCCAGGTACGAACTTAGATTCTCATTAAAAAAATACTGCGCTTTACCGTATACATTAGCATCTGTTTTGATTGCATTGTTATCGTAATAACGATCTTCAAACTCACTGTTTCCTGCAAATCTCGCCCAGATAACTTCTCCAAAATGGTCACCGTCATATTTGTTTAATCCTCCACCAAAAGTCAGGTTCCAGCTCGCAGAATGTGTGTACTTTGTTGAAAATACCATTCCGTAGAAATCATTATCCAACCATCTTCTCCGAATCAGATCTGATTCGGTTGGGTCGCCCGGATTAGCTGGAGTAATACCATAGTCAGCAAGATCTTCTCCGTCTTTGTATTCCTCATAATAGCCTGCACCTTTTGTGTAATGCAACGAGGTACTTAACGACCAATTATCTTGTAAGTTATAAGAGTAATGTAACTGGTAATAATCCTGTCCATAATCATCTACTTGATTTTGATACGGTGATCCTGATTTTTCCATTCCGGCTTCATTAAAAGTACGGTTTCCACTTTCAAGTACACTTTCCTCAACGCCGTACCATGCTTGATAGGTAACCTCGTCACCGGAAAAAATGTCCGCTTTTAGCAAGCTTCTTTTCCCTCTTTTTGAACCGGAAATGTAAAATGAATTCAGGTCCGAGGAAGCTCGATCTATAAAACCATCCGAAGTGATTTGAGATAATCTTCCTTCAAAACTCCAGCCATTTTTCATCAAGCCTGAGCCTAACTGAATATTGGCTTTACGAGTATTGAAAGAACCCACGCCCGTATTTATTTCTGCATACGGATCTAAACTATTACTACTGGTTTGTAAATTAATCGACCCTCCAAAAGCTGCAGCACCATTTGTGGATGTCCCAACCCCACGCTGTACCTGAATGTTATCAATGGAAGAAGCAATATCCGGCAGGTTCACCCAAAAGACACTGTGTGATTCTGCATCATTTACCGGAATTCCGTTTATAGTCACATTAATTCGTGCAGGATCAACTCCTCTGATCCGAATACCAGTATATCCGATTCCGGCTCCTGCATCTGAGGTCACAACAGTAGATGGAGTCAGATTTAACAAGTAAGGTACATCCTGACCAAGATTCCTTTTCAGTATTTCTTCCTTATCCAGATTTGAAAAAGTAACCGGAATAGATTCATCAACTCTTGTGGCTTCTACCAGAACTTCGTCACTTACATAAGTGTCCGGAAGCAACAGAATTTGCAGGTCGGACTGACTTCTAACAACAGTTACTGTTTTAGTTTTGAAACCGGTGAAACTGATTCTTAATGACCTTTCTTCGCCTTCTAAAAGATCGATCTCAAAAGAACCGTCTGTGTTTGTGGATACTCCGTTAGTGGTTCCTGTTTGTAAAACAGTTGCTCCGATCAAAGGTTCTTTTGTCTGAGCTTCCAGTACTTTACCGGAAATTTGAATTTGTGCAGCTGCAAAAGTTGACAGCATGGTGAATAGGATCGCCACCATCAGCGATGATTTGATTAGTTGAAACATAGTTCCTCTTCTTTAGGAGTGCCCGGTCGCTGTGATTTTAGATTTGGCTTCCCGGCAAAAATTATAAGTTTATTTAAAAAAGAGGAGGCGAAACAAGCGCATCTTATAAATAGATAAGCGAACAGGTTTTCCTCCGCCGGTATTACCCGGATCAGGTAGTAGGGTGTGATCTCAGCCTTTGCACTTTGCAAAAGCACCCCTAACCTTTGTAGTTAAACTACGGTTGTAAAACTACGCACTATTTCATCAAAACACGAAAAAAACTGTTAACTTTACCCATTAATCCTAAGGCTCCTGATATGAAACAAATTCGACCAATTTTACTTTTGATTGCATGTGCATTAACTAGCTCTTGTGAACTGAAGAAAGAGATGAGCTCCGTTAATCCGACTAATTGGGACAAACGGGCTGCAGATATTTCGCAACTAAATAACCTTGAATCTGGGAAAACATATCTATCTGTTTACTCTCAAATTTATAGTCGAAATGAGCACCGCACTCATGACCTTACGGTAATAATAAGTATGAGAAACTTAAATCCTGCTGATACCATTTATATCAAAAAAGCCGAATACTTCGATAGTCAAGGAGCTTCTATCAGGTCTTACTTTGATAAACCAATATATCTTGCCCCTATGGAAACAGCGGAAATTATAATCGATGAGAGTGACAAAACCGGTGGACCAGGAGCAAATTTTTTATTCGATTGGGGAGTAAAAAGCACTTCAAATAGTCCACTTTTTGAAGCTATCATGATATCTACTTCCGGACAACAAGGACTTTCATTTACCACGCAAGGCGTGGAACTACACTAATGCCTTTTACATCTAATTAATATCGCAAACCGAATTTCTATGAAACTTAAAATACATTCCACATCTGCATTTTTGATTCTTTCAGCACTCACTTTTTTTGTTGCGTGCAATAATGAATCAGGAGACATCACCCCCGCTGATATTGAAAAGCACATTACCTTTTTGGCAAGTGATTCTTTGCAAGGTCGCGAAGCCGGTTCCGCTAACGAAGCTATAGCAGCAAACTATATTGCTGATCATTTCCGGGATTTTGGTTTGGAACCCGCAGGAGATAACGAAACCTATTTTCAGGAATTCACCATTAATACCGCGGTGTTGAGAAATCCTCATGCAGGAGATGATGCTGAAGGCGAAAAATTACTTTCCAAAAATGTGGTTGGTTTACTACAAGGAACCGGGAACTCTGATGAGTTGATCATTATTGGAGCGCATTACGATCATTTGGGATTCGGAGAATTTGGTTCCTTATACCGCGGAGAGCAAGAACGCATTCACAATGGCGCTGATGATAATGCTTCGGGAACTGCCGGAGTGCTAGAACTGGCTGAATATTTCTCCGCAAATCGACCAAAGAAAGATATTTTGTTTCTGGCTTTTTCGGGCGAGGAAATGGGTTTATTAGGCTCTGCTTATTATGTAGATAATCCAACAGTTGAACTGGAAAACGCTCTTGCTATGATCAACATGGATATGATCGGTAGAATGGTTGATAAAAAATTGATGATCTTCGGAATTGGAACCGCTGAAAACTGGACAGCCATTATAGATTCTGCCAATACCGGAAATCTGGATCTGAATTTGGTAAAAGACGGAACCGGAGCCAGCGATCACACCAGTTTTTATTATAAAGATATTCCCGTGCTTCATTATTTCACGGATACACATGCCGATTACCACCGACCTTCTGACGACACCGAGTATATAAATATGAATGGCACAGCTTTGGCGCTACATCATTTAGTGAGGGTAATAGTGCAGCTGGATGAACTACAAAAAGACGAACTGGCTTTTGTGGAGGCTCCGGGTGAACAACGTCAGTCTATGAGTTTAGAAGGACCAACCTTAGGCGTGCTTCCGGATTACGGCTATGAAGGTGAAGGAATGAAGATCACGGGTGTAACTAAAGGCAGAGCAGCCGCAAATGCCGGAGTACAAGGCGGAGATATTATTGTAGGAATTGCCGGCGAAGAACTTGCCGATATTTACGCCTACATGACCATGCTGAACAAACTCAAAATAGGGCAGAAGACTACCATTACTGTTTTGAGAGACGGTAAGGAGATGACAATGGATCTTCAGTTGTAGGATTGGATTTATTCAGGAATTGAGTTCTATATTTTTGTACTGAATAAATCCTAACTTCTTTGTTTACTAGTATTTTAAGATTGTTTTATGGATTTTATCCGGACAAACACGGAAAATCCTTGTTTGGATAATATTATGTTATACCTCTGAAATTTTTAAATGAGATTTAGATTAATCACATTCTTTCTCCTTTCAGTTTTAATCCTTCACAGTTGCGAGAAGAAAAAATCTGTTATTCCTCAAGAAGAGTATGCTATTTATAACGCTTATTTTAATTTTTTTACTGAAAATGAAGAATTTGAAATTGATAGCGTCAGTATTGGTATTCTAGATTCCACTTCTATTCGAAATGATCTTCCTTTAAATGAAAAACTTATTACTGAGCTACAAAAAGAATGGGACCTTGAATTATCTACAGACCTCATAGATGATTTTAATACAAAAAATGTTTCTGGGCACTTTGTACAAGATTATTTTAAAACCAAGATTACATATCAAATAATAGGGACTGACGAAGTTCTTGAAATATTTAATAATTCTTACCCATGGTTAAATCTTGAAGAAAACTATCCGAGTGTTACCGTCATCCTCGATTTTTCAAGAGTCGGCATTAATTCAAAACAAGATAAAGCGATACTTTTCACAAGTATTAATTGTGGTCCCCTCTGTGGCAGTACTTGGTTTTTATTTTTTGAAAAAGTTAATGATAGATGGGAATTAACTAATGAAAAGATGTTAACTATAAGTTAGATTCCAGCAAAATTAGAGGTATAACAAGCGTTTCAATGGGACGCAGACGAAGTGCGATCAATAACTTGTGTGCAATAAAATAAATCAGTTACTTCAACAAAAACTAAATCTCTGCGCCCATTAAACGCAGGGTCGTTATAGGGCAAATCAATAATGAAAATCCTTGCTTCGATTTTATTTGTTTTAGCAGCTTTCACCTCAAAAGTGATTGCCTGTGATTGTGCAAATATACCTTTTCTTGAGGCTATAGAAGTAATGGATGAGATTTTTATCGGTACTGTTGTTGACATACAAAGATCTTCAGAATATGTTGAAGAACACGATTATACCATTGGGTTTACTCTTTATACATTTGAAGTCAGTAAAAAATGGAAAGGGAGTAAGAGTAATAGAGTTACGACAATTGAGTATGATACAAGTTGTTCAATTGGTCATGAATTAGGAGAAGAGTCATTGATTTATGGAGAATTAAATGAAAATAAAAGCAATGATTCGAATCAATACTATTGGGCTGATTTGTGTTCAAGAACTATTAATATAAAATATCTTTCAGACCCTGTGTATAAAGACTGGATTTGGGATGATAGAGACAGTCTAGATATAAAATTTCCACAACCAGTTCAAACTGTTTCAAATATCAACAACTGGGTATTTATAATTATTCTTGTTACCTGTGTGGTTTTCGTTGGTTTATTGGTCCATTTTTTAAGAAAACGAAATGCCCTATAACAAGCGTTTCAAGCGGACTCGGACAGGGTTCGAAACTTTAATAATTAAAACTAGGCTCGCCGCTTAAACGCGGGGTCGTTAGCCAAACGATTGCTTATTGAGAAATTTTCTTCTGATATCAATATTAATTTCCTGTCTATTTTGTACTAAAAAGTTAAACAAAGTAGATACTATTCAAGGTAATTGGAGAGAAGTATCAAGCTATTATCCAGACTATGTTTCAATAGGCTATGCACACTTTTCAGGTGATAGTGCTATTCTTAATAATTTTGAATATCAAAAATTTAAGCTTAAAGAAGATTCACTAATATTAGTTCTAAATCGTCCTTATGAACATACAATAAACGGGTTTACAAATAAAGAGTTTTTCAAAATTGAGAGTTTATCCAAGGATAGCTTGGTGTTAATAGAAAACAGGGAGTATTGGAATGGATTTGATGTGGTAGAGGACACAGTGAAATACTTATTTAAGCGCTTTACACAAATTCCAAATCAACCAAAATTAGTAAAAATAGAATTCGCTTCTGGATGGTGCTTTGGCAAATGTCCTCAAAGAGATGTTGTAATTGATTCATCTGGTTACTTCTATTATGGACCAAGAAAATATGACGAGATAAAATCCCCATTAACCAGTAACAGTGAAAAAGATCTATTTAATACAATCTCATTCCTTGTTTCTTCAATACCCGTCGCCTTTTTAGACACATTAGATGGATACTATAATGCAGATTCTCAACGACTTGTTACTAATTTGTTTTTTGAGAAAGGATTGAAGAAGCAGATTATTTCGGATCACAACAATAGTTTAATGCCTATCTTCATGAAACTTGAACATTCTGTCAATTTTGCGAATAATTTAAAAAATACTGATAGATTAGATTTAAAGGTAAGAGAAAAAGTAAATAGTTTACGTAATTAAAAATCAATTGTTTGGCTAACAAGCGTTTTAAGTCGGACTCGGGTAGGGTTCGAAACTTTAATAACTAAACCTCGGCTCGCCGCTTAAACGCAGGGTCGTTATACCCACTACAATAATGTATCTCGCTTCCAGTTCTCTTCAGTAATAATTACATTCAGGTAAACTAACTCATTTATTATGATTACCGATTTCAAAGAGATAGAAAATTCTGCCTTAAATCTTGACCGGAAGAATAAAGCCCGTCTGGCTGATAAATTATTACAAAGTATCCATGGCAAAATTGATCCTGAAATAGAACAAGCTTGGATTGATGAAGTTCAAAAAAGAAAAGAATCGCTTAAATCTGGTGAAACCTCCCTTCATTCGGCTACTGATGTTTTAAAAGAAGCGAGAAAGCGTATTCAAAAGTGACTATTAAATTTCATTCAGAAGCCAGAAGAGAATTCTTTGAAACTTCGGAATACTACGAAGAACAGGTTGTTGGTCTTGGTGATGATTTTATTGATGAAGTAGAAAAAGTTTTAGATGTCATTGAACAACAACCTTCATCCGGAACTAAAATCACTAAAACAGAACGAAGATTTTTAGTTTCACGCTTTCCGTATGGAATTATCTACTCTGTGGAAGACGAGCTTATTACCATATTTGCTGTTATGAATTTAAGACGAAAGCCCGGATACTGGGAATCTCGAACCTAAAACCGTGGGTATAACAAGCGTTTCAAACGGACTCGGTTAGGGTTCGGAACTTTAATAAATAAAACCAGACTCGCCGCTTAAACGCCGGGTCGTTATACATCTTAAATCATATGTATCTTCGCTTTTCATTTATTCTTTTAATTATTATTTCTTGCTCTAATGCTAATCAAAATGAAATCTTTAGAAGTATTAGTATATCGCCAGATGAAGAAATCTCTCTAGGTGAAAAATTTCAACAAAAAGAAGAAATAGCTGTTCAGGTTACTCCTTTCGTTTTTGAGCTTTTTGACGGTTCCTTTGGTAGTGCTAGTTCAATAACTATTTTTACAGATTCTCTATTTCAAGTGGACAGTATTAGTTTTCAATATTCTGTTGATTACGATTTTGATGAAGGAACTACTAATTACATCTCGGTGCTTGGTATGCCAGAGAAAGTCATTAATTCAGACACTTTAGTTCTTGTAATTTGGAAAGATGAAAGAACCACTTTTCAATTAGGGCAGGAAAAAAATAGTGCTCAAAATAATATTTATTCAATTTTGAAAGATAACCTATAAAAATACACAGTATAACATCTTTAAAAAAGATAAAGTCAAGGGCACGTAATTCCCCCGCCGTAATTGTTCTCCTTTTGTAGCTCTTTCAAAAATCCGGCATTGAGATGGTGAAGGAATAGCTGATCATCATAACAGAATCTCAACGAATAAAACCTGTTCGCAAAGCGAGCATTTGGTTTTATTCAGAGGTTCGTAGATGATCTGCCCGGAAGTATCTCCGCCGGGAGTTTTTGGTACTTTTGTCGGTACAAAAGTACAGACAGGAATGAGAACAAAACTAATATTTAACTCTTCCAGAGTTATGAATGCCCAAATTTATGAGTAGTCATCATATTCAACTCTGGAAGAGTTGGTACACGGAACATGTACTCATTTAGGAAAAAATCCTCCTTTGAAGGAGGTGTCCGCCTGCGGACGGAGGATGTTGTGCAGCTTCTGAGCTTGTAAACTGCACAACATCCCTCTGATCTCACACAAGTGTTCGATCGGTCTCCCTTCGAAGGGAGATTTAGAACCTTTGCATCAATTACCTGCCCCACTCTTGTTCTCTCCCTAACATTAGGGAGAGAGACTCTTAAACCAGCTAAGAAATTGTTATCGAAGTCCCCTTCCCTTTTTTAAGGGAAGGGACAGGGATGGGTTCATCGGAAAACATACTCCGGATAAGAATTTAGACTTGTGACAATAAAAACAATTCAGTTACTTCAACAAAAGCAAAAACTCTGCGCCGCTTAAACGCGGGGTTGTTATACTGCCTATGAAAAAGGAGATTAGAAAATTCAATCCTATTGATGTTGAACTAAGATTCCCTATAGCAGGAAAGCTTGATGGTTGGTATTTCAAAATTGAAGAAATAAGTAACGGTGCATATCAGGTATCAGGTTCTGATTTGTTTGGTAGAATTGTTTCAAAAACTGGTGGTGATCCTGATGTCACACTTGTTGAATGCATAAAAAAAGCCACCGAAATTCAATCCCAAATTGAAAAATGATTCTCTGGCAGTATAACAAGCATTTCAAGCGGACACTGAATCAAGTTCAGCGCATGTTCGTTTGTAGCTTTTAACTAAAATCTTAAATTGTGATGTGCCACTTAAACCCAGGATCGTTAGCAGTATGAAAACCAAGTTGAGCTGTAGATATTTTTTCTTACTTATATTCTCATCTCTTACTGTCTTTTGCACTCAACAAAAACAAGAAGTAAAAAAGGAATCAATATTTACAGCTGAAGATAGTCTGAAAAAAAATTACTCTGACCTTCATAAAGTATTATACGACTCGCTAAAAACAGAAGCTGTAAAAACGGATTCATTGTATCAGGTCGCAAAAAAAAGTCCAACTGACCGTAATTGTTCAATGTTTTTGGAATCAATGCCAAAAGATTTCATCACTTTTTCTAATTATTATACTCTATTTGCAGCTGCCGATGGAAAATTAGTATATAACCATAATGTTGAAGCCACTCATTATGATTTTAATGATCCTGTAATTGCTCCGAATGAAGACGATTATTTTATAATTGATCACGTCCAATTTATTGAAGAAAATCCATGTTTTAGTAAGGAGCAAAAAGCCTGGTGGTTAATACAAGTATCACAAAAAGGAGAATGGGGCGCAGATAATTTAGGTGATCTACTACGATTTCAAGCACAGCACTTCAATAATCACGTAGATTTGTACTGTAAAATTCTTCAATCTAAAAATTACTCAACTTCATTCGAGTATTTTTATACTCTACTAGATAATGTACATATCGATAAAAACGTTTTAAGCAAATATCATAGCACTAAAACAGAATTATCAGAAAATTGCTCTACTTTAATTCCAATATTAGATGATGTTTTTGGGCAATTAAATCAAAAGGTGCATTAGTACTGATACTGCGGACATGCCTTGCAGTTTATCTCATTTCCAAGCTAGTCTGACCACCCTTGTTCTCTCCCTAACATTAGGGAGAGGGACTCTTAAATCAGCTAAGAAATTATTATCGAAGTCCCCTTCCCTTGTTTAAGGGAAGGGACAGGGATGGGTTCGTCGGGATACACACTCCAACTAAAAATTTCAAAATGGAAAAATACCGCTCGTCATTCTGAGTTTGACTCAGAATCAGTAATAGATCGGATAAACGAATGTGCCTTACACAGATCCTGAATCAAGCCTGCCAGTCGGCAGACACGTTCAGGATGACGTAAAAGTTGAGATCATATGAATTTTAATTGAGGAGAAATCTTTACATTCTAAAAATTAACTTTCGTCATTCTATGAAAAACTTAGAAAAAAAATCTGTCATTTTTGTGCGTATCAGTGCGCTAATACTTGCCGTTTATGCTTTTGCTTTCCTGGTTACACCTGAGCTTTTAGGTGACTTAGTTGGCTTTACACACTATAGTCCAAACACTTTAGTAGAAATAACTGCTTTTTATGGTGGACTAGAACTAGGAATGGCTATTTTCTTAATGTGGTCTGCGGCAGATAAAAGCAGAGTGCGTTATGCATTAATGATGCTATTCTTTGTATTTCTGACAGCCGGTGTGGCTCGTCTTTTTGGAATTATACGATTCGGTTTTGAAGATCCCAGTCAACCAATTGTTACTGCATTAGAGATTGCATGGGCATTTATTGCCATTTGGATGGCGCGTGCAAAAAAGGACTAATTCTATTCCGCATATAACAAAAACAGCTGAATGGTATTCTCTAGAACGGCTGAAAATTAAACTTTATAGTTGATACAAATGGCACATGACGAATTAAAACGCCTCTTGTTTGGGAGTGATAAAAGTAGTGATACTACCTTAATGCGAGTTGAAGTTAGTTGCAATAACAATGCATCCCAAGTTCTGGAAAAAGCAATTGAAGCCCTTGCTGTGATCCTTTCAGTAAATAGTGTTTGCGAAGATAAGGAAGACTGGTTGACAACAGAAAGCTATGAGATGCTGGAGTCCTGGTTTACAAACAATGTATTGCCTGATAACCATGATGACAGACTACTTGATGGCATTCAAAATGTTCGGTGGTTTGGTGAAGACCGCGATTGGTTTTGGTGGTCTGCTCAGGTTGCTGATGAAAACAATTTATATGTTTACATATTAGTTGTCGGATTTCCCATCTCCGGCTTTGATAGCTTGCGTTGGTTATTGGAGTGTTGTGGTGCATCCGAAGTTGAACAGGGAGAAGCAGTTAAATCTTCAGATCTATAATAAATATTTGAATCTAAATTGATACTTACACAGATCCTGAATCTAGTTCAGAATGTCGAACTTATTTTGATTTATATCCAGAATCACTAGCTTCTTCCTTTAACTAGCTACTCCATATGACAATTTTCGGGCACATATCTGTTTTCATTTCCATTATTCTTGGATTGGCAGTAGTTCATTTATTGAGCGGATTATCTTTAATACTGGATACTCGAAAGCAATCAAAAGTGTATTGGGTTCATTTACTATGGACTTTCAATATGTTATTTGCAGTAGTTTTGATTTGGATAAGTAGCTTTGCGCTCTCTCCCATAGAAGACTTCCGAATGTTCCATTTTATCAATCTGCTAGCTTATGCAATCGTAACTTATCTGATGAGTGGACTCTTGTTTCCCGTTCAGGGAGAAGAAGTGGTAGACTTCCGGGAACATTTCACATCTAATAGAAAACGCTTCTTTATCCTTGGGATTATTTATGTTTTTGTAGACGCTGCAGATGGGATTCTGGAACATTTCGAAACCAGTATCCCGTTAGATATTGGACAATTTGGAACACTAAGTGTTTGGCTGATTTTTTTTACTATATCTGTATTTAAAGACACCAAGTTCCTGAATAGTCTTGTAGCTATAATCTTTACAATTGGTTTGATCGGGTGGCTTGTTAGCATCATCGATACCGGTATTCTCGTTTGGTAATAAAGACTTGTAGCCCTCTTCAATGGGATTATTTCGTTACTTCTAATATTCGTAAATGGTAAAAATAATTCTTCCAGAAATCCTGCATTGAGATGGTGAAGGAATAGCAGATCTTTTAACTCTTCCAGAGTTAAAATACCCCCAATTTATGAGTAATTATCATATTCAACTCTGGAAGATTGGCATAGGAGCGTGTAATCGTTAGGAGAAAATCCTCCTTTGATGTTAGGGAATCCCGATAATAAGCCTGACCTTTACAGAGCGCTTACCATTACCGCTATTATGTGGATGAGCAGAATTCTAATATCATATATTCATGAAAATACTAGTCCGAAACCTGACCCGAAGCATTACAGAAAAAGAGATACAAGAACTTTTCGAAAAATATGGTGTGGTTGAAAGCTGTGACTTGGTCCTGGATAAAAGCACGCGAAAGTCAAAGGGCTTTGGTTTTGTTGAAATGCCGAACGCAGATGAAGCTAAAACAGCAATAAAACAGCTGAACGGTAAGAAGTTTGTGAATCACCCTATAAGGGTTAAGCAAGCGGATTAAGCCCACAAACCCTTCGGAAGTATCTGATGACACTCCATTTTTTCTCGTTTTGTAGCTCTTTCAAAAATCGGCATTGAGATGATGAAGGAATAGCTGATCTTTTAACTCTTCCAGAGTTATATGTGCCCAAATTTATGAGAAATTATTAAAGGATACGGTCATCTCGCGGCGAATGCCCGAGATCTGGATTGGAATAAAAGGGTATAACCTTAATAACGATCCGGATTCCTGCCTTTGCAGGAATGACCAAGTCCATGGTTTAAAATTTTATTATTGAGATTCTAAGCAGAAGCTTGAAATAGAAAAAATCCTCCTTTGAAGGAGGTGTCCGCCTGCGGACGGAGGATGTTGTGCAGCTTCTGAGCTTGTAAACTGCACAACATCCCTCTGATCTCACACAAGTGTTCAATCGGTCTCCCTTCGAAGGGAGATTTAGAATTTTCGCATCAATCTACTGACCCACTCTTGTTCTCCTGCCTACCGCAGGCAGGCTCCCTAACATCAGGGAGAGAGACTCTTAAACCAGCTAAGAAATTATTATCAAAGCCCCATCCCAAAAACCCTTTGTGTTCTCTGTGGTTAAACAATTCCCAGCCATTGCTAACCCTCCATTGTTCCCTCAGGATGACTTTTTTAAATAAACACTACCTTCAATATTGAACATTCATTATTCGATATTCAACACCTTCTCCATCCTCTCCTGAATCTCCTCTAACATCAAATTTCCGATACTGCCTTCGTGCGTGTGATTCAGTTCTTTTGGAGGCACAAAACTTCCGTCTTCGATCTGTTTTGCCACTTGCTGATAGGCTTCCCGAAAAGGAATTCCTTTTACCACTAATTCATTAACAGCCTCTACAGAAAAGATGAGTTTATATTTTGGATCATCCAAAATGTCCTTAACCGGTTCAATTTTTGACACAGAATAAGATGCGATTTTCAGACAGCTCTTCATTTCTTTGATGGCCGGGAATAACAATTCCTTCAACAGCTGAAAATCTCTGTGATACCCGGAAGTGAGATTACTTAAAGTCATCATGATCTGATTCGGAAGCGCCATCAATACATTGGTTTTAGCACGAAGCAATTCAAATACATCCGGATTTTTCTTGTGGGGCATGATACTGGAACCCGTTGTAAGCTCATCAGGTAATTTCAAGAATTGAAAATTCTGACTGTTGTACAGGCACACATCAGCGGCTAGTTTGTTTAATGTTGAAGCCAGGTTTGCCAGCGCTGAGGCAACAACTTGTTCTGTTTTACCCCTTCCCATTTGAGCATACACTGAATTATAGACCATACTTTCAAATCCAAGTAAGTCAGAAGTCATTCGTCGGTTAAGCGGAAAACTAGAACCATAACCCGCTGCTGATCCCAACGGATTTCTGTTCACAACTTTATATGCGCCATTCAATATCTCCACATCATCAACTAAACTCTCTGCGTAAGCTGAAAACCACAATCCGAAACTACTCGGCATTGCCGCCTGAGTGTGTGTATATCCCGGCATCAATACATCTTTGTGCATGTCTGCCTTATCAATAAGTGCAGAAAATAAGTCATTGGTGAGTGATCGTATTTCCTCTAATTGCTCTCTCAGGAATATTCGAATATCAACTAAAACCTGATCATTTCTGGATCGACCGGAATGGACTTTCTTACCTATATCACCCAGTTTTTTGGTGAGCATCAATTCGATCTGGGAATGCACATCCTCCACTCCATCTTCGATCTGAAACTTGCCTTTTGCAATAATCTGCTCCTGAATATTCTCAAGTTCTCTGATCAGAATCTCCAACTCAGACTTCTCCAATAAACCTACAGATTCCAGCATAGTGATATGGGCAATGGTTCCGCGCACATCATGTTTCGCAAGTTCAAGATCCAGTTCACGATCTTTCCCAACCGTAAACTCTTCAATGAATTGATCCGTTTTAATTCCCTTTTCCCAAAGTTTTTTTGCCATAATAACATCCTTTATTTCCGGGCGTGTCTATTTACACACACCCCTAAATCCCCTCTCAAGAGGGGACTTTTCCTTTCCTATAATTCCAGTTTGTTTAATAACTCAATATACGTTTCGATTCCATCTTCGATCTCGCTCAGATAAATAAATTCATCGGCGGTGTGTGAGCGATGCGTGTCTCCCGGTCCCATTTTGATACACGGAAACGGCATGTGTACCTGATCCGACATTGTTTGTGAACCATAGGTTTTTATTCCAAGCTCTTTGCCTTTCATAACCACAACATGATTCTCAGAAATACCGGATGCGTTCAGGTTCATCGATCTTGGATTTACTTCACAATTCACATGTTCCTTAATAAGTTCTACAACTTCTCTGTTAGTGTAATGCTCATTCGGGCGGACATCAACAACAAACTTACATTCATCGGGCACCACATTGTGCTGAGATCCGGCTGAGATCTGCGTGACTGTCATATTCACTTTCCCGAGTACGTCCGATCTCTTTTCAAATTCATAATTCCTGAACCACTCGATATCTTTCATCGCTTTATAAAGAGCGTTTTCTCCTTCACCTCTTGCAGCATGACCGCTTTTCCCGTGAGCTACACAATCCAGAACGATCAAACCTCGCTCAGCAATTGCCATGTCCATGGATGTCGGTTCACCCACCACTCCAAGATCGATCTTCCCCAATTCTTCTAACACAATTGGAACGCCTTGTTTGCCTGAAGTTTCTTCTTCAGCAGAGGCTAGAAAAACCAGATTGTAGTTTTGATCAGTACCTGCCAAATGAATAAAAGTATGCAACAAACTAACCAATGGACCGCCGGCGTCGTTACTTCCCAACCCGATCAATTTTCCCTCTTCAATAGTTGGGCTGAATGGATCGTAACTCCATTTGGAAGAAGTTTTCACTGTATCGTGATGAGAATTCAGAAGAATCGTCGGCTTTGATGCATCTCTTTCTCCTGCCCACGCCCAAACATTGTTCTTCTTTCTCTGAGCATCAAAACCCTGCGCCTTTAAATACTCTTCAATCATATCCGCAGTTTTATCCTCCTCCCCACTATAAGATTGAATGGATATCAGTTGCTTTAGTAATTCTATGGCGTTTTCGAACAATTCATCTTTCTTCACATTGACCTCCCCTGACTTATAATCAAATTTACAATTCCCGGGTAGTTCCTCCCCTCCTCCAACAGGAGGGGAAAACTCATTTTCAAATAACCAAATCTGCTTAAAGAGTCCTTCTCCTTGGACAAGGAGAAGACAGAAGAGGTCGAAACTATATAGATTAGCATTTTCATTTCACCAACCTCGTTCCTTTTTCTTCATCTTTAAACACATCAAATCCAACAATTCTGACTTTTTTAGCTCCTGCATTCAGTGCTTTAAAACCCAGATCCAGTTTCGGGATCATTCCTTCTTTTATGATACCATTTCCTTCCAGATGTCGATATAACAATAAATTCATTTCGGTGATCAATTTCTCGCCATTCATAACGCCCTCGAGATCAAAACACAGATCCATTGCAACATCTCCGTGCTCTGCCAATCCTGAAGCAATAAAGCCCGCGATATTATCTGCGTTTGTGTTCAATAGCTGTCCATTGCCGTCGTGTGTCAGAGGTGCGATAACAGGAGTAACTCCTTCGTTCAGCAAACTGTTTAAAACCGTAACGTTTACCTGTTCGATATCCCCCACAAAACCAAAATTGATAGGTTCCGGATCTCTTTTTTTCGATTGGATCAGGTTCATATCAGCGCCGGAAAGACCAATTGCATTACAACCCAAAGCTTGAAGTTTTGCCACGATCTTTTTATTCACCAAACCGCCATAAACCATAGTCACCACATCGATCATATCGGAATCGGTTATTCTTCTGCCATTGATCATTTTGGATTTCAGTCCCAGCTTTTCTGCTACATCGGAAGCTATTTTCCCACCGCCATGAACCAGAATTTTCTTTTCTTCAATTTGTGCAAAATCCTTCAGAAACTGATCCAGCTTTGCCTCGTCATCAATGACTTTACCACCGATCTTTATGACTTTTATTTCACTCATTTTTCAGAATTTTATTGAATATAGTTTGAGCCGAAACAATTCTGTTGGTTGCTTCTTCGATCACCAGTGAATTCGCGCTGTCAATTACGACATCGCTCACAACCACATTTCTTCGAACAGGTAAACAGTGCATGAATTTAGCGTCGTTCGTAAGTTCCATTTTAGCCTCATCAACCATCCAGTTTTTATCTTCAGAAAGTATTTTTCCGTACTCCGAATAACTACTCCAGTTTTTTGCATAGATGAAATCAGCGCCTTCAAATGCTTTTTCCTGATCGTATTCGACATACGCATTCCCTGAAAACTCCGGAGCTAATTCGTAGCCTTCGGGATGAGTGATCCTGAGATCATACTCCGCTTTTTGAGTCCACAGAGAAAACGAATTCGCCACTGCCTGAGGAAGTGCTCTCGGATGAGGTGCCCACGTCAATACTACTTTTGGTTTATCTATCTTCTTATGAGTTTCAATAGTGATCAGATCTGCAAAAGCCTGCAAAGGATGTCTGGTAGAAGACTCCAGATTTACCACCGGCACCGGACAATGTTTAATAAACTGACTCAAAACCTGTTCTGAATAATCAGCTTCGCGATCTTCCAATTTTGCAAAAGCACGGATCGCCACCAGATCAAAGTAAGAACCGATCACAGCTGCTGCTTCTTTGACGTGCTCCGCTTTGTTTCCATTCATGACAGCTCCGTCAGCGAACTCCAGTTGCCAACCGCCTGCTCCTACATCAAATACTGTTACATCCACACCCAGATTCTGAGCCGCTCTTTGGGAACTCAATCGGGTTCGTAAGCTAGGATTCAGAAACAGCAAACAGATCGACTTATTTCGGATGCTTCCCTTCTCTTTAAATGGGTTTTTCTTTACTTCCAATCCTTCTTGGATCAGACTTTTCAGATCGTCTACATCATCAATTGAGAAAAACTGTTTCATGATAATTCTTCCTTTATAGCTTTTAAAAAATCCTCTGTTTCTCTTTTTCCAATTCCCAAAGCCGGCAACAATCGCAAGGTATTTTTATCTGATGAGGAGCCGGTAAAAATGTGATGTTTATATAATAATGTCTTTCTCATCTCAGCTATCTCAAATTCGAATTCCACTCCTATCATCAATCCTGCACCACGAACTTCTTTTACCTTCGGGAGCTTCTTCAATTCTTCCATCAGGTACTCACCCATTTCTTCTGTGTGCTTGATCAGGTTTTCCTTTTCCAACACTTCCAGCACCGCCAAAGAAGCTGCACAGGCCAAATGATTTCCGCCGAATGTTGTTCCCAGCATCCCGAATGAAGCCTCGAACTTTGGAGACGTGATAATTCCTCCAATAGGAAACCCGTTGCCCATTCCTTTTGCCATGCTGATAATATCAGGCTCAACTCCTGAATGTTGATGAGCAAAGAACTTACCTGTTCTTCCAAATCCCGATTGTATCTCATCCAGAATGAGAACCGTATTTGTTTGATCACACAGCCTTCTGGTATGCTTCAGGAATTTAGGAGTAGGTGCATGAATGCCACTGATCCCTTGAATACCTTCGATCAAAACTGCACATACCTCTTCTTGTTTTAAAGCTTCATCAACACCTTTGAAATCTTCCAATTTTAGTCGGACTATTTCTGCTCCTTCATTCACAGGAAACAAGATCTTCGGATTGTCAGTAGCAGCAACAGCAAGCGAAGTTCTACCATGAAATCCTTTTTCGAAAACCAGAATTTTCTTTCTTCCATTGTGTGCAGATGCCATTTTCAGTGCATTCTCGTTGGCTTCTGCCCCTGAATTGCACAGAAATAAATTCCAGTCTGTGTATCCCGAAAGTTCTCCAAGTTTCTCTGCTAATTCTTTCTGAACTCCGATGGGAACAGAGTTTGAATAAAAACCGATCTTGTTGATTTGCTCAGTGATGCGCTTCACATAATGCGGATGTGAATGTCCGATGGAAATAACGGCGTGACCACCATACATGTCTAAATATTTGGTTCCATCTTCTGTAAAAACATAATTTCCCTTTGCCTTCACCGGCTCCACATCAAACAAGGGATAAACAGGTAATAAATCCATCAGAATGCACTCCCTTTCAATTTCAATCCGGTTGTTTCTTCCAGACCAAACAACAGATTCATATTCTGAACGGCTTGCCCTGAAGCTCCTTTCAACAAATTATCGATCGCTCCGGTTATCAGTAACTCATCTCCTTCTTTCTGAAGATGAAGAACTCCTTTGTTAGAATTCACAACTTGTTTTACATCTACAGCTTTTTCTGAAATATGAACAAACGGATGTATGCTGTAATAGTCTTTGAACAACACAACAGCTTCTTCAAGCGACAGCTCAATCTTCAGATAACAGGCTGCTAATATTCCTCTGGTAAACGCTCCGCGAAAAGGAATAAAGTTAATAGCACTGTTAAAATCACTTTTGAGCTGAGTTACACTTTGTGTGATCTCGCCAAGATGCTGATGAGTAAATGCTTTATACACTGAAGCATTGTTGCTTCTCCAGCTAAAATGGGTAGTTGATGTTGGGTTTTGCCCGGCTCCTGTACTTCCCGTTATCGCCGATACATGAACATCATTGTTCAACAAATTAGCAGCAGCCAGAGGTAACAGGCACAACTGAATACACGTTGCAAAACATCCCGGGTTAGCTACTTTTTCTGCTTTTTTGATCAGATCTCTGTTCAACTCAGGCAAGCCATAGATAAATTCATTTCCTTCGGATTTCAAACGAAAATCTGAACTCAAGTCAATGATCTTCGCCTTTTCAGGAATCACTCCGGACTCTATAATCCCTTTTGATTTCCCATGTCCTGAGCAAAGAAAAATAACATCCACATCCTGATCTAATTGCTCATCAAATACCAGATCGATCTCACCGATCAGGTCCGGATGCGCCTCATGGATTTTTTGTCCCGAGTGACTTTTACTGACAACAGAAGTCAATTCCACTTTAGAATGATTCATCAAAATTCTGATCAACTCGCCGGCTGTGTATCCTGCCCCGCCAATTATTCCAACTTTAATCATTGTTCTGTACCGATTGTTGAATGAGCGTTGCGTTTGCCAAGATCTTCGTAAAGCCTTTTACATCTTCACCGCTCCAACCCTGATTCATCTCTCCGTACTGACCATGTTTTGATTGCATCAGATCAAATTCAGATTCAATACCGATCAGTTCGAATTGCTTGGGTTCCAATTTCACGAACACTTTACCCGTCACTTTTTGCTGGGTATTTTCCAGAAAAGCTTCGATATCTCTCATCACCGGATCCAGAAATTGTCCTTCGTGCATCAACATTCCGTACCATTCGCCCAACTGGTCTTTCCAGTACAACTGCCATTTTCCCAACACATGCTTTTCCAGTAACTGATGTGCTTTGATTAATATCATGGGCGCAGCGGCTTCAAATCCAACTCTGCCTTTTATTCCGATGATGGTATCACCTACATGAATGTCTCTGCCAATTCCATAAGGTTGCGCAATTTCCTGAAGTTTTTTGATTGCCTGGACAGGAGTTAATCGCTCACCATTAATGGAAGTTGGTTCTCCATTTTCAAATCTGACTTCCACAGTTAATTCATCACTTTCAGAAACTTTTGTTGGCCACGCTTCTTCCGGTAGTGTTTGATGAGAAGTGAGTGTTTCAGCACCACCCACACTTGTCCCCCACAATCCTTTGTTGATGGAATATTTCGCTTTCGCCCATTCTTTTTCCACTCCATGACTTTTCAGAAACTCCACCTCTTCTTCGCGACTCAGTTTCATGTCTCTGATGGGTGTGATGATCTCCATCTCCGGAGCAAGCACATTAAAGATCAGATCGAAACGAACCTGATCATTACCCGCTCCCGTGCTTCCGTGTGCGATGGCATCAGCGCCGATCTTCTTGGCATATTCTGCTATTGCCACAGCTTGAAATACACGCTCGGCACTTACTGAAAGCGGATACGTATGGTTTTTTAACACATTTCCGAATAACAGATATTTAATTCCTTTCTGGTAGAATTCCTGCTCAACATCAATGCAGACATGATCTTCTATACCGAGATCAGCAGCTTTCTGTGCCAGTTCTTTTTGTTCTGCTTCATCAAAGCCGCCGGTGTTTACAGCCGCGGTAAACACTTCGTATCCCTTTTCTTTTGCCAGATGAATGGCACAATAACTGGTGTCTAGACCACCACTAAATGCTAATACTACTTTTTTATTTTTCTTCATGATTATTTCCTTTTACTTGAAAGGTCATCCTGAACCACGTGCTGAACTTGATTCAGTATTGTTTCAGGATCTTCCTCCATGCTTAGTAGCTATAAATTTAAAAGACCTTCAACGGTTTAATGAGTTTTTGAACAGAAGCGGTTTTCATCTGCACCCACCGGTAAAATTTTCTGATGTTTGCTTCGCGTTCTTCTTTTGGTTTGTTATTCGGGTGCTTAGGATCGTACAGCATTCCTGTGCACAAGCAATTCTTGCGATCGTTTCGGGAAAGTATGTCGTAATTCGGACAGCTTTGACAACCTCTCCAAAACGTTTCATCCTGAGTGAGTTCTGAAAATGTTACCGGCTTATAACCAAGATCCGAATTGATCTTCATAACCGGCAAGCTGGTCGTGATCCCGAATAACTTCGCAGTTGGGTATTTCTTCTTTGACAACTCAAATGCTTTTCCTTTGATCTTTTTTGCCAATCCAAGCCCTCTGTAATCCGGATGAACGATCAGTCCCGAATTCGCCACATACTTTTTACTTTCCCATATCTCGATGTAGCAAAACCCAACCAATTTATCACCATCTAAGGCTATAACCGCATTTTGGTTTTCGAATTTGGTTTTGATGTAATTGGGATCACGTTTTGCAATACCTGTTCCACGCTGTTGCGCTGCTTTTTCAATAAGTGCACAGATCTCTTCCGCATAAATTGCGTGCTTGGATGAACCGAAATAGATAGAAACCGACATGTGAGTAAAAGATGGAAATCCCGAAGGATGAATTAGAATTGAACTGCTTTTATTAATTCAGATGAGATGGTAATCGCAGAAAACACGACATACCACTATGCGTTACCGCCGCCGCGGAACGCGCCGTACAGATCGTCTGTCAATTCTATGTGCAAGAGATTTTTGCATGGCTTGTAAAATGGGGAATTGAAACTTTTAAAACAAGGGATGATTTAACTTTTAATTTTAGATTATGTCATTTCTGTAGATGTCACTTAATTCGTTGACGCTTTAATAGAGATAATTATGGAAAAATTCGCCCTTAGTATTTAAGACGGAATAGAGAACATGATCCGAATGCGTCTGCGAAGCAGGAATAATCCTTTCTGGTCAGAAGCGTAGTAATTTCCTCAGAATGAACGAAGACCTTTAGGATTATTCAGCGCAGGATCAGTGAACCCGCCTTAAATACTTCGGCTTGATCTTTTGTCCCGTTCGAACGGGATATCAAGACAAAAGTAGGTACTCTTGTGCTAAAATAAGCCTTTTTATCTGGTCTCGATGCTATGCGCTGGAAACGGACCTCCCCGGTTACGAAACAGATTCTTTGGTTCTGAGTAGTTCGCCCCTCCTTGGATAAGGAGGGGAATTCCCGAGTTGATTCTAATTTTTATCAACGAGTCCTCCTCCTGTTGCAGGAGGAGACAGAGGAGGTCTTTACTTATGGATTGTGAGTACATTTACTTGGTCATGTACTTTTGTGCCGCTACTGAGCTTCCTCAGCACAGGCGCCAGTACCAAAAGCTCCCGACAAGAATTATTGGCGCGAACTCCATTACATCGACTAATCATTACAAAAGGTCTTCATTCTAACTGAACACATTCACGAATCATCCTGAGTGTAATGATTGCTCCTTCGGAGCCGTCGATTTCATTACGTTCTTGGCTCGCCAATAATTCTAAAGGTCGGTGTATTTTGGAGGTTGTTCGAGAAACTGAAATTATTAAAGGATACGATCATCTCGCGGCGAATGCCCGAGATCTGGATTGGAATAAAAGGATATAACCTTAATAACGATCCGGATTCCTGCCTTCGCAGGAATGACCAAATCCGTTGTTTAAAATTTTTAATGTCGAGATACTAAACAGAAGCTTGGAATAGTAAAAATCCTCCTTTGAAGGAGGTGTCCGCCGACTGGCGGACGGAGGATGTTGTGCGGTTTATTAGCTCAGAAACCGCACAACATCCCTCTGATCTCACACAAGTGTTCGATCGGTCTCCCTTCGGAGGGAGATTTAGAATCTTCGCATCAATTCTCTGACCCACCCTTGTTCTTTCTCTAACATCAGGGAGAAAGAGACTTAAATTAATTTAGATATTATTCAAAGTCCCATCCCAAAACCCTTTGTGTTCTCTGTGGTTAAAATAATTCCCAGCCTTTCCGGACCCGCCCTTGTTCCCTCCCTAACTTTAGGGAGGGAGACTTTTTTGTTAATTCAGATTTCCATCCCTGAACTAACTTTACTAAACTGCTATCAAATTAACTTTAAGAAGAGCCTCCAATATCAATATGGTTAATATCTCTGTAGATGGTAAAAACATCAATGCGAATACTTTCGTGATTCCGCCAATGGGTTTAAGTTCTTCAAAAAGTCACATGAACCAACATTCCTTTACTTGTGAAATTCCGAAATCTATAATTATTGAACTCATGAGCTCAGAATACAAACAGTGGGTATCGGAATCTAAAGATGATGACGACCTCTATGATGAACCTCAAGATGAATTAGGCCAAGCAGGATATCCTGATATTGATCTGGTTTTGGAAAATAAGGTACTTACGAAACTAACCTTCGGTGATTATCTTGTTCGAGAGCTATTGGAAAAACTAATCGAGAATAATAAACCAAACCAATTCAAATTCTGGTTTGATGAGATAACTGATTGCTCCATAAATCAAGATTTAGTTATTTTTGAAGGAGTTTGCTACAGTAAATAGAAGTAGCGGTACCCGCGACCCTTAACTCTGAATCGAATTCTTATCCCGAGCCTTTTTGCTTCCCGAAGCAGCGTTTCCAATTTGCATTCCGAATCAGACCTTCAGAACAAGAGGTAAAACCAAACGGATCTTTTAACTCTTCCAGAGTTAACTATGCCCAAATTTATGAGTAGTCATCATATTCAACTCTGGAAGAGTTGGTGAACGAATCTTACTCCACCCCTAAACTAATTTCTGAATTTTCTCATTTACCCAACCGTGCAGATCCTTCGGAAGTATCCTCAGGGTGACACATTAAACTCATCGCCATTCTGAGCTTGACTCAGAATCTGTAATTGCTCGGGTCAACAAATGTGCCTTACACAGATCCTGAATCAAGCCTGCCTACCGGCAGTCACGTTCAGGATGACAAGTTTATGAAAAAGGAGACACTTCAGCATTGAACATTCCTTGTTCAATATTCAATATTCTAAGCCTCTGCTAAGATCTCCAAAAACCTCGCTGAGGTTTTAATTCCTCGATGGAAATCCTGAAGTGAGAATTTTTCATTTGGAGAATGAATGGCGTCGCTGGTTATTCCAAAGCCCATCAGTATAGATTCCACACCAAGTACTTTTTTGAAATCAGCAACGATCGGGATGGAACCGCCTTCACGGGAAAACAGTACTTCTTTTTCGAACACATCTTCAAAAGCCTGAGCAGCGGCTTTCAATCCGTAAAAAGAAAGGTCGGTTACCGATGGATGTCCACCGTGATGATCCGTCACTTTTACTTTAACCGTATCGGGAGCAATAGAATTAAAATATTCCGTGAATAACTCTGCAATTTCTTTCGGGTGTTGATCCGGTACCAAACGCATACTGATCTTTGCATTCGCTTTGGATGGAAGCACAGTTTTAGCTCCTTCGCCGGTGTAGCCGCCCCAGATTCCGTTAACATCGAGAGTTGGTCTCGCCGAAGCTCTTTCGTGAGTGGTGTATCCTTTTTCACCATGAACGGCGTCAATATCGAGTGACTTTTTATAGGCTTCTTCATCAAACGGAAGTGCCGCAGATGCTGCTCTTTCTGTATCTGTAAGATCGATCACTTTATCATAAAAGCCCGGAATCTGAATTCTTCCGTCTTCATCTTTCAATTTGGCGATCATCTCACACAGAACATTCAATGGATTTTCAACCGCGCCGCCATACACACCCGAGTGCAGATCCCGATTTGGTCCTACTACTTCTACTTCCATATACGCTAAGCCGCGTAATCCGTATGTGATGGATGGCATATCTTTTCCGAACATGGAAGTATCTGAGATCAACACCATATCACATTCAAGCATGTCTTTGTGCTCAATGATAAAAGGAACCAAATTCGGAGAACCGATTTCTTCTTCTCCTTCCAGAATAAATTTCACATTTACCGGAATTTCCTGCCCAGTTTTTCTGAAAGACTCGATCGCTTTTACGTGTGTATACGACTGACCTTTATCATCACTCGCTCCACGAGCGTACACATTTCCATCTTTTACTACCGGTTCAAAAGCAGGAGAATCCCACAATTCATCGGGGTCGGATGGTTGCACATCATAATGGCCGTACACTAAAACGGTTGGCTTGTCATCATGTGGACAATGCTCGGCATACACAATTGGATTTCCCGGAGTCTCAAATAATTCTACTCTTTCAAGATCAAAAGATTCAAACTGTTTCAACAGAAAGTTCGCCGCTTCTTTGATCGCAGGTTTTTTGGAAGAATCTGTACTCACACTGGGAATGCGAAGCAGGTCGAACAGTTCTTCTTCAAATTTGCTAATGTTTTGATCGATGTACTCTTGTGATTTACTCATGAGTTTTTTTGAATTATAAAATTTTGATTCCTTTGGCTTCTATCCAGCCGAATTGTCCGTTTCCTAATCTAATGTAATACCAGTTTTCTTGTGTTGCACTTTTTTTCCGATCAATGGTCAGGTCATATCCTTCGTACGCCATACTTACCAGTTCTGAATTTTCAGATGGAGAAACAGATACACTGGATTCATCCATGATCAAAACAGCTTCGTCATATCTTTGGTCTACATAATCCACATAATATGACAGTGAGATGATCAGTACAGCAATGGTTAAACAACTGATGATAATATTCTTTTGCTTTGGGAGCTTTATCAGATTAAACCACCCGGCTATGATCAGCAGTAAAGCCAGACAAACAAAACAGTATCCGATCAAAAACAATCCGAACGTTCCCGGAGTTACTTTAAAATGATCGACGGCTCTGTCCCACGGCAATTTAGGAAGTTTTGCAGACTGCCTGCTGAATTGAGAGTTCACAAAATCCAACGCCCGATCTGCACTTTGCTGAGTTGATTCAAATTTTGAAGCTTGCAAAAAGTAGAACTTTGCTAGTCCCAAAGAATCGATTTGAACAGACGCGATTCCCATATTTAAAAATAGTTCTCCGGAAATAAAGTTATTCCCCTCAATTTGTCGATACTTTTTTAAAGCTTCTCTGTAGTTGCCTTCTTCCAGCAAATTATTGGCTTCATCAAAATTAAGTTGTGGTGAAGATTGTCCAAATAATACTCCGGTAAAACAGAAAAGAATTGATAGTGCCAATACTTTTTTCACAGAACCTTCCCCAAATCTTTGATCAGTTGTTTGGTTTTTTCCACATCATCTTCTAATCCTTCCTGTGAAATATTTGGTGCATAAGCTATGGTTTCGCATTTATCAAAAATTCTCTTCGCTTCCGTTATTACAGATTTATCTGCGCCCTTCTTTTGGATCTCTGTGATTAGACTCTGCCCCGAAACTCCTGCTATCGGAAGATTAAGTTTGTCAGCTATAAACTGCGAAAGAGCTTTTTGAATTTTATGATATCCTTCTTTAATGTCTTCTGTGGTTTTTGCGTTCTCCAAAGTATCCATCGCTTTGTCTTTTGCCTTAGTGGATCTCGCAAAACCGGCATCGTTGTTCAATTTATCATAATAGCTCTTATACCCGTATGCTCCTATAAAAAGCAAAAAGGGAGTGAACAACATCACCCAAATCGAATTTCTTTCAGTTAAAGGTGTCGCTGTTTTCTGTTTCCATTGTGCTAAACCTGTAACCGGTTCAATATCCAGGCGCATATCTTCCAATGAGGTTACCGTAGCATTGGGATCAATATCCGCTCTGAATTTTATTTCTGAAAGGGTAAAATATTCGTAGCTGTTTTTATCAGGATTAAAAGTTGCTATCCTTTTTTCCGGGATTGAATAAGTTCCGTCATTACGAGCGATGATAATATCTGTAAACGTTTTAGAGCCCGCAATCAATCTGTTGTCACGAGTAATACTTGTGTTTTCCTGCGGATTATACAATTCTAAAGACTCGGGAAAATCGTACTCGGGTTTGTTGAGAAGCGGAAGGTTTCCTGAGCCTGTGATCTCAGTTATAATTTCCACACTTTCGCCCACATAAGCAGAACTAGGTTTTATCGTTCTTTTGATCTCAAAATCACCAACTGCTCCTATATATTCAGCATTTTCAATGGCCGGTGGTCGTCCAACATTCAATGTAACCGGAAGAGTTTTTAATTCTTTGTTTTCTTGTCCAAAACTAAAATTGAAAGGATCTCGTGCAGTTCTTCTGCTGTTACGAACCCTTACCGTTAAGCTGTACGGACTTAAGGTCAACTCTCCTGCTTTAGTGGGAAAAAGGGCGTACTGTAACAGCCGGGCTCTTTTATATCGAATTCCATTTATAATTACTGAAGTTGTTCTTGCTTGTGATGGGTTGTTCAATTCTTCTTTCCAGAAACCTTCAGCCTTCCATCCCGGAACTGTGTTGTAATTAGATACTTCTACTTCGCTTTTAAAATATAATACAATATCAGCTACAACCTGCTGACCTACGACCGGATTTTGAGTAGTTGGTTCTAATCTCACATAAATATCAGGAGCTCTTTCCGCATTTCCATTGTCGATGGTTTTGGGGTCTAATACTTTGAACGCAATCGGCTTTGTTGCAAATTCTTTCCCGTTAACCGTCACCTTGATTGATGGAACAGTATAACTTCCGGGCGATTGAGCGATGAACTGGAAACCGTAGCTTTGTGTAAGGGATGGTTTACCATTTACATAAGTGTAGTTGCTTCCTGAAATAGTTCTGTTGGGCAAATATCGTAATCCGGAAATGGGTGGGATCTCCGGCCGTTCCAGGGAATTAAGAGAGGTTCCTGAAATTGCGATATCAAGTTGAACCGATTCCCCTTCGAAAATATTGGTTTCTGTCAGGGTTGCCTGTACACTCACATCCTGTGCCAATAAAAGCTGATTGGCAATTCCTGAAATTAATAAGACAAAAAGTAGTACTGGCTTATTACCAATCTTTATCATGCGTAGCGCTGTCTTTTGATTTCTTTTTCTTGAAGTCTTTCAACAATTCTTTTTCTTTCTGAGCCAGAGCTTTCAGGATCTTTTCAGCATCTTCTTTACTTATTTCTTTGGAATCGATTTCCTTTCCTTCTTCAGGTTTAGGTTCATTTTCTTCACTTCCTTCACCTTGCTCCTGTTCCTGCTGTTCTTCTTCATTTTGCTCTTGATTCTCCTGTTGCTGATCCTGGTTTTGTTCCTGCTGATCTTGCTCTTGCTGTTCCTGCTCCTGATTTTGGTTCTGCTGGTTTTGTTGCTGCTGTTGCTGTTTTTCTTTCTCTTCTTCCAGTTTTTGCTTCAGTGCATTCAGCTTAGCATCATTCGGGTGCTGAAATAGTCCTTCATCAACGATCTGAATGGCCTGATTCAGTTGCGAATTGATGTAGGAATTCGCACCTCTGTGAAAGAAACTATCTGCATCCTGAGCTTGAACAGTCACAGCGATCAAAGCCATTAATAAAATGCTTAAAAAGTATTTCATGATTAATTATCTATAGTGCTTACGGTCTTAATTCGTTCCATAAAATCGTTGTAGTTAGGTTGAACAGTCTTGTCGTTAGCAGCGGCACTTTCCATCAAGTTAAATGCTTCCTGATATCTTTGCTCTGCCACCAGCTGCTCTGCCCGTTTTTTCATCGCCTTGGCATATTCAGTAGGAGGTTCTTTTTCCTGATTCTGGTTTTGTTGATCCTGATTTTGCTCATTCTGTTCTTCTGACGCTTTTTTAGCCGCTAATTCGTAATTATGTTTCGCTTCATGATCTCCCGGATTCAGTTTTAAAGAGTTTCTGAAATGATGCGCGGCAGGTTTCCAGTCTTCGTTTTCAGCCAATATCGTTCCAATGTTGTATTGAGCCAGTGCTTTATCTTCAGCCGATTCAGCATATTCCTGTGAGTTCAGATATGCTTCGATGGCATCTTCTACTTTACCCTGCTTTGCCAGTGCATTTCCAAGATTGAAATACAGCTTAGAATTCTCCGGATCCTCTTCCAAAGCTAGTCGGAATAGAGAATCTGCTAAAACATAGTTCCCCTCCTCGTAGGCCTTATTAGCCTCTCTTCCATCGCCCGAAGCTACAAAAAGAAATCCGATCAATATGTAAAGCAAGGTTTTCATTAATTCTATTCCATTTCTTCCGCTACCTGCAGTGTTTCCTCATCCATCAACATATTGGTAAACACATTGGTTACATCATCATTGTCTTCAAATTTGTCCATCATTTTTAAATTTGAAAGAGCCGTTTCTGCATCAACTTTTGTTTCTGTTGTAGCTTCGCGGATCAACTCTGCCGACTCGATCTTATTTCCTCCCTCTTCCAATGCTTTTCGAACATTAAAAAGATCTTCCCGAGCCGTATACACAACGAATAAATCATCCTCTGATTGTATATCATCTGCACCGGCTTCAATGGCTTCCAGCATAAATTCTTCTTCGTCTTTACCTTCTGCAGCCACACGGATCATTCCTTTTTGCTCAAACAAAAAACTTACTGAGCCATTGGTACCCATATTTCCGCCATGTTTGGTGAAAATATGTCTAATATCAGCAACCGAACGTGTATTATTATCTGTGGTTACCTCAACAAAATAGGCAATTCCACCCGGACCATAACCTTCAAAAGTAACTTCTTCATAAGTAGCAGCGTCATCTCCTTCTCCGGTTCCGCGCTTAATTGCACGCTCCATATTATCTTTTGGAAGATTTACAGCCTTCGCGTTATCAATTGCTAACGATAAACGTGGGTTTCCCGTAGGATCACCACCACCTTCGCGTGCAGCTACAGTTAATTCTTTGATCACTTTTGTAAAAACTTTTGATCTCTTGGAATCTTCCTTAGCCTTCTTGTGGCGAATATTCGCCCATTTAGAATGTCCTGCCATTAGATAACTACAATTATGTTACTGATTCAAGGTTGTAAATATACATAATACTACATAGCCATCGTAAATTTTTTATGAAACCAAACTGTTAAAGGTTGTGTTAGAAAGCGTGAGATTAATTACCTTTTAAAAAATTAAAGAGTTTACATGAATATTGGAATTGTCTGTTATCCTACCTTTGGCGGTAGTGGCGTCGTTGCCACTGAGCTTGCAAAAGTATTAGCCTCAAAAGGTCATAAGATCCATATGATGAGTTACGCTAAACCGGCCAGACTAGAAACGCTGGATTCCAATATTTTTTACCATGAGGTGGCTATTAATGCATATCCTTTGTTTGAATATCCTCCTTATGCACTGGCATTAGCTTCGCAAATGGTCAATCTGATCGAGTATGAGAATCTTGATCTTCTTCACGTTCATTATGCACTTCCTCATGCAACAAGCGCTTATTTAGCCAAACAGATCATGGCTGAAAAAGGAATTCATGTTCCGGTTGTTACAACTTTACACGGTACAGATATAACATTAGTAGGTAGTGACCCAAGTTATAAACATGTAGTGGAATTCTCGATTAACAAAAGTGACGGCGTTACCGCTGTTTCCGATTATCTAAGACGCGAAACCTGTGAGCGTTTTGATATAAAAACTGACATCAAAGTTATTCCCAACTTTATTGATCTGGAAAGATTTCAGAAATCTAATAAGAGTCACTTTAAAAGAGCTATTTGTCCAGATGGAGAAAAAGTAGTAGTTCATGTGTCTAATTTCCGCAAAGTGAAACGAGTTCCTGAGGTAGTAACTATATTTGACCGGATTCTCAAACATGGTATAGCCGCAAAATTATTACTGGTAGGCGACGGTCCCGAGCGACAAAGAACAGAGCAACAATGCCGTGATCTTGGCATTTGTGATCATGTGCGTTTTCTGGGAAAGCTGGATCAGGTAGAAGATGTGCTTTCAATAGCTGATCTGTTTTTGATCCCTTCAGGTTCAGAGACCTTTGGTTTGGCTGCTTTAGAAGCTATGAGTTGTTCAGTTCCAGTGATTAGCTCTAACATTGGCGGTTTACCGGAGGTAAATGTTCAGGGCGAAACCGGTTTCCTTTGTGACCTCGATGATATCGATTGTATGGCAAAAAATGCGGTGGAAATACTGACTAATCCGGAACTTCATGATAGAATGAGCAAAAATGCACGGAAACGCGCTGAATTGTTTAATCAGGATCTGGTAGTTAATCAGTATGAAGATTATTACAAAGCAGTAAGTACCGACCTTGTAAATTCTTAGTTACTTGATCAGAGTAAATCTTTTTGAAAACACCTTTTCAGAAGTCTTCAATCTGTAAAAATATACCCCACTCGCTAAATTTTCTGCTCTGAAAGTTATAGAGTGGCTTCCTGCATTGTAAATTTTATTAGTCACCGTTTCTACTAGTTGACCGACCATATTGAACACTTCCAAAGTTACTTTTTCCTGTTTATTCAGGCTGAATGAAATTGTAGTACTTGGATTAAATGGATTCGGATAATTTTGATATAACTGAATTGTTTTTGGAGTTGAGCCAAGTTCTTCATTGCTTACCGGCATACCATTTGATTTTCCCGGAGTTGGATTATCGATGAACACAAACTCCGCACTGCCGTCCTTATCTCTTCCATATGAAACATCTGTAGTTTGCGCACCAAAGGTAATGGTGTTTATTGCTTCAAAATCACTGCCGTTTTGTTTATACAAACCTGCGTCTTCTCCTGCTTTACTCAGATTAAATGAGGCATGCATTGGACCTTCTTTTTCGTCATCATCTGTCCAGATTAATAAAAACCCTTTTGCAGGGATTGTTGTATCCGGGAATGCCCACTTATCAGGATTCGATAAGTCATCCGTAAGAAAATATCCGCTCATCGAAATTTCATTATCGGTCGTATTATAAATTTCAAGCCAATCAGGATATGAACCACTTTCGTCCTGAATGGTTGAACTATTACTCGCCATTAGCTCATTAATAACAAGGTCAGTAGCAACATCAGAGTTTTCCTGTACTAATTTTTTTGCCGGATTTTGCGGATACCGACTCGTTTTTCCATCCTGATCCTGCGCCAGAACATAAAAGCTTATATCATCTGAATAAGATCCTATTTCCTTAGACCCCGTGTAAATACCATCACCTGCAATTCTGTCTGCTCCGTTTCCGGCATCATTTAATTCAAAAGGATTTAAGAATTCAAGTATGTCCAGTTTTGCGCTTACAACATTCAGGTCATCATCGTTAACTAAAGCCTCAACAACAATTGTTTTATTTCCATTATCAGTAAGAAGCCTTGAAGAAGACGTATGGATAATCGGGTATATATTATTAAGCTGAAGTTGGTTTAGCGCTGAATTTGTTCGTTGAGTTATAAATGGTTTCAATCCATATGGAACATGTCCACCTAAGGCTTGAGTAAAAGATTTGTCATAATCTTCAAAGTCTAATGCCGGCCAGTCTTTAGTTCTGAAAGTGTCGGCCTCAGCTGATGTTTGAATCATTGCTTTCATACGATCGATTTCAGGAAATAAGCTGTCCTGATTAAAAACCGTTTCTATAGTTTCATTCAGATAATAACTGTACCAATCCTTAAACTTCTGAACTTCCAGCAACCTTTTGGTGAGGGGTCTTGGCTCGCCGGTTCTATCCCAAGTATATAAATTTCTGGTTGCCCAATCTCTATTCATAAAATCAATCCCCAATGTATTATCATAATCATATGGAATTACAGTAAAACTATTCCTTACCGGGTCGTTGTATAAATAAAAATTATTCTTGTTGTATCGGTAGTTATCCCAATTACCTGTTAGTACATCAATTGCCATCCATCTCAAGGTAGCGTCTACATCCAAATAGTCATGGATCTGCTCTTCGAAATCTTTATCACTTGAGTTGTTCAAGAATTCAATAAATGACGCCAGATCTGAATAATCATTTTCTGCTTCGTTTGTCTTAAGATCATAAGCTGCGTAATTACTATAATCATCTGAATTGGGTCCTCTATAGCTAAGATCGGCCGGATACAGACATTTATATAAGTTACCCGAATCACCATCAAATTCCTTTTTCAGAAATTCATTATCGATGTGTTCTACATTCAAATACAGTCCATAAAAAACATCATTAATATATAACGAAACATGATTAGATCGGGGAGCTTTCACTCCCATTTTCTCAAAAATATCCCAACTCAATTTAGCTCTCAATATCGTTGGGTCATTATGCTCACCGTTCAGATTCATTTTGTCTAAACCACGATATTCACTTCCATTGATAAAGGTATCAAATGAAACTTTGAATGATTTTTTCTCAGATGCTCTTGAAGTATTACCTCTTAAGCGAAAACCAACACTGTCAACTGTTTCTGTAACTCCATTTTTAGTAATACTGAACATAGCATGGAATTCATGATCACTTTGTTGATTCTCATCATCTAAAATTTCATCGAGATAATTTGGATCTATTGTGATTCTTACTTCCGGCAAAGTTGAATCATCAAAAAGCCATTTAGAACCCGATTGGCTCAATAATGCTGTTGAGCATAGGATAGAAAAACTTAGAACTGTCAGTAGCTGTTTCATAAAATGTATTACATAAAAAAAGGAGCTCGAATGAGCTCCTTTAAAGTAGTAAAAAAAATCTAATTACTTAGTTGTAATAGGGATTGCTGTCATTGTTTTTCCCCATTGGAGATTCAAATGAGCTTTTGTGTCTGACAGAGTATCAAAATAGATAGTGAATCTTTCAAAGCTTGAAGTCCCTTCTGTAGTTACTGCAGCAGGCACTCTTAAAACGTCTTCTGACTTATCGTACTGAGTTCCCCAGCTTAACTTATTGTTCAGAATAAATGTCCAGTTTTCACCCGGAATTGTATAAAGGGAGTACGTTCCTGCTTTAACTTCCTTACCACCAAACATTACATCATCTGAAAAGGTAATTACAGTAGATTCGTTAGCACCTGTTCTCCAAACCTGATCAGGCTTTGCAAGAGATGCCAAGCTTCTTCCTTTTAGTCCCGGACGACCATAAGTAATTGAAACAGTTGTTGATCCAATATCTTGACTAACAGAGGCGTTTGGACTTGGACGGTTTCCTTTTCCTCTTTCTTGTGCAAATGTTAATTCTGATGAGAGGAGGACAGCAAAAACTGCAAGTGCTCCCAGTTTTAATAAAGCTTTCATGTCAATTCTATTTGAGTTGAGGGATTAGTTGTCCGGGAATAAATTTTTATCGATACCCGGTATTATTTTTAAAGCATTTTTGTAATACACTTTTTTCAACACATTATCAGGAAGATTCAATCCATACATTTTCCAGAAAGCGTGTCTTTTTCTAAAATAATCGAAATATTCATCATCGCTTTCCAAAACCCTGAAATAGGTGTAGTATTCTTCAGGGCGATAGGTATCTTTTCCAAATAATAACCTATCCTGATATTTAATAAAGAATTCTTTTGCGAAACGAGGTTGCCTTCCCAGCTCAGCAATTACTGCAGCTGTTTCAGTATACACATTTGGGAATTCATCAAGATGTTTTCCTAATCTTTCAAGGTCATTCGCCATCCAGCCTAGATGCGCATTTATAAAATTTGTTTTAGGATGTTTTCTGAACACATTCCACTGTTCAGCCATAACAACTTCCCAACTTGGAAACCTGGTTGTATCTCCTCTGTGTCTATCCGGAAAGTTTTTCATTTCCAACCATCGTTCGTTTTTCTCATTAATTGGCGCCCAGAATACAGCGGGTTCTCCGGTGTGTATCAAAACCGGAATTCCTAGTTCACCTGCCTTCGCCCAAACGGGATCAATTCGGGGATCATCAGTTTGTACCCGATTTCCTTCAGAGTCCAAAATTGTGAGTCCTAAATTTTTGAATATCTTTACGCCACGAGCTCCATTGTCATAATCCTCCTGAAGTTGTGCAACTGCTCTTTCGGTCCATCCTTCTTCATCTATTCCATTAAAGTCGATGTTTGCGAATACTATGAACCTGTTTAATCCACTTTTTTCAATGTTATCTGTGATGGCTTTTAATTGATCCCCCGACCGCCCACTCAAATTCACAATAACTTTCATATTCAGATCTTCCATTTCGGAAGCAAGCTTTTTAAGATCTTGTGTTGCCATTCGCCAGTGATGGCTGTGAACATCAATGAAAGGAAATTTTGCTTTGGTAATTTTCTCTCCGGGAACTACTAAAGTAGAAACAGGATCATACTCCTCAAAAGTCATGGTTGTATCGACGTCCTGAGCCTGCAGCATCCAGCTTGCCATCATCAAATTCAGAAATAGAAAAACAATTTTTTTCATAATTATTGAAGTATAGTTAAAGCACAATTTATGAGTTGTAAAAAATAGTGCTTTAAAGATAGCTAAACAGCTAGAATCTAACTTCCGTTTTCCTTTAAAAAGAAATTCTTCATTGTCATTAAGGCTAAAACTCCCATTGCAATTACGAAAAGGAATGCTGAAGCCCAAAACTCAGATTCAATCACGTTTTTAAATGCCGGTTTTAATGCCAAACTAAACTGTGCTATTGCAATCACAAAAAATCCCTGCCAAAGCTTATAAGGCACATCAAGAGCTTTTTTAGAATGATAGTAAATGATCATTGCCATTACTGCATAACTTGCTAACGTTGTGTAAGCAGAAGCCAACATCCCGAAATGTGGAACAAATAAGAGGTTTCCGGTAACTGTAACTACCGAACCAATAAGCGTTATATATGCCAATACTTTGGTTTTTTCACCAATGAAAATTCCTGCTGAAAAATTCACATACCAACCCTGAAACCAGTATGCTAGCAATAGAGGCGATACAACATTAAGTCCTAACCAATATTCTCTACCAATCAATGTAGCTTCTGTAAAGGGAATAGTGAGCTGCACTATTTGCTCAATGAATAATGAAAAGAATATAAAAATAAGCGCCGCACCTAAGTTAAAATACCGAAATGCTTCTGAGAATATTACCGGAGCCTCCTGATCATCAGATTTTTTCATAAAAAAAGGCTGCCAGGCGTATCTGTAAACAGTTACAAACAGAAGCATAACAACTGCTAGTTTATACGCTGCTGAATATATCCCAACAATGTCTTCTCCTGAATAAATACTTCCATCAGCATTTGTGCCATAAATTGCTTCGATCGATTCAGGATTCATCCGTTTTAAAAAAATGCGGTCCAACATTTCATTTATTACATAGCCAATTCCTGCAGGTACAAATGGTAAGCCGAAACGCAAAGCTTTTTTTAAGAAGTTAATATCCCAGCTTCCCTTCAGCATATCCCGAGTAATGATCCATACAAACAATGCTGTAATGAATGAGGCTATAATATTACTTATTAATACAGCTTCAATCCCCAGGTGTAGTTTTAAGATCAGGTAAAGGTTAAGTCCCAGATTTATAAATACACCAAACATTTTAAGAAGTGCGAAATGCCATGGCTTTCCTTTCAACCTTAACTCCGCAAAGGGAATAACCTGAATTGTATCAAAGATCAAAATACCCAACATCAAAGTTAACAAAGGGAATGGCTCAGCCAGTCCAATAACCGGATTAATCAAAGGATTCAGAAACCACACTATGGTCACTAAAACTGCTGATGTCAGCAACAAACTGACTTGAATAGTCTTGAAGATGTCTTTTGATTTCTCTCTCTCTTTGGCATACCTGAAGTAGCTCGACTCCATTCCATAAGTAAAAACCACATTCAGAAATGCCACCACTACATAAATCAGACTTATTACCCCATATTCACCAGGTTTGAAAACCCCTGTGTAAAATGGAACTAGCAGGTAATTCATGAATCTGGTAAATACATGACTCACCCCATAAATAAGAGTATCGGAAAGAAGTTCTTTAAGCTGCTTCAAAAGTTATTGATTTGAAAGGTGTTCAAGGGCTTGTACTCCTAGTATGTAGCTATACTTTCCAAAGCCTGTTATTATCCCGTCCATAACTTCTCCTGTTAAAGACTTTTCTCTGAATGTTTCTCGGGCGTGTATGTTTGAAATATGCACTTCCACTTTAGGAAAATTAATAGGTTCCAGCGCGTCTCTTAAAGCTACCGATGTGTGAGTATATGCTCCAAGGTTGGTAACCAACCCTTCGGTCCCATCCTTCATCGCTTCCTGTAATTTATTAATGATCTCTCCTTCAATATTACTTTGAAAAAAAGAAATTTCGTGTTCTTTAAAACTATTAGAAACAAAACTCTGTAGTTCTTGTAAAGTTCCGGCCCCATAAATTCCGGTATCTCTTGTGCCTAATAGATTTAAGTTTGGGCCATTAACGATTAATATTTTCATAGTTCAACAGCTTTACTTATTAGTGACGCAATTTCTTTCATTCTTGATTCCTGAACCTCTGACTTTCTGCCCAAACTTACCGGTTGTCCTTCAAAATAGATAGGAATTAAATGTATATGAGCATGAGGTACTTCAAGACCTTCAACTATTATGCCTGTCCTGATTGTTCCCAGCGAGCGATCTATGGCTTTTGCTATTTTTTTGGAAAAACTGATCAACCCATGTAACGTTTCATCAGAAAGATCAAAAACATAATCCACTTCTTGTTTAGGAATAACTAATGCATGTCCCTCAGCAATTGGGTTAATATCCAGAAACGAAAAATAGTCTTCGTTTTCAGCAATTTTGTAACATGGAATTTCACCATTTATAATTTTAGAGAAAATACTTGCCATACTTTTACTTAATCTTTTGAATGCTTATGATATTCAATGTAATGTACTGAACTTATAAAAGCTCTCAATGAAATTTTATCCACTCTTTTTTTTATTAGCAGTTGTATTATGGTTTCCTGTGCAAGCACAGAATGATTATTTAAGCGGCCCGGTTACAGAACAGCAGATCAGAGAAGTTAAAATCTTTGATTTATATACCGAGCGATACAAACCGGACCCGGAAATTATCGCTAAACTTAATACAATTCAGGATTCTGTTTTAGTTGATGTATTTATGGGAATGTGGTGCCATGACAGCAAAAGGGAGATACCGGCTTTTTTTAAAATTATGGAGTCAATTGATAATCCATTGATAACTGCTAATTATACTGCTCTGGAATACCGAAGACGTGGCCCAAAAGATATAATCAAAGAGAATAACATTAAAAGAACGCCCACTTTCATTATTTATAAGAACGGAAAAGAAGTTGGAAGAATCATTGAAGAGGTCGAAGTGAGCATGGAATCCGACTTATATGAGATAATTTTTAAAGAATAATGAAAAAGTCACAATATTACTCGATTTAAGATTGTCATAAAGTATATAAACCCGTATCTTTGGAGCCTTTCGCGAATGCGATGGAAGATCCGGTAGCTCAGTTGGTAGAGCAACTGCCTTTTAAGCCGTGGGTCGAGGGTTCGAGTCCCTCCCGGATCACAATTTTGTAGTTTACAAGAATCTCTCTTGACCAGCCCCTTACGATTGATCTCGGAAGGGGTTTTTTGTTACACGTATTTAAAATCTCTGATAAGCCCGGCGATGATCGCCTCCATCACTCCCTCATCGTCCAAAAGAAATTTCTTTTTTTTATCTGTAAGCTTTACAGTTTTTTTTACTTCCAATAACTCTTTGATTATAGACTGCCCTTCATTTTTAGTCATTATATTGCTTTTTTAAATGAGTGTATGCCGGTAACGTTAGCTTTTTTATCCGACTCAGAAACACTCTTATTCACTTTCCCAGTTAATATTCTTTTTAACTCTTCAAACTCTCCATTCTCAGCTAAGCTTATGCAGTATCGAAAAAACTCTGACAGACTTAGAGAAGCAACATAGCGATAGTCCAGCCCTTCCAGTGCATTTTCTATGTAGTCTATAATATCTGATTCGTTTTCAGAGTCGCATAACTCAATAAGCTTTTCAAAAGAACCAGCTTTACTACTTGTGGTATGGATTTTTTTGAATTTCATTCTGCCTTTCTTATCGGTCACTCTCAGAAAAACCTTAATTCTTTTGAAAAAAAATTTAAGCAAAAGAAGATTTATTAGCCTAGAAATCCAAAATATCAGCCCCTGAAGATTATCAACGCACTTTTTTGTATTAGAAAATATTAATATTAAAATTTTTTAATAATTAAAACTTTTTAATAATTTAGATGCGGAGATAATAATTAATAAACGGTGGTACAATACAATGGATCTTCAGACTTTAGTTTCAGAATACAAGACAAACCCTACTTCTTCCCTTAAGAATCTTATCGTAAAAGAATCTATCCCTCTTGTTAAAAGCATTGTTGGCAAAGTGAATTGCCCTAACTCTCCTTTATGTGACAGGGATGATTTAATTAATATCGGAGCAACGGGTCTTCTACAAGCCTTGGATAGCTACACCCTTGATAAAGAAGTGAAGTTTAATACGTTTGCGTATTATAGAATCAGAGGTAGTATTATAGATTATCTGCGCTCTGTTGATGAACTTTCTAGAACAAACCGAGCTCGCTACGGTTCTGCACAAGAGACCCTTAGTTACTTGCAGCAAAAACTGGGACGAACTCCTTTGGATTTTGAAGTTGCTAAAGAAATGGGACTTGAACTAAACGACTATTATAAACTTCTTTCTAAGGTTCAACAGCGTGCTGCTCTTTCACTTGATGTAAGTATAAGTTCTGATTCAGAAAGTTCTCTTTCAGAAAGAATTGAAGACCTTAACTTTGAATTACCTGATCAATCTATTATTAATGAGGAAGATGCTCATGAGTTAAAACAAGCAATTAAATCCTTAACAGAAAGAGAGCAAATAATCTTAGCTTTGTATTATTATGAAGAGTGTACACTAAAAGAAATTGCTGAATCTTTAAATTTAAGTGAGGCTCGTATTTCACAAATAATTGGTAAAATGTTAGTCACTTTAAAAGCTAATCTTAAAGAATTGGCGCTTGTCTAATAAACGGTTATCAACGGACGGATCCTCGCTAACCTCTTTGTCCCTATTCCTTTTATTTGCAGTAGCTCTTCTATACTTGAAAAACCATTATTAGCTAACCTATAATCAATTATTCGTGAAGCGTATGTTTTTCCTATACCGGGCAACAGTTGTAACGTAGCTTGATCAGCTGTATTTATATTAATTGGGTAAACAACCTCAATTGCTGATCCTTCTTCAAGTTCTTTTGCTCTTAAAACTTTCGTCCCGATCTTCGACTCATTTTTCCAAATTGCTCTGCTATTTTCTCTGGCTATCGCTTCATATTTCTTAAAAGCCTCTACGGAATCTTTATTCTGTTTGAAATCTTCAGAATAAGTTCCAAAACCATTGATAAGCATTTCTCTGTTTAGTGAATTACTCTCCCCTTCTTTATCAAGAGCTACGTATGCAAAAAGTCGGTTGTATGCTGAGTACGCCTCGCCCCCGTCGTAGTCATAAATCCTCACTCTTCTTCCTTCCAGCAAATTCTTCAAATAACCGGCAGATGCTCCTGAAAAGTAATCTGCGGAATCTCCACCGGCGTAAATAGATGGAACATCAACCCCCAAAAGTTGTACCGGATATCCAAAACCCGGTACTATTTCGATCTCAAACTCTGCTCCGTCCCGAATTGCAAACACATCATACCATTTTTCCGGATCTGTTTTTGGAGAAGGTCCATAACTTTTCCCTTTAGCCCTGTTCATTACTTCTTTAAAGTTCTGGTAATATTGGTTTGCAATCTCATCAGAATAGATAATAAGTGTATTTTCATCGTTACTGAGTTCTGCATTATTGGAGAAATTATAGGAGCCGGCAATAACCACTGCTTCATCCTCAGGTGAAGGTTCATTGACATCAATAATGATTAGCTTGCTGTGCAACTTTCTTGTTTCCCGAGCAGGAAGTATAGTTCTGTTACCTAACTGCGCTTCCGGACTGCCCCAAATTGCTCCTGTGTTTCGGTATCTACTAAAAAAACCGGGATCTATAACTCCTTCTAGCTGAATATCAGTATTAACACTTTTGCTCCAAATTGCTTTGCTTATTGGAATAGTTGGGGTAATTGCAAAAGCCTGAAATCTTATATCTGACTGTGTCTCCGTATTTATCACCTCTACAATTCGGTCACTTACACTTGGCTTTGTATCGTCTCTGTTTATTGGTGCGAAGTAAACCTCAATTTTTGTTCCGCCAACATCAAAAATATGCTCCGACACATCTTTTTTATCTTTATGAAATACGGCTCGGTCCGGATCGGGCACATCACTAGCTGAACCCCACATTTGTTCAAATTCCTGCAAATATACCGCCGCTACTTCATGATCTTTTATAACAATCGTATTGTTTGTGTTATATGCTCCGGTATAAGTCAGATTTGTAGAACCAGTCCAAACATAATCATCATTTTTATCCTCAGACAAAGCATCAATTACCGCGAATTTATTGTGCATATCGGCTCCGTCGTTGATCAGATCATTATCTGAGATCTCTCCGTTTGGAAAATAAATATCTCCGTCGTCATCAATAGAGGTAATGCCCCCTTTTCTGAAGATCTCCCATATCCTTTCGTCCAGAATCCCCCCGTCCGTTCTGTTATGATTATCAGTTACCACACGAACTCGCACACCTCTTTTTTTTGCGCCAACCAATGCATGAGCTATTCTCTCGTCTTCAATATCATAAATAGATAGATCTATACTAAACTTAGCTGAATCAATAAGACTTTCAAGTGTGGAGATAAGATCCCATGAATCATTAGCCTTGTTTCCTTCTGTCATAACCGAAGTATCACTTGGCATATTAAAATAGACTCTGATCCATTCGCTGTTTCTATTTTCCTGAGCTAAAACTGAAATCGAAAAAAGCAGAGTTAGAACTGTAATAAGAAGAAACTTAACTTTCATAGAATACTTTTAGCATTACCATTAATATGTAAATTAACGTATTTTCGAATACCTCATTGTAAAACTTCAACTTTTCAGCTTATGAAAACCGAATTTTTAAATCCGATTCATTGGAAAAAATCTGTTCTGGTAGTAATACTTTCTACATTTGTGCTGATTTGGTTTGGTTTTGTAGATAGCTATAGCTTGCTTACCAGAATAGGTTTGAATAATCAAAAAGCTGATCTTAAAGAGAAGATTGAGGAGCTAAATGCTTCTACTGAAGTTTTAAAAACTAAAATCGATCATTTGCATCAGGACGCTCAACTCCTCGAAAAAATTGCACGGGAAGAATACGGCATGAGAAAACCGGGCGAGACTGTATATAAAATCCGACGAACCGAATAACCGGGATATTTTAAATGAAAGCAGTTGCTGTAGATCTGGGTGGCACCAATATTAAAGCCGCTATTGTAGATAAAGAAAAAGGAATTATTGAACAAACATCTACTCCAACCCACGCTGAATTAGGTCGAGATCATCTTTTAGATAGAATTAGCGCTACTATAAAAGATCTTGTTTCAAGACATGAAGTCATCGGTGTTGGAATGGGTTTGCCTGGAATGGTGAATATTGAACAAACTATTGTCAGAAACCCCCCAAACCTTCCCGGATGGGAAACTGTACAGGCTGCTGAGGAAATATCCAAGCGCACCAATCTTTCCTGCAGAATCGAAAATGATGCTAATATTGCTGCTCTTGGTTCACTTCATTTTGGAGTAGGTCAACAGTACAACGATTTTATTATCATCACACTTGGTACAGGCGTTGGTGGCGGCATCATTATTAATAAGAAATTATATAAAGGCACTAATGGAATGGCTGGAGAGTTGGGGCACGTGATCCTGGATTATCATGGCCCACTATCTAACAGCGTTACCAGGGGAACAGTTGAAGCTTATTTAGGACAAAAGTTTTTGAGTCGATTTGCTACCGATCTGATCATGCAGCAAACCAACAATCCTCTCTATAGTAAATTTCACAAAGATTTTGATAAACTTGAGCCGGTTGATCTTACTATGGAAGCGGATGAAGGCAATGAACTCGCCATCGAAATTCTGAGAAAAAGTGGTGAACGTCTCGGATATGCAATCATTAATTATACTCATATGCTGGATATTCGAAAATATGTGCTTAGCGGAGGCGTTTCACGTGCAGGTGATTGGTTATTTGAACCTGCAAGAGAAATTATTAAAAAGCATATGATGTTACCATTTCAGGAAGATCTTGAGCTTGTATATGAAGACCTTGGAAATGACAGTGCTTTACTGGGAGCAGCCGGGCTGGCCTTCGATTCTTTTGCATAAAAAACGCTTTTAATGGATCTCACAAACTACGTACATTCATGTGCCCGCTTGCTCTTTGCTTGTGTAACAGTTTTGTGTATATCTACAATTTCTTATGCTCAAACTAAACCTGACTCAACTTCTTCTTCAAATCAAAAAAGTCCTGCCGTTAAAAAAAGTAATGTACAGGATGCGGTTGAATTTCAGTCGAGCGACTCCTTGGTCATAAATTTAAAAGATGGTCGCAAGGCTTTCCTCTTCGGCCAGGCAAAAGTTTCTCATTCTGCCGGAGAACTTACAGCGGGTAAAATAGAAATGGATATTCAAAAAAACCAGGTGGAGGCCAAAGCCGAATCTCAGACCGATACTCTATCATATCCTATATTAAAAAGAGAAAGTGATGAGATCAAAAGCACACGAATTTTATTTAACTATAAAACTCAAAGAGGGAAATTTGAAGAAGCCAAAATTCAAGTCCCGGATGGTTACCTGATCGGTTCTAAAGTAAAGAATGTAAGTCAGGATGAAGTGTTTATTGAAGACGGCATTTACTCTACATGTCCGCCTGATTATTTGTATTACTATATAAAGGCTAAAAAGATGAAAGTTGTGGATCAGGAGGAAGTATTCTTTGCCAATGCAAGGCTTTATATTCTTGATATTCCTTATCCAATCGTCTTCCCTTTTGGCTATGTGCCGTCTTCTTTTGAAAAGAGACGATCCGGTCTTTTAACTCCAACATATGCATTTGATGCTCAGTCTTCACGTGGATTAGGATTGCAGAATTTAGGCTGGTTTCAATACTTCAACGATTATTTTACTGCTCAGGTCAGCAGTGATGTATACACCTCAGGTACTTTTTTCGCTAATAGTAATTTTCAATATCGCAAAAGAGATAAATTTTCCGGCAATGTGCAAATAGGGTATTCCAGAGATCAAGGTTTAGAAGAAACAGATCCAAATTTTACACGGACTGTCCAAAAATCATTGGTCATCAACCATAACCAGGATTTTTCACCTTATTCCACTATCAATGCCGGAATAAATTTACGTACTCAAGACTTCTACAAGCTAAACTCTTATGATATTGATGACAATGCTACCACAACCTCTACTTCTAAGCTAGCTTATACTTACAGACATCCTGAAAATGATTTTAACTTTAGTATTAACTCTCAGCTTGCTCAGAATTTCAATAATAATACAACCACATTAACCGGACCAAATAGTACTTTTTCTCTTGCAACTATTACACCATTCAAAGGAGAAGTAAGCAACGATTCAAAATGGTACAATAACGTAACCTTAAATTACAGGAATACCTTTAATTCCAGATTCAGTTACGCACCAATTGATGGTGATTCTGCTGAAGTAACTTTCATAGACGCTCTATTTGATCCCTCTAAATATGAAGAAGCAACGGGTGATGAAGATCATTTTAAATATGGTTTCCGACAAACGGCAAGCGTCGGGATAAGTAGGTTGCTCTCAAGCCCTTTTCTAAATCTTTCTGCCAGTGCAAACTTCAATGAATACTGGTATCCAACTTCTACCCGCCAATATTTCAGCCCTGACTCAACATCAGATCCGAATCCTGTTAAAACTGAAATAGTTCGTGGCTTTACAACAGCTCGTGATTTCAATCTGGGATTGTCCTTTTCAACCACTTTTTATGGTGTATCAAATCAGAAGATCGGGAAACTGGAAGGATTCAGGCATACAGTGACTCCTAACCTTTCTTATAATTATCGCCCTGATTTCAGCGATGAAAGTTGGGGATTTTATCGTAGTGTTCAAACTGATACAACCGGTAATAATTTTCGGCGCTACTCAATATTTTCAAACGAAATATTCGGTGGCCCCGGGGCCGGAGAACAACAGGCGGTTACTTTTTCTATCAACAATTCTTTTGAAACCAAGATCGTAAGCAGAGATACTACCGGAGAAGTGCATGAAAAAAAACTAAAACTAATTGATAATTTAAGTGCTCGCGCTTCCTACAACTTTGCCGCCGACAGCTTAAACTTTAGTGATATAAACACTTCTCTCTCTTCCAATGCATTGAAAGGAATACGGTTGACAGCCGGGGCTAATTTTTCTTTATATAAGGTTGATAGCACTGGAAGAGAAATTGACCGTTTTCTTATTAATAGTGGTAAGAAAATAGCCCAGCTTCAGAATTTTAATGTTTCAGCAAGTTATTCCTTCCGTGGAGGGAAAAATGGTCCTGAGGCGTACACTCCAATTTACAGAAGAACTTATGATCCATTTGATCAAAGCAGGTTCTCTCCAATAGATACTCACTTTAATGAAGAGCCGGTGACGCCTCTGAATTCTCCCTGGAGCTTCTCTCTTAAGTTCAGCTACCGTTGGCAGTATCGATTCGATCAAAACCCGACCAGATCTGCCGTATTGAATGCAGATAACATCTCATTCAAACTCACCCCAAAGTGGCGCTTTAATACAAGGATAGGATATGACTTTATTCAGGAAAAACTCACTCCTTCACAATTTGCATTAACCCGTAATCTGGAATGTTGGGATCTGACTTTTCAGATCAATCCTTTTGGGGAAAATCAGTATTACTTTTTTAAGCTAACACTAAACAGTGCTCAGGTGCAAAGCTTGTTCCAAAAATTACCGATCCTGAAAAATCTGGAAAGGAGTTCTTCACCTACAGGAAGAGGTTATAACAGGTACTAATGATCAGAATGAATCCCGTCCAATAGACGCCAAATACTTTACTACGTATTTTCCAATAATATCAAATTCCAGATTTAGCTTGTCACCCGATATCTTGTTTTTAAGATTGGTATGCTCCCAAGTGTAAGGAATAATCGCAACAGTGAATTCATTTGCTTGCTCTCTTGCAATCGTTAAGCTGATACCTTCCATTGTAATACTACCACGACCAACGATCATGTTTTGGTTTTCTTCAGGATATTCAACCGTAATCAGCCAGCCTGTTTCTTCCTTTTCGATTTTTTTAATAGTTCCAACTGTATCCACATGCCCCTGAACCAAATGACCTTCAATTCCTTTTTGTAAAGTAAGTGAGCGTTCAAGGTTAACCAATGATCCTTCCGTTAATTCTCCCATTGAAGTTTTCCTCATTGTTTCTTCCACGCTTTGAACGGTAAAAGTTTTGTCGTCAAATGCCGTAACAGTGTGGCAAGCCCCGTTTATAGAAATGCTTTCATCCTCATGACAGGTTTCTGAAAAACTGCATTCGATGGTAAATTCAATTCCTCCGCCATTCAGACTTTCTGCAGATCTTATGGTTCCTACTTCTTGTATAATTCCTGTGAACATAATTCTAAAAATATCCGGTTAATAACATATCATCACCTACTTTTTCCCACCCAACCTCTTTCAGTTCTGCAATTTCATTCATTTTATTGATTCCAATATTCAATACAGATCTGGTTCCGGCTCCTAGTAACTTTGGTGCTATAAACACACAGAGTTTATCTACCAATCCCTGCTTAATCAGCGCCGAAGATAATTGTTGGCCGCCCTCTACTAAAATAGAAGAAATACCGTTTTGGCCTAGCATCTTAAAAGCCTCTCTAAGATCAACATGACCTTCTAATTTTGGAGTTTGAATGATCTCACCCCGAAAATAATTCTGTGCCAGTACTTTTAGCATTGGGTCGGCTTCGTCCTGCGACGCTTTTTTATTCCATGTTAAAATAATAGTCTTTTTTTCATGCTTATCAGAAAACAGGTTTAAAGATCGAGGCAACTCAAAGGGTCCATCAATAACTATACGTTTTGGTTGTCTTCCTTTAACATGACGAACTGTTAAACCGGGATTGTCTACCATTGCAGTTGTTCTTCCTACCATCACAGCGTCGTATTCTGCTCTCCACTCGTGAACTTTCTTTCTGGATTGCTTTCCCGAGATCCACTGAGAGTCCCCATCAGCTGCGGCTAAAAATCCATCCACTGTTTGGGCAATCTTGAGAGTGATAAAAGGTCTTCCAAAATTTTGATGATGGATAAAAAACTCATTTAATTTTTCTGCTTCTTTTTCAAGAACGCCAACCTCTATTTCAATTCCCGCATTTTGCAAAATTCGTATTCCTGACCCGTTCACTTTCGGATTAGGATCCTTCATTGCAACAACTACTTTTTTGAGCGGATATTTAGTAAGCATGTCAGCACATGGAGGCGTTTTCCCGGTATGAGAGCATGGCTCTAAAGTAACATAAACCGTAGCTCCTTTAAGCTTCTTCTTATCTTTTACCGATGCAATGGCATTTACTTCCGCATGGGCTTCACCAAATCTTTTGTGATAACCCTGACCAATTTTGTTTCCGTCACTATCAACGATTATGCACCCTACCATTGGATTTGGAGAAACACTCCCCTTTCCTTCTGAAGCCAATTCTAAAGCTTCTTTCATCCAAGATTCATGTATTTCTTGCTGAGTTTCCATGTTTAAAGGTACGGAGTGTTGGAATGCATCAAAAACAAAAAAAGGCGCGAAGTAATCTTCACGCCTTTTTAAATTCTGAAATAATTTCTTAAAAAATCAGCTTTGAATTAAGCGACTACGGTTATCAACGATATCAGCTTCTTTTTTAAGTTGCTCTAACCAAATAGCGCCAAACTTCTGGTTGATCTCTCCTTCCAGTCTGGTTCTGATTTGTTGTCTTGTTGCTTCATCCAAATTATCAAGACTTGGAGTTTGTTTAGACGTAACATTAACTATATAAGCTGCGCTGTTTCCTTCAATTACACCTGATGTTTCTCCTTCTTCCAATTCAAAGATCGCACCAATTACTTTGGGCTCACGGCCTGCACGGGTTAAAACTACTGAACTTGCAGCAAGACCTTCAGCGGTAATAATTTCTTTTTCGGTGGCTGCAGCTAAAGCTTCTACCGTTGGGTTTGACGCCAATGCTTGTTTAGCATTTTCTACCGCCAAAGCTTTTTTCTTCTCTAGCTTTACCTGAGTTTGAATTTGAGCTTTTACATCTTCTAATGAGCGATAACCCTCCTTTGTTTTTTCATCAAGCTGAACTACTACGAAATCAGTACCAAGCTCGATAACATTGGAAATATCTCCTTCATCAGCTCTTTCCAAGAATGTAAGAACCTGCTGACTATTACCTAAACCAGAGATAAAAGAGCTTCCTTTTGTTGCAAAAATTGACTGAATCTCTTTGCTTGCTCTTTCTGCTTCTGTTTCAAAATCAGTCTCTTCATCAGCAAATAACTGAAAATCTCTGGCTGCTTCATCAGCATTTCTGATAGTACCTTGCAGTGCTTCAATTTGTCTTGAGAAAACTACAAACTTGATCTCATTTCCGTTCTCTTCAACATTTTTGATAATGCTTACTTGTCCTGCGTTTAAGAACGGCTCTGTAACTTCTCCTTCCTCAATATCCAATACTGCACGATATTCTTCACGCACATCATCTTTATCAATAAAGGTAGCTGAGTATGGAGTGGATGATTGTTGTCTGTTTAGGAATAAAGAATCACTTTCAGCCTCTGCAAAGTTGCTTCTCAGATCTGTTACTTCTTTAAAGATAGTAGCAGTATCAGCAGCTGTAGGTAAATAACTAAACTTAACTACGCTGGCTCTGTAGTTTTCTTCTCTTTTGTACTGCTCTTTATTAGCATTGTAATAGTCTCTTAAATCTGCATCCGTTACAGAGATTTCTTCATCACTGATATCAGCAAAAGGAAAGCGCACATAAGAAAGATCAGCAAAAGTATTCTGCTTTAAATATTCTTGTTCAACCTGCTCTTTTGTTACCTGAACACCCGCAGCAATATAATTCGTTAGCTTTTCTTGTCTTCTTTTTTGACGTAATTGCAGATCAAGAGAAATTGCTTGCTGAGAAAAGTCAGGATTTGTCAATACCTGATCAATAGCAGCTCTGTCAATAGTACCGTCTGCCCGGCTGAAATTTTGAACAATGATAGGATCCGGATTATCTCCATACACCATATCTAAAAGTTCTGCATCTGTAACAGTGATACCAAGTTCGTCCATTTTTTGTTCGATCAAGCGCGAGTTCACAAGTTCATCCCAAACTTGTTGCTCATAAATTGCAGTGATCTCCGGAGTCATACTGTTTCCGGTTTGTTGTACATACAAATTATTGTAGTACTGTACTCTCTGATTGTATTCCTGAAGAGAGATGTCATCTCCGTTTACTTGACCCAAGTTATTCGGTCCGGCTTGCATTGCTCCAAAAAAGTCTACATCAGCCAGTACCCAAATCAAACCAAATGAAACAATAAGTATGATTACAATATATTTGGTACCGTTTCTCAACGTTTCCATTAAACCCATAGCAGGTGTCCTCTAAAACAGTTCTTAAATTTTTGATTATCTCTTGATGCAAAGCATCAAAAACAGCTTGCAAATATAACGGAATAAGCAGGAAATTGAAAGTCTAAGAAGAGCTTTCTTCATTAAAAGACCTCTACAAGCCTCATATGCTTGAGATATTTTTTAGGATCCTTCTGAATGTTCTTTACTAACTCGTTCAAATTGAAGGAAAGGCTGTCTAAATTGGTGTACAACGACTCATCGTTGACCATCTTCCCAAATGTTCCTGTTCCTTCATTTATCTTTCCAAGAATATCATTTAATGACAAAGTAGTTTTGTTCAGCCCTTTGCTCAGTGTCTCTAATTCCATACTGGCATTCTTTAAACTTGTGAGCATAGAATCAACTTCAGCTTTATTTCCTTCGGAGAGCTCATCGAAATTTTGAGCCGCATTACTCATACTGACGATCATAGAATCAATATCATTCTTTCGTTTTTCAATCAGTTGCTGAACATCTTTACCGGTTTTTTCGAAGCTATTTAATGTATTTTTGATAGGATCCTGACCATCTGAGTAAAGAGAAGAGTCTATTTTTCCCATCAAACCGTTTAACTTTGTAAGCGAAACCGTAAGTTCATCTACAACTATTTCGCCTTTAGTTGAGAATGTTTCGAATATCCCACCGTCTATTTCTCCATGAATGTACGATCCCCATGGTATCATTTCAGAATTATTGGTTTTTACAATTTCGATGGTAACTGCTCCTAGTGGCCCCGGCTTTTTTAACACTGCTTTGGAACCTTTTGGAATCATAAAATCAGCAGTAATTCCTAAAGTTATTTTTGTACTGTCTGTTGCAGGAGAAAAACTCATCTCTTTTACTGACCCGATCTTATATCCTTTAATTTGCACCGTATTTCCCGGAAGCAATCCGTCTACGCGGTCAAATGAAGTGTATAAGAACTTTGATTGCCGAAACACCGGCTGATCTCTCATGATTCTGAAACCGATAAAAGCTATAATTATCGCTGCTATTACCACGAGACCGATTTTCATCTCGTTACTTAGATTGAATTTCGATTTTTCCAATTTCTATGCCTTTATTTTATACTCACTTGCTGTTGTAAATTCTACAAGCGGCGGATGTTCACTCTTTTTCATTTCGTCGATAGTTCCGAACCAGCTTAACTTTTGCGAATCCAGAAAAGCTACTTTCTCCGCAATTGACAACACGCTATGCATATCGTGTGTAATTACGATCGACGTAAGATCGAAGCTATCAGCCATACTTACAATTAATTCATTAATTTCATCTGAAGTTTGAGGATCCAGTCCTGATGTGGGTTCATCATAAAGCAAATAATCTGGTTTCAAGATAATTGCTCTTGCTAAACCTACCCTTTTACGCATTCCACCTGATAATTCTGAAGTCGCTTTATTACCCGCTTCCTTCAGATTTACCATATCCAATGCTTCCTCTACTTCTTTCTTTATCTCGCCTTCTGTTTTTTTTGTGAAATACCTTAACGGAAATGCAATATTTTCAAAGGTGTTAATTGAATCGAATAACGCTCCCCCTTGAAATAAAATTCCAAACCGTTGCCTCATTAATCTGAGTTCGGAATAATTAAGATCGAACACACACTGCCCATCTATTATCACATCACCGGAATCGGGATACATAAGCGCATTCAGGTGCTTTAAAAGAACCGACTTCCCGCACCCTGACTTACCAATTACGGCTAATGTTTCTCCGTCTTCTATTTGAAAAGAGACATCTTTCCAGATCAGATTTTTACCAAAACTTTTCGTGAGATTATTTATTTCTATCATGATTACAAAAGTATGGCTGCTAATACAAAGTCTGCTAAAAGAATATAGATACAACTTAAAACCGTTGCCTGAGTTGTAGCATTCCCTACTCCCTCAGCGCCTCCATAAGCAAAATATCCTTTAAAACAGGAGATAGAAGTAATTACAAACCCAAAAACGAATGATTTCAAAATTCCGAATACCACATCTTCAGGAAAAAAGAACAGTCTTCCACCTTTCATAAATTCTGCTGCGGGCAAAATCCCATCAGCAGCCCCTGCCACAACTCCACCTATAATACCCAGTGTTGAAGCAATTATATATAAAATAGGGAACATCAAAACTCCGGCAAAAATTCTAGGTAAAACCAAGAAAGCGACCGAATTGAATCCCATGGATTCTAATGCATCAATTTGCTCACTTACTCGCATTGTTCCCAACTCTGTGGAAATTCTTGCTCCCACTTTACCCGCCAGAACCAATCCACTAATCACTGCTGCTAATTCTATAATTATAGATTGAGCTACAATAGATCCAACTATATAGGCCGGATATAGATCTGTATCCAGTTGGTATGCTGTCTGAAGAGTAAGAACCGCTCCTGTAAAAGTACCAACTAAAATAATAATAGGTATAGACTGATAACCGATCTTAACAAATTCATTGAAAAGATTTTCTCTGTAGGTACTAAACTCGGTTACTGATCGTAAAGCTTGGTACAGCAGTAAAGTATATTGACCTAACTGTTTTAATGCTTCCATCAATAATCTAGAAAATTCATGTTTGTGATAACCATTTTCGGGCTTTGCTTATTCAATTGATTATATTACAAAACATTTTACCTAATTGTCATTTTCAAATTGAAAGAATCGAAATCTTTATTATTTCTTAGCCTTTTCTGCTTATGGGGAATTTCTTTATCTGCACAATCGGATGTTTCCACCATTTTCAGGTTCCTGGATGTAACTCCTAATGCCAATGCGTCTGCCTTGGGTGGAAATCACACCGGGCTTTTTGAGGGAGATTACTCTTCTTTTCACATTAACCCGGCTTATTTGTATGGCTCGGTTAACGGGCAGGTTTCCGCTACTTTTGTGAATTTACTTGCTGATTCCAAGATGGGTTTTACCAATGGAACTTTTCAAATAAATGAGAATAATCAAATTGGGTTGGGTATCAGGTTTCTCGGATATGGAGATTTTAAAACACTGGATAAAGATGGAAATGAACTCGGAGATTTTAACGCTATCGATATTGCTTTGTCCGGAGCTTATGCAACAAAGATCGCGACAAACTGGAGCGGCGGTGTTGCTCTGGATTTGATCCATTCTTCTTATGAACAGTATAAATCCAGTGCTCTTGCGGTGTCGGGTGGTATCTATTATAAAAATACAGAAGAACATTTTAGTTTTGGAGCGTCTGTAAGAAATTTGGGAACACAGCTTTCTACTTATGCCGGCGTAAGAGAACCCCTTCCACTTGATGTCTCTGTTGGAGTTTCAAAAAAGCCTGAAAATTTTCCGGCCGAACTTAGCTTTACTTTACGCCGACTTAATGACTGGGATATGCGTATTGTTGGTGAGGCAAAATCGCCCGGTTTTTTCGATAATGCTTTCCGACATGTGATCTTCGGAGGTAAGTTTGATTTCGGAGAAAACTTCCACGTGAGGTTGGGCTACAACCGATATTTACATGAGCTAAATAAGACAAAGGAGAATTTTGACTTTGCAGGAGTTGGCATTGGTGTAGGGTTTACTGTTAAAGATCTGATCATTGACATCAGCCGGAATTCTTACAGCGAAACAGGAGGAGTGGTTCAGTTGAGCATTAAAACCACATTATAGAAATGAATGTTTTTAAGACCCTTGTTGAAAATCCCGGATTAAAAAATATAATCACAGCTTCATTCATTATGGTGGTTATATTTTCTATAGGATCTGCAGGGTATCATATGATTGAAAACATGACATGGTTTGAAGGCCTCTATATGACCTTTATTACAATTTCTACAATCGGATTTACTGAACTTCATACTCTTTCGAATCAAGGACGGGTATTCACAATGTTGATCTTTGTAACCGGTATAGGTGTTATATCATATATCGCATCACAAACAACTCAATTACTGTTCGAAGGTGAACTTTTTTATAAACGCGCTATGAAAAAACGACTTGAGAAGATGGAAAACCACTACATTATTTGCGGTTACGGGAGAATCGGGCATAGAATTGCAGCTGTTCTCAAGGACGCCGGATTGCCCTTAGTTATTGTTGAGAACAGAAAGTCCGGTATTGAACAACTAAAAGAAGCCAAAATACCTTTTGTAGAAGGAGATGCTGAAAGCGAAGACACATTGCTGGAAGCAGGAATAGAACAAGCCAAGTCCTTGATATGCACTCTTTCCAATGATCAGGATAACGTGTTTACCACGCTTCTTGCAAGAGACCTGAATCCCAAATTGTTTATTTTAGTCAGAACAAATGAAACCACTAACAAAAATCGGGTGTTAAGAGCTGGAGCTGATAAAGTAATTTCTCCTTATGAAATTGGCGCCGACAGAATGGCGAATGTAATTCTCCGACCACATGTGGATCAATTTGTTGACTCCATTACTAAATACACAATGCAGGATCACACTTTTGACGAGGCTTTAATTTCAGAAGGCTCTGTTTTGGATGGAAAATCACTCGCTGAAGTAAACCTCAGAACACAATATGGTGTTTTAATAATTGCTATTATACCAAAAGGGGAAAGCATACAATTTAACCCTGATAGTTCTTCTCAAATTAATGTGGGAGATTCCTTAATTTTGATCGGAGACTTAAATCAAATTGACAAATTCAGAAGAGAAGTTTGTAACGACTCCAGACCTCTAGCAGAACGAACACGTAATTCCGAAACTTTACATTTATGATCAGATATTTAACAGCAGGCGAATCTCATGGACCCGCACTTACGGGTATTGTTGAAGGAGTACCTGCCGGTCTTCCACTCACAGAAGACGACTTAGCACAACATTTAGCCCGCCGCCAAAAAGGTTATGGTAGAGGTGGAAGAATGGCTTTCGAAAAAGATCGTGCTATTTTTAATTCCGGTGTTCGTTTTGGTAAAACAATGGGCGGTCCTGTTTCCATGATCATGGAAAACCGAGCTTTTCAAAAAGATGAAGCCGGCTGGCCAACAGTAATGAATAAAGAAACTGAAGCTGATGGCATCGAAAAGATCACACTACCCCGTCCCGGTCATGCTGATCTTGTTGGTGCTCAGAAATACCGTTTTGACGATATCCGACCTGTTATAGAGCGGTCAAGTGCTCGTGAAACCGCAATGCGTGTTGCCTGCTGTGGAATTGCCAGACAGTTTTTGAAACATTTCGGAATAGAAATCGGCGGACATGTAATCCAAATCGGGAAAATAGGTTATAAAGACTGGGACTCTGTCCGAAAAACCGTTGACCCACTTTATGAAAAAGGTGCTGAAAACGTTTACAAAACTGCCGACGAATCAGATGTACGCTGCCTTGATAAAGAGCTTTCTGAACAAATGCGAGAAGAAATCAAAATTCAGAGAAAAGCAGGCTCCTCTCTTGGTGGAATTTATGAGATCATAATTACCGGAGTTCCTCTAGGTCTGGGAAGTTTCACACATTGGGATCAAAAGCTGGACGGTAAAATTGCACAGGCAATAATGGGCACTCAAGCCATGAAAGGTGTTGAAATCGGTCTTGGATTCGAAGCAGCTAAAAGAGATGGGCAAAATGTTCATGACGAGATTACTCATGATGGCTCAAATTTTAATCGAAGAACTAATCACTCCGGAGGTATTGAAGGAGGGATGAGCAATGGCATGCCAATTATTATTCGCGGGGCAATGAAACCTATTCCTACCATGTTAAATCCTTTAGGAACGGTGGATATGCATACTCTCAAGGAAACAGAAACCAGATATGAACGATCTGATGTTTGCGCATTGCCAAGAGCGGTTGTAGTAGCTGAAAGTGTTATTGCCCCTGTTATTGCCAATGCTTTCCTTGAAAAGTTCGGCGGAGATTCTATTGCTGAAATTGAAGAAAGATTTAAATCCTTATAAATTTTGGAATCAAAAATTTCAAAGCTTGCTAGTAAATTAAAGGAGAATCCGAATGACTCATTTTTAAAGTTTGCTTTAGCCTTGGAATTATTAAAAATTGATCAACATGAAAAAGCGTTATCACTTTTTAAAAATATTCGTAGTAATGACCCTGATTATGCGGGAGTGTATTATCATTTGGGAAAATTATATGAAGAATTAGGAGAGAACAATTTGGCATTGAAATGCTATAAAGACGGTATTACCGTTACAACCAAGCTAAAGGATCAACATTCACGATCTGAATTGCAGGGAGCACTAATTAATTTAGAGATAGAAATTGAGGACAGTTTATGAAGTCTATATTAACTAAAACCATTAAAGCAGTTTTACTTATCCTGTTTGTGGTCTTTTTTTCTAATTCGATCAACGCCCAGGAACAGAAGACTTATCAGGTTAAAAAGGGCGATACTTTTTACAGTATATCAAAAGCTTTGGATGTTACAGTAGCAGAGTTGAAAGAGTGGAACGGCATCACCAGTAACAATCTGGAAATCGATCAGGAATTGATCTACTATATTCAATCCACCCCACAAGTAGTTTCAGATTCATTACCCACGGAAGACACATCAACCCTAATTAGCACTTCATCCGGTACACCAAATACATATTACCTTGTAAAAAGTGGCGATAGCTTGTATAAAATTGCTCAGGAAAATGACATGACAGTTCAGGAACTAAAAGACCTGAATAACTTAACCAGTAATAATTTAAGAATTGGCCAGAGATTAGCAGTCAAGTCAGTCAGTATTGCTCCGGTAGTTTCTGAGTTTTCTAACGAGTCATCCCCGCAGGGCAAGTTCGCACTTTATACTCTTTCAAGTTCTGATAATCTTAATTCTGTCTTAAATAAATTTGAGATGACTGAACAAGAACTACAAGCACTGAACCCTCAGATCGATGTAAATAACTTAAATCTTGCAAAGAACATTACAGTTCTGCTTCCTCCATCAAAAACTTTTGACAATCCTTATTTGGAGAAAGCTGACCTTCAAGATCTTGGATCTGTCCCCGTTATGGTATATTCAGATTCTGATAAGGGGAATGCTACAACTAATGGTGAACTCTATAATCCGGAAAAATTAACGGCTGCTCATTCAAATATTTCAATAGGTTCGGTTATTTTTGTAGAAAATCCTGAAAATGGAAAAGGAATTTATGTGCGTATAAATGATCGAATTACTAATGCAGGATTGAAACTTTCTCACTCGGCTTTTCGAATATTGGATTTGATTCTTAATCAACCACAATCAGTTTCGATCTATACCGACAGTTAATGGAAAATGCTTTTAAGACATATTTCTCAGATACAAAAAATCTGCTTTACAGTTTTCTTATAAGTCTACCGCTTTTTCTCGCTTACGAATTACTGATTCTTATCTCGCAACCCGACTCCTCTCAAATAGTTCGAATTAGTGTAGATTCCTGGTTCAAATCTGTTTTTTCTTTATTCGGTGTCAATGCTGTTTCTATTACTCTATTGATCGTAGCCTTATTTGGAATGTATATCCTTTATAAAGAACGGGAACAACTACGCGAGTTAAGATTTAAATATTTCCCGGCTATGATAGGTGAGTCTACTATTTATGCAGTACTGGTTACTTTAGTGGCTACTTACTTTGTATCCATGGTTTTTGCGATTTCAGCTAATGTTCCGATCTCCACTCTTACTGGTTTACAAAAATTCGCCTTGTCTTTGGGAGCTGGTCTTTATGAAGAATTATTTTTCAGAGTGATTTTAGTTTCAGTGCTTATTTGGGTCTTTCAAAAGGTATTTAATAACAAGAACTGGGCAGCGATTACAGCTGCAGTCATTTTATCTGCTTTTCTATTCAGTATGGTTCATTATGTTGGGTCTATGGGAGATCCATTCACCCTGTCTTCATTTGCTTACAGATTTGTGTTTGGGTTAATGCTAAACGGTATATATGTGTGGAGGGGTTTTGGAATTGCAGCCTGGACACACGCTCTTTATGATTTAATGGTTCTTTTTGTCCTATAAGGGTTTCACTAACTCGTTAATAGTGTTTATCTATTTACCTCTTTAGGATGTAATTACTACATTGAAACAGTGTTAAAAGAATAGAAAAACAGTGTAAGTTTCTTGTATATAATAACTTAGAAGACTACATTGGTTTCAGGAAACTAGGACATTCAATGAGGGATAACAAAAAAAAGCAACAAGAGTTTAACAAGGAGATCATTCCACATCTGGATGTTATGTATAACTTTGCGCTTCGTTTGACTACAGATCCCGTTGATGCTGAAGACCTGGTTCAGGATACAATCGTCAAAGCTTATCGTTTCTTTAGCAGCTATGAAAATGGTACTAATGCCAAAGCCTGGCTCTTTAGGATTCTCAAGAACTCTTTCATCAATAATTACCGAAAAACTTCAAAAAAACCTCAAGAGGTAGACTACGACGAAGTTTCTTCGTATTACGAATCCGTAAGAGCTGAACGAACAGAAACTTCTGATCTTGAAAGTCTAATGTTCAGAGAGTTAATGGATGATGAGATGTCTATCGCATTGAAGCAACTTCCTGAGGACTTCAGAACTGTTGTTTTACTTTGTGATGTGGAAGGTTACACTTATGAAGAAATTGCCAATATGCTGGATGTACCTATTGGTACTATTAGATCCAGACTTCACCGAGGCAGAAATCTTCTTAAAACTGAGTTAATAGATTACGCTAAAAAAAGAGGTTACAGAGGAGACTGATCCAGTATTGGGTTCATACTGTCAGATTTTTCTTTTAACCCTAATGTTACTCTCATTGTAGTTCCTTCATTCAATTCAGACCGTAGAACATAAACAGAACCCTTGTGATAGTCTTCGATAATTCTCTTAGTAAGACTCAATCCTAATCCCCACCCTCTTTTTTTAGTACTGAATCCCGGTCTGAAAACATTTCTTACATGCTTTATATCAATTCCGGCTCCTGAATCCTCAATATCTATCAATATTTCTTCCCCATCTATCGAAGATGAAACTCTAATAAAAGAATTCTTTTGGGAAGAAGGCAGAGAATCCATCGCATTCTTTACCAGATTTTCAATGGCCCATTGAAAAAGGTCCGGATTAATCATCACAAAACCTTTTGCTTTAAGATTTTTTTCAACTTTAACTGCTTTTCCAAGTCTCGGCAACCTTCTCTCCATATATACCATCACCTGATCAAGAATAGGCTCAATATTCATCAACTTTAGTTCGGGTTCCGACCCAATTTTTCCAAATCTTTCGGCCACACCCGCAAGTCGTTGAACATCTTTCTCTATTTCATTTGTAATATTAATGGCTGTTTCATCATGCCGGTATTCATCCTTCATGAGTTGAAGCCACCCATATAAACTTGATATAGGAGTACCCAGTTGGTGAGCAGCCTCTTTAGCCATTCCAACCCATAAATTAGATTGTTCAGAACGTGTAATACTTCTATACGAGGTATATCCGATTCCTAAAAGCAATGCTAAAAGAAGAATTTGAATGAATGGAAAATAGCGCAGCATTTGAACGGTGGGACTTTCTCCGTAATACACTAACTGTTCAAATTGTTTTTTTTCATCTCCAAAAATGATCCGCACAGGAGGATTTAGGCTTCGATATTCACGGATCAATTTCTCTCGTTCTCTAGCAGTACTTAAACGTGTAGAATCAATATTTTTTGAGGCTGCCAAAAAGTTTCCTTCTCCAACTACAATAGATGGAACTTTAAATCTTTCCTGACTTAAAATGATTTCTTCGGTAACAAAATCAATTGAGCTTTTGGCATTTTCAGCATCATAAATAAGTTCAATTACACTATCCGGGACACTTGGATAACGTTCAAGCATTTGTGCCACTTTTAGAAGCTTAGTACTGGCTTGCTCATTTACAGGAAGGCTGTTGAACTCAATTCCTTTAGCCCACAATTCAACACTTGACCGTTCTTGCTCTAAGATCTTACTTACTAAGTATTGATTATATACCACAGAACCGGCACCCAGAAAAACCAACAGGATCACCAGTACAATTTTTATCCTATTTGAAGGAACAAAGAGTTTCATATCAATAATCTAGAATTCACTGAATGTATGAATCTTTATGAAATGAAAAAGCCCTTTACATTTTTTCTGTAAAGGGCTTTTAATCTGTTTATGCGGAAGCTTTTTGCTTTTCGTAAACCGGAGGAGCATTCTTTACAATGGTTTCAGCCGTAATCACACATCTGGAAATATCTTTCATAGATGGTAACGTAAACATGATATCCATCATAGCAGCTTCCATAATAGAGCGCAAACCTCTTGCTCCTGTCTTTCTCTTCTTTGCCTGTTCAACTATTGCTTCTAAAGCTTCCTTTTCAAACTCCAGTTCAACATCTTCCATCTTGAAGAGTTTTTTGTACTGTTTACAGAGTGCATTTTTCGGATTTTGAAGGATGTCTAGCATCGCTTCGTCAGAAAGTTCATGCAAACCGCAGATCATTGGTAAACGGCCAATCAATTCAGGAATCAATCCGAATCTTTGCAGATCTTCAGGCTCAACATGCGTAAAAATATCCGGCTGATTCTTATCAAACTTCACACTATCAGCATTGTGGAATCCCAAAGATCCGGTAGACATGCGCCTTGAAATAATATCTTCTAAACCAGAGAACGCCCCACCACAAATAAAAAGAATATCAGAAGTATCTAATTGAATAAAGCTTTGTTCGGGATGCTTTCTTCCTCCTTTTGGCGGAATATTTGCAACTGTCCCCTCTAAAATTTTAAGTAGAGCCTGTTGAACGCCTTCTCCACTAACATCGCGGGTAATTGAAGGATTATCACTTTTACGAGCTACTTTATCCACTTCATCAATGTAGACAATTCCTTGTTTAGCACGTTCTACATCATAATCTGCAGCTTGTAATAAATTACTTAAAATGCTTTCCACATCTTCGCCTACATAACCGGCTTCAGTAAGTACGGTGGCATCAGCGATTGTAAAAGGCACGTCAATGATCTTTGCCAAAGTACGAGCTAGTAATGTTTTACCACTTCCTGTAGGTCCAAGTAGCACAATATTACTTTTCTCTATCTGAGTATCATCAATCTCTTTATGATTGTTATTGATACGCTTATAGTGATTATAGACTGCAACGGAAAGAGTTTTCTTGGCTTGCTCCTGTCCTATTACATATTCATCCAGCTTTGTTTTAACCTCAACCGGCTTCAGAAGTGGTTTTACCGGTTTATCTCTTCGTCGAGCTAAAGAAGCCAGATCACTTTTGATAATGCTTGATGCATCTTCAACGCAACGGTCACAAACATAAACTCCCGGTCCTGCAACCATGCTGTTCACTTCAAGGCTTGAACGGCCACAGAATGAACAATTTACAATATCGTTGTTTTCCTTTTTATCGCTCATAGCACTTAAATCTAATCAAAAAATATTTATTTACCAGATTTAGCTCTCGAAACAACGTTGTCTACCAAACCATATTTTTTTGCTTCGTCTGCAGTCATCCAGTTATTTCTGTCAGAATCATTCATGATATCTTCTATCGTTTTACCACTATGATCTGCGATAATTTGACTCAGTTCTTTCTTAACTCTCAATATTTCTCTGGCTTCGATCTCGATATCACTTGCTTGTCCCTGAACTCCGCCTAGCGGCTGATGGATCATCACTCTGGCATGCGGAAGACAGCTTCTCTTTCCTTCTGCTCCGGCAGTTAGCAAAACAGCACCCATACTTGCTGCCATTCCCATACAAGTTGTGGCAACGTCGCATTTAATATGCTGCATGGTATCATAAATAGCTAAACCGGCTGATACAGAACCACCCGGGCTATTTATATAAAAATTTATGTCTTTTTCAGGATCTTCTGATTCCAAAAACAGCATTTGAGCAACTAAAGAACTTGCAACCGCATCATTTACTCCACTACCCAGCATTATGATCCTGTCTTTAAGCAGACGAGAATAAATATCGTAGGCACGTTCTCCACGGCTTGTTGTTTCAACAACCATTGGTACAAGGTTGCTCTCTATAGGTTCAATAGAACTATTCTTAGGTTGTGATGAAAGTGAGTTATAAAACATAGCCGTTAAGTAAATTTTTTATTTTTTGGATTTCTTCTCCTGAAACTTACGGTACTTTTCTTTGTCAAGTTCCGTGATTTTGACTTCATCTTCAAGCTTAACAAATACTTTATTCTCACGAATACTGCTTCTCAATTGCTCCAGTAAATTCGGGTTCTGAGCGTAGTATTGTTTAAGCTGATCCGGAGAAGCACCGTAACGGGCTGCTTCCACAGAAATGAACTCGTCGATATCTTCGGGTTTTATTTCGATATCTTCAAATGTTTCTTGTAATTTTTGGCTAATGAAATGCCACTGACCTTCTCTAAGACCACGCTCTCTCATTTCTTCTTTATAAACAACTTCATCAAAGTTTTCCGGAAGAGTACCGCCTTGCTGTTGCTTTTGTTGTTCCACATAAGAATTCAGTACCTGCTCTAAAAACACTTCAGGAACATCTACTTTATGAGCATCAACCAACGCTTCTACAACTTCATTTTTGAATAAATCTTCTGAAGTTTGATCGTAGTACTTCTGCATCTGGCTTTTGATGTAGCTCTTAAACTCATCTTCAGTTTTTGCTTCACCATTGCTGTTTTTAGAAATGAATTCTTCACTCATCTCTGCTTTGTTCAGCTTTTGCACTTTTTTGATGGTTACTCTGAAGCGATCCTTTTCATCACCTTCACCTAGTTCCATATCTACAACATCGCCGGCAGATTTTCCTTTAAGCGACTTCAGGAAATCCTTAGCACCATCTTGTCTCAGGTCAATAACCTGATCAACATCTTCTTCTCCATCAACAGGATTTCCATCTTTATCCAGAGAAATTACATCTACGATAAGCTTGGAGTCTTTGGTTGCTTTTCCGTCAACATCTTCCCAGTTGCCTTCACGCTCTAAAGTTCTTTCAATTTCTTCAGATACTTCTTCGTCAGTAACATCATGAACCATTTTGTTCACTTTGATCTTACTGAGGTCTTTCAGCTCTACTTCAGGCTTTGTTCCGATCTTAAAAATCACTTCCAGCTCGTCGTTTTCCCAGGTCATATCAACCATTTCAGTCTCGCCAACCGGATTGTACTCAGGAACTACATCCTTTTCGAATACTTTTTGTACATACTTATTGATCTCTTCGTACTCGATCTCAGTACCGAATCTCTTTTTGATCATTCCCATTGGAACTTTTCCGGGTCTGAATCCAGGTAGTGCGATCTGACCTTTGTACTTTTTATATGCTTCGTTGAATGTTTCCTGAAGGTCTTCTCGTTTTGCTGTCAGGGTAAGTTCTTTATCAACTTTTGTTAATTCTTTAACAGAAATGTTCACTTTTTCTCCGCTTTGTTATGTGCAATTCAGCTGTTATAAACAGGTATTTTTTAGATAGGAAAGTACGAAAGGGGGGACTCGAACCCCCACGCCGGTTAAGGCACTAGATCCTAAATCTAGCGTGTCTACCAATTCCACCACTTTCGCATAGTTTAGAGCTCACAAAGATAGGAGTAAAAACAAACAAATTCCAACTTTCTGAATGAAAATTTAAAACTAAAACTCATGCTCAATCAAAAGTGGAAAAAGTAAAAAATTTGGGTTTTGGCTTTGCTTTGCAGAAATTCTAGTACCATGCATAAAAACCTGCGACTACTCTACGTTACAACCGAAACTAAACAACAAGCTTCTGATCTTGGAAGAAAGATCATTGAAGCGAATTTGGCAGCCTGTGTTAATATTATTCCGGGAATGGAATCTATTTATAAATGGGATAATGCAATTGAGGAAGGCTCCGAAACCATCCTGCTCGTAAAAACACACATTTCAAAAGTACAACCGGTTACTCGTTTTATTTTAGATAACCATTCCTATAATTGCCCCTGCATTATCAGTCTTAACATTGCTGAAGACGAAGGAAATCCGGAGTATTTACAATGGTTGTTTGAGGAGTCCGCAGAAAGATAATGATTCGATCAAAAAGAGTATCAGACCATATTTTGTGGGCAAAAATTGATCGCCCCGAAGCCCGAAACGCAATTAACTTTAAGGTAATTGATCAGTTAGAAGATTTGGTTTCTGAATTAGAAACAGATTATTCTATAAAAATTTTCATTTTTTCGGGAGCAGGAAAAACAAGTTTTATTGCCGGTGGCGATCTAAAGGAGTTTCATACTATTACTCAAAAAGAGGAAGCCATAAATGTCTCAGAGCGAATGCAAAAGTTATTCAAACGAATTGAAGAATTGCCTTGCTGGAATATCGCTTTTATAAACGGTGATGCATACGGGGGCGGCATTGAGTGTATGATGGCCTTTGATTTCATTCTTTCGGCATCTCATTCCAAATTCGGTTTTACTCAGGGAAGATTTTATTTAACTCCCGGATGGGGCGGTCTAACTCGTTTAATCGAAAGAGTTGGAAGATCTAAAGCATTGGAATGGCAAGGAAAAGCAGAAATTAAAACTGCTCAACAGCTGCTACACCATAATTTTCTTAATGCCATTGTTGAAGAGCAGAATGTTGTGGAATGGGCTGAACCACTTTTAAAAAACGGAAGAGATTTTATAAAAACACTTAAACAAAGCAGCGGTATCAAATCGCCTGAAAGATTTAAGAGGATGAAAGCTGAGATCGAGCCTTTTACTGATCTTTGGGTGGATGAAAACCATACTTCCAGAGTTGAAAAATTTATCCAAAAGAATAAAAAAGAAAACTAGGATCCCATTATGATAAAATTCTCTCAAGCTATTTTCGCTGCTCTATTTTTACTTCTTAGCACTCCGTTATTTGCTCAAAATAATTATCAGGTAACGCTTCTGAGAGCAGCGCCGGGAGAACTGGGCGACCTCATCGAATATGTTAAAAAGCAAAAATCGGATACCGATGGCAATATGATGATCATGCGTCACAGTCAGGGCGATCACTGGGACCTGATGCTTATGACTCCATTTTCGAAACCTGAAATGCATGATTACAGTGAATGGGTAGATTTTCAGCATGACTTTTTAGCTGAATCAGAAATCAGTTGGAAAGAGTTATTAGAAAAAGATTCTGAAGCCGGATTATATCATATCGAGATGTTTAATGCTGCCCGGGGTTTACATGATGAACTGCTCGAGCAAAGAGCTATGGAAAATATTTACTACAACGAAACTAATCGCGATGGAAATGTAATCTTCGTAACCAAATTCGGAAGCGATGTCGATAATTTCACCCTCGGTTTCTATAAAGATATGATCGATTTTGCCACCGATCCTGATCTGACGGATGAAGAGTTTGAAGATGCTGCATTAAAAGCTGGATTCGAATCCCGAGCAACGATTGGGCTTTATCTTCGACAATTTCTGATGGGGCATAATGATACAATTGCTACTAAAGTAAATTAGATTTAAACCTACATCTGCTTATACAATCGCCAGATCATAGTACTGCAACGAATAATCAAATTGGACAGTACAGCATATTCTTTTGTCGAAAATACTTTACTGCGCTTCATCAATATATATCCAAAAATGGGGGCTTTTGCCGGAATTTTCATGTGGTTATTGATCAGATCAGATTCTGTAATTGCGAACATAGGAACTCCCATCTCAGCCGGCAATCCTTCTTTTCTTGAGCCCTCTATAAACACGCCTTGATTGGTGTTATAAATATTATTGGTAAAGTAAGGCTTTCGGCTCTTGATCATTTTTCTGACTACCAATTCTGCATACAGGTCTTTAGGGTTATAGTTTTCAGGAACCGCTGAACCTACTGTAACTAAAAGGTGTGGCTTTTCTTTTGAAAGTTTCCAAAATGATAAATGCTCCAGCTCAAAAAGTTTTGCAAGCTGTCTGCAAAATTCCTGCGACACATTTAGGAAGTCCATAGTTTCCATCCGGACCATCATGTCTTCCACTAAGGTCTTTTTATTAGCCGCCAGTTTTTTTGACAGATCCGGAACTACGAAATTGGATACCAGCTTCATTTCGATTCGCTCAGCTACTTCTTGAGGTTTTTCATGAAACAGATTTTTTTGGATGAAATCTTTTGCTCCAAGATCCATTGCTTTCTGTTCTTTCTCAATGGTTGGCAAACTGGTCATGAGTAAAATCGGGATATTTGCTTTATCAGAATCTTTTTTAATAGCCTCCAGAAATTCCAAACCTGTCATTCCCGGCATATGAATATCACTGAGTATTAGGTCTATTTTCTTCTCTGAAAGCATGTTTATGGCTTGCTGGGGTTCCTGCGCATGAATAAGTGTGTACTTTTTTCCAATCAGCTTCTTAACAATGATGTGAGAAGCTCTATCATCATCTACAACCAGAATCGTATAATCTGATTCCGCACTCATTTCCCTTTCACTCTTTTTCGCAATGTCATAACTGCTTCATATTGATTTTGACCTCTTACTAAGGTAATAGACATTTTTTCCCCTTCCTCAAATTCCCGCATCAAAGCCCATGCATGCATTTCACTACTCACTCTTTCATCTCCTATTTTTGTGATGATATCCCCGGGCATAATTCCACATTCGTAAGCCGGTCCATTTTTATTTACACTGGTCACAAAAAGTCCATGAATAGACGGCACTCCGTATTGATACACGATCTGAGTAGTCATTCTAGTGAATTCCATCCCCGGATCAAAATCCAGAGCTACTTCACCGGATTCCTCCAGCTGTTTAATGATCTTCTTTACTCTGTTCGCAGGAATCGCGAATCCAAGCCCTACAAATCCATTACTGGTTCCACCCGTGAAAATAAAGGTATTCACACCAATTACTTCTCCATCACTATTTACTAACGGTCCGCCTGAATTCCCTCTGTTAATAGCCGCGTCCGTTTGGATCATGTCGATATACACCCGTGGGTCTTTAGGATCGGGACGAAAGTCTCTTTTTGTAGCACTTATCACTCCAACTGTTACCGAAGCCTGTCCGTCATCAAATAAACCAAATGGATTTCCCATCGCTATAGCCCACTCTCCAACCATTGCTGTTTCGGAGTTGCTGAATTTCACAAAAGGCATTTTTCCTTTCGGTTCTTTTATTTTCAATAAAGCCAGATCTGCTAATTCATCTGATCCAAGTAGTTCAGCCTCATACGTATCTCCATTTGAAAGCGCCACCATGATCTTTTTGGCGCTTTTACTTGCTACATGCTCATTGGTAACGATCAAACCGTCTTCTCTGATAATAAATCCCGAACCAATACTTTTAACTTCACGCTCTGATGGCATTTGAAAAAAACGGGAGAAAAAAGGATCCATCACACGATTATATCCTCTTTCAACTTCTGTTACTGTAATACTCACAATTGCAGGACTGGCTTTTTCAACTGCTTTGGTAATAGCGTTACTTCTGCTCTCAGAAATAGAAACCTGATTTGTCTTTACCTCTTCCTTTTCTTCCTCCGGCTCAAAACTTGCCGGTGAGGATTCATATTCTAAAGGAGAAATAGTCGGTATAACTTCCGGTTTATCCTTTTTAAAACAACCTGTCCAAAAAATTAAACCCAGTAAACTTACGGTAGTAACTGTTCTCTTCATTCCCTAATCGTTAATCCATTGTTTTCTTCCGATACTGATGACGTCTTCGATTGCTTCTTCCATGCTGCCTTTATACCAGGCTCCTGCTGCTTTTTTATGGCCTCCGCCATTGAGTTCTCTTGCCCATTCATTTACATCAATGTCGCTTTGAGAACGCAGGCTTAATTTAATTCTATCTTCGTCTTCACGTAAGAAAATGCATGCTTTTACTCCTTCTATACTTAGCGGATAAGCTACAAATCCTTCCGTGTCTTCATTGGAAGTAGCCGTTTTCTGAAACATCGCTTTTGTAACGTACATAGTCGCAATTTGTTGGTTCTCATGCAAAGATATGGTATCCAGTGCCAAACCCAGTAACTTGATCTGCTTCATGGGTTTCGAAGAATATACTTTTTGTACAACTTCATCAGGAGTAAAATTTCCATATTCCAACAAAGTTGCAGCCGCTTTCATAGTGCCGGGTTTCACGCTGTCAAACTGAAAAGAACCGGTATCGGTTACTATTCCAACATACATAGCTTTAGCTGATTGTTCATCAATTTGAGTGATTTCATGCTCTGCAAACAAATTATAAGCTAACTCACAAGTAGATGAAGCGTCCGTTTTTGACACAAACTCTTTAAAAACTTCATCCGGCTGTGGATGATGGTCTATCATATATAACGGCTTTCCAAGTTCGGTGATTTTTTCTGCAGTATCACCAAAACGATGAAGCGCATTCCCATCTACAAAAACAAAGGCATCAAATCCTTTCAGATCAGAGAAATCGGGTTTTTCGATCTTTTTAAATTCGGTTAGCCATTCGAGGTTCTTATTTACTTCATCTTCATTAAATGCGGATGAATCAACGCCATTTTTTTGCAACCACAGACAAAGAGCAACTTGTGAGCCCAAGCAATCTCCATCAGGACGCACATGTGAAAAAACTCCGATCTTTTTATGAGATAACAATTCCGGAATTAGCTTTTCAAACATAGATTTTCTTTTTGACCGCCAAAATAGATGTATATAGCCAGAATTCCATTTCTTTTTGGGGTGATTTTTTTCGAGTTTTACACCAAAAATATATGCACGCACTTATCATTTGCGGAGGAACACCTCCAACTAAAGCTTTATTGGAAAACCATATCAAAAAAGCCGATCTCCAAATTGGCGCCGATAGCGGTGGGCACGTGTTTCTCGGATATGGTTTTACTCCGGATATCGTTCTCGGAGATCTGGACAGTTTCAAATACACCAATCATGAAAATATTGAAGTATTAAAACTCGACGACCAAAACAGCACCGATCTTGATAAAGCGTTGAATTATGCACTTAAAAAGGGCGCGACAAGCTGTTCTGTTCTGGGGGCTTTGGGAAAACGCATCGATCATCAACAAAAAAACCTTTCTTCGTTAGTGGAATTTCATGACCGATTTGAATCTCTGGTTTTTGAAGATGATTACGGCAAAACTTTTTTAGCTGATTCTCCTTTTGAAAAAGATATTCCAATAGATACTACTATTTCTTTTTTCCCTGTTTCCGGATTTGTAGAAAATTTCATCTCTTCCGGAGTTCTGTATCCTCTGAATAATGTACGCTTGGAGCCCGGCGTTCAGGATGCTACTTCTAATACCGTTACGGCTTCTCCGGTTACACTTGAGTTTTCTTCCGGAAAATTAGCGGTGTTTATTGGGGATGGGAGTAAGATAAAGTAACCTTCTGACCAGGATCTTCAGGATGCTCAGGATTTTTAACCTTTTAGGGATTGAGTTTTAATCCTGATAATCCAGTCAATCCTTTTTTAATCTTGGTCAAAACCGTATTTTGGTTCAGGAAAGTCGGGTAATCGCTCCCCGCACATAACATTTAATGCTCTTTTATGTATTTCTATGTTTACCTCCTTCAAAGTAAAACCAATAATAAGTTTTATGTTGGGTACACAAGTAATCTTAAGAAAAGATTAGCCCAACATAATAATGGAGAGGTCAAATCCACCAAAAGTGGAATGCCTTATGAGTTGGTATATTTTGAGGGCTTCAAAAATAAAAGTGATGCTTTAGCCAGAGAAAGAAAGCTGAAACATCACGGACAAGGTATTAGAAGGTTGAAAGAAAGGTTAGAAAAAAGCATTGATCGTTAAATGTTATGTGCGGGGGGAGGAAAGTCCGGACACCGACAAGTACCGCGCTCTGCGATCCTTCGGGCGTAGCAGAGGCTCTTTATCAGGAATGATACTGAGACAGACAGTGCAACAGAAAACAAACTGCCTTCAGCGCGGAGCGCTGGTTAAATTTCAAATAACAAGCTCCAAAACACAAACAAATCACAATGTTTAAATATTAAAACATTGGTGCTTGTTTGAAATTTGAGCTTTAAACATTGGAATTTCCAACGCTCCGCGTTTGGGGGTGATGGTGAAAAGGTGAGGTAAGAGCTCACCGCTCTGAGGGTGACCGAAGAGGCAAGGTAAACCTCGCGGGGTGCAAGCTCATGTAAGATGGTATACGCCACTTGTCGTGACGCCATCGGGTGGAGTGCACCAGATAAATGATTACCGAATCTGCCAATTGGCGGAGGAACAAAATCCGGCTTACAGACTTTCCTGTTGAATATGAAAACCTCGTCCGAAAGGGCGAGGTTTTGTTTTTTGCATTTCTTTTAAGTATATACCTCTATACATAATAAACACATATGGCTATTACAAAAATATTTAGTTTTCTGGCTGTTCCTGATAAAGCTGGAGAAACAGAAGTTCACGGAACAGAAATCACAGGTACAGGACGCTTATTAGAAATGTTAACGGATTTATATGATCGATCGGATAGAGATTGCAGAATACCGATTAGATTTATAATGTCGGATGAAGGAGAGCAGATTAATATCCGTAGAGATACAATAATCGACATGATTAATAATGAAGATTATGAATCTGGAAGAGTTCTTGCAAAAGCACTTCAAGACGTTACCACCCATAGATCTGGAATGGGTTTATTTTTTATTATTACAGGTAAAGAAAGTAATAGAAATAAGATTCTTTTATCAAGATTCCCAGCAGATAATGGAATTATGGCAGAATCTAGGCAAGATGGCAGAATAGATGTAAAATTTATTGAACGTGTTTTTATGAAAAATGCGAAAAGTTATAAAGCGGTTGTTTATGAAGGATCGTCTGTAGATAGTCATTTTTGGGATGGTTTTGCAACTGACAAACAAATTAATGTTGGCATTAGAACGATTTCAGATTATTGGGTTAAAGATTTCTTAAAATCTGATTTCCTCATAAATTCGGCTTTGGGTTCTAAAAGACTAGCAGAAACTTTGATGAAAGCTATCAAAGACGCCCCAGATTTAGATGTAAAACATGAACTAGTTTCTAGCGTGGTTTTAATTAGAAACTTAAATCGACAAAATATTTCTATTAAGACATTTGGTGAAAGATTAACACTATCTCCTGAAGCCCGAGGAGCCTTAAGAAAAACTGTGCGAAATAGAGCGATGTGGGAAGAGACATTTAGACTCGATATTGAAGAATTTAGAAAAAATGCACCCTATAAAACAATAATATTGGATAATGGCAGTACTTTAAGTGCTCCTTCTCACAAGTTTGATGAGGTTTTTACAGTCCGTGAAGGTGAAAATAATTATTCTTACTCAACTGCAGGAAAAGTAGTTGACGAAAAAATCAGACGAAGAACGTAATGGCTCTTAAAGAAAAATACTCTCAGCGATATAAAGAATATTTGGATCCGGTTTCCAAAAACCTTCAATCCTTCTTAATTGAAATTCTAAAAGACGAAAATAGAATTGATAGAATTTCAACACGAGCTAAGTCTGTAAATAGATTTTTAAGTAAGGCAAAGAAAATTGAGAATGGAACATTAAAATATTCTGATCCAATAAATGAAATTCAAGATCAAATTGGAGCAAGAGTTATTACGTTTTATTTAGATGATGTTGATAATATTGCTACGATTTTAAAAAAATATTTAGCTCCTATTGAAGAGAAAAGAATAGTTCCCGATTCAGTTAATGAATTCGGATATGAAGGCAAGCATTTTATATTTTTTATACCAACTGATGTACAGGTAGATGCATCAAATGAAGAAGCACCAAAGTTTTTTGAGCTCCAAATAAAAACTCTTTATCAGCATGCTTGGAGTGAAGCAAATCATGATCTTGGTTATAAACCTGAAATTGCGCTAAAAAATGATGAGAAAAGAAAATTAGCATTCACTGCTGCACAATCATGGGGAGCTGATACAATCTTTAATGATTTAAATCAAGTAATAGAAAACTCTACAAATTAACCTTATACGTCCCTTTCACGTTGCGGTCTAGTTGTCGCTTCAGATCTTTTTCTTTGATGCTGTCTCTTTTGTCGAAGCTCTTTTTACCTTTAGCTACTCCGATCAGAATTTTGGCATTTCCTCTCTTGAAGTACAATTTCAACGGAACAAGCGTGTATCCTTTTTGCTGTACAAATTTATCGAGCTGACGAATTTCTTTTTTGTTGAGCAAAAGCTTTCGTTCTCTTCTCGGATCGTGATTGTAATACGAACCATGCTCATAGGGCTTGATGTACAACTCCCTCAAAAACACTTCTCCGTTTTTCAAAAATGCAAAGGAATCAGTAAACGAAGCTTTCCCCTGACGAATAGACTTCACCTCTGTTCCTTTCAGAACAATGCCGGCCTCGAAGGTTTCTTCAACCTGATAATCGTGCCGAGCCTTTCGGTTTTGTATGGTAGGGGTGTTGTTGTTGCTCATTTTATTTTTGTTGTCATTCAGAGCGATAGCGAAGAATCTTCACGTCTTCTTTTCAGCTGAAAATACTTTGTGTAGATCCTTCGGAAGTATCCTCAGGATGACTTCTCTTCTTTAAACTTCAAATCCTAGTTCGCGGAGATCTTCAGCTACTTCTTCATCCGGTTTCCGGTTATCAAAAGTGGCGTAAATTCCCAGAATCTGCTCTATCTCGCTGATCGCTTTTTCGTTATCCGGATTGATCTTCAGTACTTCAACATACTGAGCTAAAGCTCCATTCATTTTATCACGCATGTTGGTTACGTTGGAATCGCGGTATTCCAGAAAAAGTCCGTAGTTGAGATGCGTTTTTTCTCTCAATGTCATTACTTCTTCAGTCTCTTCCTGAGTTTCCAGTAATGTAATGGCATCAGAATACTGATCATTCTCTAAGAAGAATTCTACTTTTTCAGCCATTGATTTGGTTGACATATCTTCTTTTTTGGTTTCCGCACATGCGGCAAATCCGGCTATCAAAAACAGGATGAATAATTTTTTCATGGGTTCTATTGTGTAAATATTGGATTCAAACTAATACAGAGTATAAATATAAGCATACTTAGCCAGCCTATCACTTTTCTTCCTTTAGAAAGTGGTGTGTAAAATGTAACCGGCGGATGCTCTACTTTCACCACAAAAGTGATGAATAGTGTCCATACACCCCATATTAAAGAAGGCGAACCTTCCTGAGGGCCTTGTATCACATACAAATAAAGCGCAGAACAGATTAAAGAAGTGGTAAACATTGTGCTTACCCATTTCGCTTCTTTTTGAAAAGCGATATGCATAACACTGAACAACATGATTCCCCAGATCAACCAGGAAAGTGCTCCGAATGAAGTGTCATATTTTCCCAGCAAATCATGGAAAAAAGGAACCAACTCAATTCCGGCTAAAATTGTGATAAATGAATAGAATATTCGAGCGGCTATTTTGTGGTTTTTATAACCGATCAAAGAATAGAGAATGTGCCCTCCATCCAGCTGACCAACCGGCATTAAATTCAGCGCCGTAAAAAACAATCCAAACCATCCTGCCAGCAACCACGGATAGTGATACATTTCCCATAGTGGCGGAACGTTATCAAACAGCGAAGCCAGAAAACCATAGAGAATTGTATTTCCGAAAATAAGCACCGTTCCTTCATCCTCTGACAAGATCTCTGTAGGATACTCTCCTGTTTGGGCTACATAAGCTTTCAGTTCTTCGTGTCCGCCAAAACTCTGCACATGGCTTGGTTCCGGAAGGGTGGCAAAACCGACGATCAACACAATTAAAGAAACAACGAAACCGGCGATTGGTCCGGCTACTCCTACATCAAACAACTTTTTGGTTTGATGGATCTTTTCTTTGATCCGAATAACAGCACCAAGTGTTCCAATTCCAACAGGAAGTGGAATATAATATGGTAGGCTCACTTTTATGTTATGATAAACCGCCGCAAAATAATGTCCGAACTCGTGAAAAGTAAGAAAACTCAAAAGCAATGACGCGAACAGCACTCCTCGCAACAGATCTTCTGTTCCAGGTAAAACCAACGGACCAATAGTTGAAATTCCATTCCCCAATCCAACAAAGATCGAGCTTACAACTGAAACCGAAATAAACGTAAGCACAAACAAAGCCAGATGTTTTAAGATCGTTTTTGTATCGGGTTTATTTTTCGATTCTTCGCTTCTTGACAGAATTTCGAAATCTGTTTCTATGGATGATGGATGTTCGTCGTTACTCAATCAGTTCCTCTTTAAATTTCTTCTCTTGAAATAGGCATCGTCATACATCGGGCGCCACCACGACCCCGACATAATTCATGTCCCTGAAAACTTACGGCAATTTTGTTGTCTTGATTCAGATCGAGTCCTTTTTTTCCAAACTCTTCGATAAACTCAAACTGATTCATGTATGAATAGCCATGATCTACAAGTGTATTGAAGGTATTTGTGTTTCGTTCATATCCAACAATAACTCCCGGGGCAAGTGCAAACACATTCGCTCCATCTGTCCATTGTTCGCGGAATTGATTGGTTCTGTCTTCTCCTCCACATTTGATAAAATCGTAAGTATTTGCTGAAAATTCGTTCAACGCAGATTGTAATGACGATCTGGATTCTGCCTGAATAGCACCATTTACTTTTTGAAGTGCTACTACATTATCCTGTTGCTCCATAATAGCCGGAGGAAAAGCTATACATTCAGATTTGCTGGCAAAAGTGAAAATAGTATCCAAATGCATTGACGAGCGTTGTTTTGGAATATCAACAGCCAAGACTGTTTTAACTCCGTGATTAAGCAGTCCATCCGCGGCTTTCATCAACCCTGTGAAAGAAGTGCGCTCACTCATTCCGATCAGTACCAGATCCTTTGATTCCACCAAAACATCTCCACCTTCGATAGACTGATTTCCGGAAATACGAATAGCGCTATCTCGTACAGAATCAAAAAGCGGATTGAATTCTACCAGCGTCTCCATCATCAATGATTCCCTTAAGCGCGTCTTAGTTGCTGCTCTGGATATCAAAATAGTGTCATCAACTACTGCTGCAAGATCGCGGGTAAATAGCAGATTCGGAGAAGGCAAAAGGGAAAACTTGCTTCCACCGGGTAAAACCCCTTGTGTGCTGAATTCCAGTAATTGTTGAGCGTCCAACTTATGTAATTGCTTTTCGATCACGGATAAATTCTCTTCCGGAAATTCTCTGATCAACTGCTCAATAAAAAATGCTCTGGCCTCTTCGTTTTGGATGGAATCCTTGAAAAGGTCTACGATTTCTATAACCTGTCCATCTTTGGGCATAGCGGCTTTAAAAAGATCCAGCATATCCAAATGCTCTTCTCTGGCGTCTTCTTCAAAGATAATATCATCAAAAAGGAGCTCATCTTTAAGCTCGGGATTTACCAATGATACTTCATGACCGGGAGTGTGAACGATAACTCCGTTAAGATGTCCGATTTCGGAAGAAACGTTGATTTTCATTTTATACACTGAGTTTTATAATTCAGATAAAGCTAATGATAAAATCATCAAATTGGAGAGCATTTCTTTCTTGTATCTACAGCAATTGAAATTGCTGTTCTTTTTCTAAACATTCGTTTATTTCTCTTAAGCGATCATTGATACTTTCCTTATCCAATTTGTTATCAATGTATTCCTCTGAACAAGTAAGAAAGTTGTCTACATATGATATCAATAGAGAAGTAAAACGTTTGCGGTGTATATCAGAATAGATCATATGTTTGATGCAGTCGAGCAAGCGTACTAATACAGAAACATCTTTCTTACCATATTCTCTGATCGGCACAATGATCTGAAACATCACATCCTTAAAAGGAACTGGTCGGACAAATACCAGCGGCTCGTCTTCTGAATTCGGGATGTAATTTTGTTCATCAACCTCCATCAATTTCGTCAACAGATCGGATAACAGATCGATGGCTTTTACAGCTGTTCCAGGATCATTGATTCCCGGACTGAGTGCCTTTACCGCAATTTCAGAGATCTGTTTAAAGCCGAATAAATAATGATCCGAAACTCGCTCTTCTGTATAAAGTGTAAAATAGGAGCTCAATTGATCGATCACATCCTCATCCAATTCCTTACTGATCTCAATAAAAGGATATTCTTTTACTACGAATGATCCGATGGAGACTTTCACATTAAGTCTGAAGTCATGCTTCTTACAAAACTCCGTTAGTCCCGGTCCATCGATTTTCTTCAGATAACCCGAATCTTTTGCAAGGCATGTTATCCAATCAGAAGTATCTGGCAATTCTTTTTTAGCATTGTCATGATCCACTCCTTCGAGTTCTTTTTTGGTGAGCTTGTAAATATCATTCAGAATGAAATCCACCTGAATTTTTTGAGATATGGAATGAATGAAATACACGAACAAACCCATACAAACTATGGCCAGAATCATACTTACAAAGATGCCCAGAGATGGCACCGAAAAATCAACGCCGGGAGCATCGATATTTACGATCAGGATCAAACTATAAATGATACTACCCAAATAGAAACCTAGAACAACTTGATGAAATTTGTCTGAGATCAATCCGGGTATAACTCTTGGTGATAAAGTAGAAGTAGCTCTGTTAAGCACGATCATCACCATCGAAAAACTGAATACCATTAAAGAGATAAGACTTCCTACAATGGTACCTAAGATCAATCGGGCATTGTTCGAATCATGGACCAGAACCCGCTCAATATTGCTTTTAAGCTCTATTACAAGATCATTGAATTCGATCCTCATCACAAAAATAGAAAAAACCATGAATGCCACAGCAATGATCGTAGGATAGAACGCAATGCTATTTACGATCCTTTGATAGTACTTTGAAATTACGTTCATCCAGTGTTTCATATATCCATGTAGGTTTATCTTTGAATTTATTGTTAGCCCGAAAAACATCAATAGTTTCAATAAACAGCAATTTTTTATGCATTTAAGTTCAATCAGAGACTTAGAAGCTTTTCTTGGTTGTTGTATTTTTCAATCCTTACCTTTGATTCTATGATCTCAAAATCTGAAATACAATCATTGCTAACTCTTATGGATGACCCGGATCCATTTGTTCAGGAATCTGTGAATCGTCGATTTGTGGAGCTTGGTGAAAATGCCGTTCCTATGCTTGATCAGTATCAGGTTGACCTGAAACAAGGAGAGGAAAAGACACGAGTTAATGAGCTTATCCATACCCTGACTTTTGAAGGCTTACAAACTGATTTTGTGGATGCATTGGAGAACGGTATTAAAAACCGAAAAGATCTGGAGTCTATCATATTCATGCTTTCACGGTTTGGGAATCCAACTATTGATACCAAACACTATAAAGACAAACTGGATCATTTCGCTGAAATGGTTGCCCCAAGTATTCGGTATAAACTGGACGAGAAGAAAAAAGCTTCTCACTTATTCAAATTTGTATTTGAAGATCTGAATTTTAACGGAGATCAAAAAGATTATCACAATCCTGCCAATTGTTTTCTCGATACTGTAATTGATAGACGAAAAGGATTACCTATTACTCTAAGCATGGTAGTTATGTTCATTGCCCGACGATTGGATCTACCCGTTTTTGGAGTAAATATGCCTATTCATTTTATGCTTACTTATATCGGGGAAAGAGAAGAGTTTTTGGTTGACCCATATGATGACGGCACAGTAGTAAGTTACGATCAATGCTATTTCTTTTTGAAAAAGAATAACATCGAGCCGAAACCCGAATATTTCCAGATGGCTTCTGATATGGATATTCTCATCAGAACCATTCGAAATCTTATTCAAAGCTACGAACGCAAAGAACAACTCGAGAAAGTAGAAGATCTAAAACAGTTATTGTCTACTGTTGAGTTATATATGTAAGTTCGTTATTTAGTTTTCGACTTATTTCTCTTTTTCCAGTGCTTTGTATCCAGGTCCAGATCCGAGAAGAAGTTTATTAGCTTGTCCACGCCATCTTTCTGGATATCAAAATAAAGCAATTTGTCTTCTTTGTCCTCAAAGTAATCCAATACATTTTGGTGATGCTCGTCCCATTCTTTTCCCCAACACTGAATCAATTCCTGTTCAGATGAGTGATAGTTATCACCACATCTGCAAGATCTGTATGTGATCAGGTTATTATCCTTATTTAGTTTTAATCGGCTTTTGATCCAATCTTCTTTTTCTCTTGTATTAAAAATGAATTTGCTTTCAGGATAGTGTTTGTCCAGCTGCTTAAAATGTTTATATGCATAAACCGGTGGTGCTTCTTCTACATTTACCTCTGTTTCCTTTAAAAACTTTCTGAAAATAGGGTATTTCCATTTAAGTTTTGGTAAACGCCACATATTCACTTTTTCCAGATCTGTGTATATATCGTATTCCTTGCAATAAGTGAGTAATGGTTTGTTCTTTATTCTGGCGAGCTCCATCCCTACAGCGATAGTGCCTTTTTCCCAATGAGCTGCACTATACCCGTTTTTCTCAAAAAAATACGCAATGGAACTTGTTCCACATCTATTAAATCCTATCTGAAATATATATCCGGATAGTTTCTTTCTGTTAAAAAACAATATATGCCCTTATTAGCCCTTTTAAATTTTATTGAATCTAAGAAATTGAATTCAATTTTTAAATTCAGTTCTTTTATTAAGGTTTGTTCGAAATTGATACTTCAAATCCATATCCTCAGATATAAAATTTAATACACTACACAAATGCATAATCAACACAGAGAAAAGCTTTTTTCATTATTTGATGACAACCAAAATGGAGTTGTATTTATTCAGGGAGCCGAAATTATGTATCGTTATGATACTGATTACGAATTCCCATTTCGTCAGGAATCGAATTTCTGGTACTTAACAGGAGTAAATGAAGCTGAATGTTCGCTCGTATTAGACCTGAAGAAAGAAGAATATCATCTTTTTGTACCTGAACGGGATGCTCAATATGCTGTGTGGCATGGGTATGTGAAAACAAAAGAGCAATATCAGGAAGAATACCAACCTGACCATCTTCATTACAGAAATGATATCCTTAAAGTTCTGAATGAACTTAAACCTGAAACCGTCTATTGCATTGATGATGAACAGGCTGAGTTTGTAGAAGATCTGAACCGTGGTTTTAATGTAGAAACAGAAGCATTAGTTGATGCGCTCACTTATTGCAGAGTTCTGAAAACCGACTGGGAACTTGATCAATTGCGTGAAGCCTGCAGGGTAAACGATCTGGCTTATCTGGAAGTAATGAGATCAATTAAGCCGGGGATGTACGAGTATGAAATGAAGGCGATCTTTAACAAAGTTCAGATCGAAAATGGGTTAATGCAGGATGCTTATAACGGAATTTTTGCCTCGGGTGTTAATGCATCTATTCTTCATTACGTAGTCAATAACAGCAAGATCAAAGATGGCGATCTGTTTTTGATGGATTCCGGATTTGAATGCAACGGCTACGCATCAGATTACACCAGAACTTTTCCTGCAAATGGAAAATATACAGACATCCAAAAAGGTATTTATAACTCTGTTTTAGCCGGGATGGATAAAGTGCTTGATTCCATCAAACCGGGAGTTAAAATGGAAGACCTGCATTTACTTGCTGCCAGAACTATGATGGAAGGCTTAAAAGACATGGGTGTTGTTAAAGGCAATGTTGATGACATGATGGAAGAAAATATCTTTGCGCTTTTCTTCCCGCACGGCTTGGGTCACTTTTTAGGATTAGATACTCATGATGTTGGAGGCTATCCAAAAGGAGTAGACAGAATTGAACGACCGGGAATTAAATTTTTAAGAGCTCGTCGTGAGTTGCTACCCGGAATGGTGGTTACCATTGAACCGGGAATTTATTTTGTTCCCGCTGTTCTGGAACCTGCGATCGCTGATCCTGAAAAGAACCAATTTCTGAATACTGAAAAAGTAGAATCTCTGCTCGGTTTTGGAGGTGTACGCATAGAAGATGATATCATTGTAACGGAAGATGGAATGGAGAATATGACGAACGTTCCTAAAGAGGTGGGTGAGATCGAGGATTTGATGAAGGGTTGAAGAGTTTTGAGTGATAAGTGATTAGTTTTGAGTTGCTAACTCTCCAATTGTTTCCTCTATCTCAGGTTACATCTTCTCACTTATCATTCAGGATTTTCATTTCGTTTCAAATTTCCGGCTAATAGCTCCGAAATTCTTTTCTATTTAACGTAAAGTCTTCTCTTTTTTGCTGCTAGCTGGATTTCTCAATTGCATATTTTCCGGATCCGATCAACATCATTCCAAAAAATACGAACATCATCTTAAATGCATGCGAAGCCTGTCGCCAACTGTCTCCGTCGCTTATGTGTGCATAAACTGCAACCAACATCATTGATCCTAAAAGCATCGCAACAAATCTGAATTTATACCCTACTGCAAAGAGTAGCGCTCCCAGTGTTTCAATAAGCGCTCCCAAAAATCCCCAGACCATAGCAATTTCATCAACTCCGAAATGAGGCATTACCTGCCCGAGTGAAATCCATCGCTCGTGACCGCCCATCAGCTTTCCCCATCCATGAAAAAACAGATAATTCAAGCCCACTCCTACTCTGAGCAACAGTAAACCTTCGTCTTTGTATTTTTTAAGTGAATCGAAATTGAGATTAAGTGACATATTAGATTATAGAGTTTGTTCTGGAGTTCCAGTCAATATAATCAAACGTCTTTTTTTTCACAGATAAGATTGAACTAAAGTGATCTGAAAGAACGATAAAAGTTAACGAGATCAATTAAACCAATAATTCATTTTAAATACCACACCGCGATTTTTAACTGCAAAATTATCTGTGGCATAATTGTCGTTATATACAATAAACAGATCCGACATAGAAGCAAACCTCCACTGTAATCTGCTGTTTATATTAAAGTTTTCTGCTTGGGTGTTGTATTGCAAGAAGCTGGTCCAACTAAGATTATTTGAAAAACTTACTTCTGCCTGCGGACCAATAAGGTGCAGTGTTGCTTCTCCGTAATTATCGGGAAGAGTTACTTTGTTTCCTATATAACGAACTCCGAAATTTCCCCAAGGTTGAACTCTCATATTCAAAGAACCTCCAAACTGAGTTCTGGTTCCGTTATAGAATTCTCCGAAAGACGTATTCAGGCTTCCGTTTATAATTCCTCTGGTATCAGAATAATAATCGAATGCAATTCTGTTGAAATTATATGTATCAACCGGAAGCAATTCATCTCCGTTAATCAAGTTTGTTGGGAACAAGAGAGCAACTTTACTGTTTCTGGCACTCAAGTTTACCCCTCCCCAATCCTTTGTGTACATTTCAAAATTAACCGATAATATCCTGTCGATAAAATCTCCGTTTGTTGTTGTGGAGCCAACCATCCAGCCCGAAAATGTATAACTGTTGATCCATTCAGCATCAGGACGAATGGTAAATCCTGCCCATGGATTTAAAAAGTTATACCCTACCCGCTTCAATTCCTCAGCTTCGGCATCATATTGAAAAAGTCGATCTGAGAAACCCAGTTCGTTTATATAATTGTCTTCAACCCGGTCTGCAGTAATTCCAAAGAATTTGTCTCCATCGCCATACATCAAGGTTGCTCCTGCAAAATATGCATCGTCAAACTTCTCTTCTGTTTGCGACCAGTGATATCTCGCATTTCCATTCCAGTATCCGTTTTCAGAAGTATAATTGAATTCTGCTCCTATGGTTCGATTGTAATCTTCACCGGTTGGAGATGTGCCATCAAATGAAGACCGATTAGTGAATAGCGCTTTCACATTAGTGCGCCCTACCAGATTTTGCTGAACTGAAGCAACGGTATAGTTATTAGCTGAAAGGTTATTTACCGATCTTGTATGAGCGTTCAAAACGCCAACTCTCAGATCTTCACTTAAATTTCCTGTTACTCTTGCTCCAAATAAAATTGGTACTATTTCACCATTATTTAAACCAATTCTTCTTGAGAAAAACGGCTTCAATCCCCATGTTCCAAAACTTCCGAACAGATCACTGTTTTCAAGAAAGAATGCTCGCTTTTCCGGAAAGAAAATGCTGAATCTCGAAAGATTTGTTACCTGCTGGTCTACATCAACCGTTGAGAAATCAGGATTTACAGTCAGGTCTAGTTTCAGGTTTTGTCCCACAGGAATTTTGGCATCTAAACCGATTTCAATATCATTTTCCAGTCCATTATTTGCTGCCAAAAAATCTTTGTTTGATGAACCCAGTACATAAGGCTGGATGATCGCTCCTTGCTTTCTCTTTGGCGGGATATCTTTGATCACCATGGTTCCTAAATGGCCTATATCAATTCCCGGAAAACCCAACGGAACATGGCTCCAGGTAGAATATTCGTTTCGCTTCATATCATTTCGAACAAAATTAATTCCCCACTCTTCCACATTGGTATCGTAATTGATGGATTTAAACGGAATGGCAAATTCTGCAACCCAGTAATCGTCGTGAATTTTCACAGAACTGTACCAAACATTATCCCAGTTAACATCGGGCCGGGTTCTGGAGTTTTCGATACTCACCATTCCATCTACCCGGGCTCCGGCGGCATTTACTCCAAATAAAAAGCCGTTGGTTTGCTTGTTCATCGGATCCAGAACCACACTAAATCCATCGCTGTCCCAGTGATATGATGAATTATCTCTCTTTAATGTTTTGATGACCAGATCTTCCTTTTTTTGATAATTGATTGCACCGATGTACAAAAATTCATCGTCATACATGATCCAGGCTTTGGTTTGATTAACAGCCAATCCGGTATCTCTGGGAGCTTTGTTTAAAAAGTCCGAAGTAATGGATGCTTCACCCCATTCGGACTCTTCAAGTTCCCCATCAATAATTACTTTGGTGTTTATTTTTGTGGCGCTGAGTATAAAGTTCTCGTAAATAGACTGCTCCTGCGCAACAAGTTTAGAATTAAATAGCATTGCCGATACAAGTAATAAAAAGTATTTCATAGTTCTGTCCCATTTTTGTTGGAACAGATATACGCGATAAAAAATACTCTTATTTATAGCTTAGATACGTAACGAGATATCATTGCCGGAAGACGTTTATTCAATGATTTTAGCCATTTGCAGTAGCTAATGTGTTGTTTATCCCTAAATAGACGTTGTTTGCAGAAATGAGAAAATCATATACAATTTCTTTAGGTTCAATGCGTACATTCATGCTTCGTTATGTTAAACATAGTTCACAAATATCAGTCTACAGGTAACCGAATAGGTTGGCACATTCTCTTCTGGATGTGTTATATAGCCATGTATACCATCATATATGGGAATTTTGAAGAAAGCTATGGAGCTGAATTCTTCTGGGCGATGGCTTATCTGCCCATTAAGATGGTAGCTACTTATTTTACTATGTATTTCATCATTCCCAGATATTTCCTTCAGAAAAAGTATGTTGCTGCAACAGTACTAACCGTACTAGTTGTTTTATTAGCCGGATTTTTACAACGCTTTCTGGACTATCATGTTTTTTCTCCTGTTTATGGTCATGAATGGATGGCAGGTAGTCCTTTTAATATTCCTAAAAGCTTAAAAAATGTATTAAGTATTTATCCCGCGGTAGCACTTGGTGCTTTCATCAAAATTACCAAACATTTTTATAGTGAGGAGAGTAAATCAAAAGAGCTACGTCAGGAGAAACTACAAGCTGAACTCAATTTTCTGAAAGGACAAATCCATCCTCATTTTTTGTTCAATACGCTGAATAATTTATATGCTCTTACACTGAAAAAATCTGAAAACTCCCCTGAAGTTGTTCTGAAGTTATCTGAACTCCTCAGCTTTATGTTGTATGAGTGCAATTCCAGAACAGTTCCCTTAAGCAAAGAACTAAAGCTGATAGAAAATTACATCGCTTTAGAAAAAATACGGTACGATGACCGGCTCACCATTACCTATGAAATAGAAGGTGATGTTTCCAAAAACCAGATACCCCCTATGCTGCTGCTTCCATTTGTGGAAAATGCTTTCAAACACGGAACCAGTGATTCAATTGATGAAGTATGGGTTGATATCCACATAAAAGTAGAAGGCGGATCACTAAGTCTTTCTGTCAAAAACAGCAATGGCTATGATACGATTGAAAAGAATGAGTTCGAATACCAGAAAGGCATCGGACTTAAAAATGTGCACCGACGTTTAGAGCTTTTATATGAGGATCATTATACCCTTGAAACAAATGATACCGAAGATCAGTATTCCGTTTCGTTAACCATTAAACTTGATGAACTTCTAGATCACAACAGCGTTTGAATCTTTCCTGCTTCATAATAGATGATGAACCCTTAGCCATTGAGGTTATTGAATCTCATGTTTCTAAAATTGATGGACTGGAAGTGAAAGCAACTTTCCAAAATGCAGTGAAAGCATTTCAGGCTCTCCGGGAATCCCAAGTAGATATTCTTTTCCTGGATATTCAAATGCCACGCCTTACCGGTATCGAGTTCTTGAGAATGATGAAGAATCCTCCTAAAGTGATCTTTACCACTGCTTATCGTGAATACGCTTTGGAAGGATTTGAGCTGGATGTAGTGGATTACTTGCTGAAACCAATTTCATTCGATCGCTTTTTAAAAGCTGTAGACAAAGTCTTTGAACTTCATTCAGTTACAGAACACTCAACAAAAACTGCCGATGAAAACAACTCCAAGCATTTTGTTTTTGTTCCTGTGGATAAGAAAAATGTCAAGATCTGCCTGAATGAGATCATCTATATTGAAAGCAAAAGAGATTATGTGCTCATTAAAACACTTAATAAAGAAGTAGTCACTCATCAGACTCTAACTTATATGGAAGAACGATTACCAAATCCTTCCTTTTTAAGAGTACATCGATCGTTTATTATCAATAACAAAATGATTGAAAGCTGGTCGAATAATGAGATCGAACTTCCGGGTATTCAGGTTCCTATCGGCAGAACGTACAAACGGGAAGCTTTGAAGGTGTTGAATAATAATTCTGAGGTTTTGTAGGGGTTATATAAAGCTAGGTCATCCCGAATTTATTTCGGGATCTTTGTGGAGATTATGAATCTTAATACAGCTTAAGCCTACTATAAAGAGCAAAGCATATTCATAAGATCCTGAAACGAGTTCAGGATGACGGATTTTGTTTCAATTCTATTGCTTAAGCTTGCCGAAA
>Ga0208157_1000052_pt1 | contig 97735 bp, 75 predicted proteins | sample 5_EtaG_FD_184077 | JGI IMG/M metagenome (GOLD analysis project Ga0208157, IMG submission 184077) | Marine viral communities from the Subarctic Pacific Ocean - 5_ETSP_OMZ_AT15132 metaG (SPAdes) (version 2) | ecosystem: Environmental > Aquatic > Marine > Oceanic | place: Pacific Ocean | collected...
ACAAAGTAAAGAAATTTTAACAGTAATATTTGCAGATGAAGCTGCTTCACCTCAACCTTATCCTCAACCTTATCATGCTGATGTAAGTGTAGGTGGTGGAGGTCCTAGTTGGACGAACGCAACAGGAGGTAGTAATGGAACAACGGCAACACCAACTCCATGTTGGATTGCTGATTATAATAAGTTTGTACTTGAACATAATAAATGGTTAGCCCTAGGAACAGATTATAAAGTAAATTATTTTATATATCCTGCTTATCCATCAGGAACTATTCAAAATCCACAAAAAGTATTTCCACTACATGTAGTAGGAGCTATAGAATCAGGAATTAATAATACAGGATTATTAGCAGTAGCACCATCAAATGGTATAACTAATTTACAACAAACAACAAGTGGTACTAATCCATATGTTCAAAATAATGTTGGTAGATTAGATCAATATAATTGGGGGTATAATGTTGACCAACCAGCGTCAGGATTTGTAAAACAAGATTTTGTAACTAATTTAGAAGCATTTTGGAATCCTGGAGATGAAGAATGTATAGATGACCAAGAGTGTTTATCTATTTACGTAAAGGATGATCAAGGTAATCCTATAGACTGTTATCCAATATATATAGATAATGCTGAGGTAGGGCATACAAATGCAGATGGATTTTTCTTACACAGTATTAAAAATGCTGCTAAAGATACTAAACACTCTGTAGATTTATGTCATTGTTTTGAAACAATAGGAGGTTGTTCTCAACAAAGAATAGATATAACAGTAACACCAGAAGAAAGAAAAGTAGTGTGTACACCATTAACAGTGGATTGTACATGATAAACATAATAACAATACAACTTGGTTGTTAATTAAAATTTATGTATATTATAATGTATACATGTAATAGATTACAGCTGTAAAAAATATATATTTATGATACCTAACAAATCTAATAGTGCTAATGGATGTACAGATAACACATCATCTAATTGTGTTGTATGGCAAGGGCCAGATCTTACATGTGTAAATATTTGTGAAGGAGATACTGTAAGTGATGTAGTAGCAAGACTTGCAGAAAAGCTTTGTCAATGCTGTGAAAATCCTGCATCATCTGGTGTAGATATAGCTACTGTAAATCAAGGATGTTTAATTGAAGGTTATGGTCAAGCAAATACAATTCAATCTCTTTTAAATAATATTATAGATAAACTTTGTAGATGTTGTGAACAAAGTACACCACCCACAGATCCTTGTTCATGTACAATTCCACTTCCTGCATGTTTACGTAAAGATGCTCAAGCATATCTAAATACATCTAGTGAACCAACATCAATAGTTCTTCATGATAGTAATACAGGAAAAGGTTACGCACATTTTTTAGCTGAATTAATTTGTGGAATTCAAAGTACAATAAGTACTATGCAACAAACTATAGCTAATCATGAAACAAGAATTACATATATAGAAAATAATTGTTGTAATGAAGCAACTCACTCAGCAACTAATGGACCACAAGTATTAGCAACAAATTCAAATGGTAATACAAGACCTGTTTCAGTGGTATCAGCTGTTACATCAATAGATAGAGAAATAGGTAACATATATCAAACAGTAGGTACAACAACTCAAATTAATACAGCAGTAGCTCAAACACCAGCTTTATCACAAAGAGAAAGATTAAGTGGGCCAGGTACTATGGCTGCTACACAAGGTTGGATAACAACTCCAAGAAATTTAGCACAATCATTTCAAAACTTGTGGATAACAATGAATGACACAAGAAATGCTGTAGAAAATTTAAATGAATCAGTTGCAAAACCTACATGTTCAGACATAACATATGATTGTGTTGGAACAGTACTAAGGAGTGCTACTGGAACAGTGAATGCTATTTCATTAGATTTTCAAGGTACAACGCTTCCATCAACATTTACAGAATGCAATTCTAGAGGAACTAAAGTAACTATTACAGATTCTTCTTTAAATGTATTAGTTAAATATGTTGATGTTGCTCAACTTCAAGATAATGCACCTTTAGTAATAGCTTCTAGTGAGCTGGGTAATTTAGATCTTGGTAGTAATTACTCATGTAGAATTGATTTTTGTGCGTCTGATGGTGTAACTACTTGTCAAGAAATTCAAACTATTACTATAGAAAATGCAATGGGATGTCCTACATTAACTATAGGAACAATTACAGCAGATACAATACCATTTACAGTTAGTAGTATACAATTACCTGCAGGAAAAGGTTATATAATTAATATTGAACTACAAACTAGAAATGGATCTTTATTAGATTCTAGATCATTTACATATCAAGGAACAGATATAACTGGATCATTTACTAATTTAACACCTAGCACACAATATAATTTAAGAGTAACTCAAACTAAAACAGGTTCAACAGAAACTACAGAATGTCCAGTACAAGTAGTATCAACAGGAGCTCCTGTATGTTCTACAGTACTTTATACTACATCAAGTGCTGAATGGAAAACTAATGAATCTGCTTTACAAACTGGAGCTAATACACTTCAAATAGCAACTTATAATGATGGAAGTGGAGGAACCGGTGGTACTATGACTAAATGGCAAGTAGGATTTGATAACACAAATAATCCTATTGTTGTTCAAGCAGCTACTACTGGTGTAACAGGATGGGTTCATGCTGGAGAATTTATTAATGATGAATTAACTACAGAGCCTCTAGCTGTTACAGGTTTAAGTGGATCACCAGTTGCTCCTGCTACAGTAGTTAGATCACATACTGAAAGTGGTTGGAAATATATAGGAACAGTAACAGATCCTAATAGTCAATTATATTATATATATGCTACCATTAGCACACATTCACATAACGTACAACAAGTAGTATTTTCATGTAACTGTAGTGGATTATATTTAGATACTCCACAACCAGTATTTTATGCAAAAAGAAATGAAAAAACAGAAATAACTATTGATGCTGTTGGTTATACAGCAGGAAGTGGAACTTTCACATGGAATATAGCAACTCAACCAACTCATGGTACATTAGCATTTAAATCAGGATCTCCTACATCATCTAAAGCTATATATGAATATACTCAAGATAATACAACAATGGCTTCTGATAGCTTTGTTGTAAATTTAACTAATGATTGTGGAACTACTGTAGGTACTAGATATATATCTATATTACCAGCAGAAAATATACCATTAACATCAACAGAAGTAATTGTGTTCTTTGATACAACTATGAATATTGATAATGCAAGAGAAATTAAAAATTCAATGAATGCTGTTAGAGCTGGATTTAGTGGAGGAACTAAACCTACATTTTCTTATGTAGCTGTTGATGGTACTGTAAGAGGTGATTACTTAAAACATGTTAAGGCTTGTGTAGAGAATGTTGGTACATTTACTAGTGCAGCTAATCCATATGGAGCAGCAATATCAATGCCTACTTCAGGACTTTGGTTTACTGACATAATGAATAGTGGTGCTACTTTACCTGCTTCTTGGGGTTCTACTGGAGCACTTCCTACTAGTGTACAAATCATTTCATTTGTAGTTCAAGTAAATGCAAACGGTACATATGGTAAAGCAAATATTCCAGGAACAGCAGCGTGGTCAACACCTACTGAACCAACAAGTAATGGTGGTAGTGGTGCTGCACAATATAAAGAAGACTTTGATGCAATTATTGATATAACATCTTCTGCTGCACCAACAAGTGCGTGGGGTATAGCTACTCAAGGTCAAACTAATTTCCCTTGGAAGTCAGGATCTATTCCATTTACTGTAAGTCAATGTGTAGTTCCACTTATATCTGGAACAAATGATGCAACAGTAGCTGTAGCTTTACAATCTTTTGCTGCATTAGGAGGTGCTTCATTAATGACAGAACAAGAATACATGGGAGCAAAATTAGGTTTAGAAAGATATAAAGATTGGGGCCCTAAAGGAGCTGGTATAGATTTATCTAAATATTTATTATCTGGAGCAACTGGTTCATTAGGAAATACTCCTTACTCAGGATCAACTACTGTATCAGGTAATACAATAGTAGGATTAAAAGATGTTGCTAGTACTTATTTCTTATCAGTTCATGCTTATTTAGAAAATTGGATTGATTTTAAATCAACAACTAATCTTGATATTAAAACATACTTTAGAGGTATGTTTGGATTAACTCCTTCTGGATCAACAGGAGAACCTACTACACCAGGAGCACAAAGAATGGGAGCAGGAAATACATATGCATTTCATACAACAGGAGCTAATGATGCTGCTAAAATTATAAGTGCTTGTAATAATGCTAAAATTTCTGGTAATTGTAAAGAAATATATAATGTGTCAGGAACAGAATTTAAAGATGATGAAAGAGCATACACAACATTATCAGGAGCACGTAATGAGCAATCAGAATATGAATTAACAAATGGTCTGTTTTATGCTAGATGTGCTGGAACAACAGGTGTTAAAGTAGCTAAATATAATACAACTCCTGTAGGTGGTAAATTTTGGACAGACGAAACAACATGTGCATAACAATTAAAAATTAAAAAAAATGGCTTGTAATAAATGCGGATATACTAAATCATCACCATGTGCTTGTCAAGACCACGGTCTGACAACACCTTGTAGCTATACAGATTGTACAAGAAAAGCTAATACAGAGACGTGTGAAGATATTCAATGTATTGAATGCGTATCTTATTGTCAAGATAGTTTTTGTGTAACTAATTCAGCTAATCAAACTTTCTGTGTTAATAAAGGTGAAAAATTTGATTTGATATTACAAAAATTAGTAATGTTTATTGCAACACCAGCATGTTGGAATAGTAATATAGCACATCTATTTAAAAATACAGTAACAAATAATTCTGTTGAATTAATGTGGCAAGGTATCCCAACAGGTACAACAGCAATAAAAGTATATTATGCAACTACATCTGGTGCTTATACATTAGCAACTGCTACACCGTTATCAGCAGCTACATCATCATATGTTGTTACAGGATTAAGTCCTAATACTGCATATAAATTTAAAGTAGCTGCAACTACAGGATCAGCAACATGTGATTCAGTAGAGTTATATGTAAATACAATAGCATAACAAAAGTAGAGAAAGTTTGTTGGTTTTAACTCTGCAATTGTTTGGAAACCCTGGAGAAATCTAGGGTTTCTCTCTTTATATGAATTTTTTTTGTATCTTGCAACCAATTTTATTAATAACTATTAAACAACATGGAATCATTTTTAGACAAAATCAAAGCATCCTTTAAGTGGAAAAAGAACTCTGAATATTGTGCAGAGAAATTAGAAATCACAGTAGAAGATTATGACAGACTAAAAGACTATGTCAGATCACAAGAATTATTAGAAAACTCATCAACATCATATGAGTATAATTTAGAAAAAGGTGAAGCAAAAATGGAGACAATAAGTTCTTCTGAACCTAAGTCACCTGAAGAAATAATTGATATATTAAACATTGATGTTACAAAGTGGAAATTATCAAGTTATTGGAATAAACAAATGGGTGATCACTGGAGAGTATCAGCAATGGTCACAAGAATAAAAGAAAGTGAAATAGATAATGTTGCTGAATTATTAAAGGGATTTAAACCAAAAAAATATAAACCAGTAAAAAGATTAGAAACTCCGGGTAAAGTAAAAACAGCTGGAGTTTTGTCATTACAAGATATACATTTTGGTAAAGAGGGTAATGAAACTATTGATCAATGTTTTGAAGAAACAATAAAAGATCTAGTAAACAGAGCAACAAGTGCTCATCATTTAGAAAAAATATATTATGTTGTAGGAGGTGATTTAATCAACATGGATACATGGAGTGGGACTACCACTAGCGGAACACCTTTAGATAACTGTATGACCGCTACACAGGCTTATACACAAGCTTTTAGTGCTATACAATGGAGCATAAATTATATAAAGCAATTTTGTGATACTTTACAAGTAGTATATATACCGGGTAATCATGATAGACTTTCCTCATTTCATTTAGCACATGGTCTATCTAAATGCTTTGATGATCCTAATATAGAATGGGATGTAGTTTATCTTGAGAGAAAAGTGTTTGTATACGGAGATAACTTCTTTGCATTTGAGCATGGAGATGTAAATACTAAAAATTCTCTTATGCTATACTCTATGGAATATCCAAGAGAATGGGGTAAAACATTATTTAGAACTTTATATACAGGACATTATCATCATAAGAAAAAAATAGAATATATCACAGCACATGAAAATACTGGTTTTATGCTTAAAATATTACCAAGTCTTTCAAGAACAGATTATTATCATTATCATAATAAATTTGTAGGATCTAGAAGATCTGGAGTCCTTTCATTGCATACACCAGATAAAGGTGAGATTTGTGAACTTACATATTCACCTGAATAAACTTGAATAAGTGGCCTTTTTTTTGTAAATTATAATGTATGGTAATAATATGATAAGTAATTTTAAAAAACCCAATTTAAATGCACCCAGATACAGAGAAAAAGTATTGGGTCTTCTTAATGCGGATTTAATAAATGAATTTAAAGATAAAAATCCTATATATTCTAAAATAGATAATAATAAGTTGAAGAACATTATTAAGTTATTTAATGAAAGAATATGGAAGGAAGTTATTAAAAATAGAGATGGTGTCCAGTTGCCAGATTCTTTAGGGTATATATTCATTGGAACATGTCCAGCCCCAAAGAGTGTAAATACTGATTATGCACTATCTAAACAATATGGTAAAGTTTTACAGAATAAAAACTGGGAAACTGATGGTAATGTAGCAAAAATATTTTACACAAACTACTCTACTAAATACCGTTTTAAAAATAGAGAATTGTGGCAGTTTACTGCTGTAAGACAATTCAAAAGAGCAGTTGCTAAAGAATACCCTAAAAGGTGGACTAAATATATTAAAATGGAAAATAAAAAAAGAGTAGCTGATATGTATAAAAAAAACAGTTAGTTATGACAACAATAGGAGAAGTAGTTTCAAGAGTAAGACAATCAATAAAAGCTGAAGTACAGGATGCTTTTATGACTGATAGATATATTTATAGTCTTATAGAAAAACATGCACAACTCTTTATGAGAAGACAAGACAGTGCAAATAAATTAATGAAATTTAATAGTGTATGGCAATCTCTTCCTTATGTAGAATTAATTGAAGTAGATAAAGTAGAAGCTAAATGTGCAGGTATTCAAAGTGGTTGTACAATTAAAAGAACAAAAGATAAGCTTCCTACTTTTATGGAAGGATATTGGGGACCTCTTATCCGTACAGTAAGTTCAATAGATACATCAATTGAAGTACAACCTACTAATCCTGGAACATATACTTCCATGACTAAAACAACATCTCATAAATATAATAAAACAAAATATTTTTGGTGGTTAAATGATCATATTTATATTCCAAATGTAGAGTGGGATGCTATAAAAGTAGAAGGAATATTTAAAGGTGATATATCTGGTTATACATGTGATATTGATGATGATTGTATACCAAGATATAAGCAGCAAGTATTTATTCCAGAATTTTTGTTTGCTGAAATAGAAACACAAGTGTTGAATCAATTATTGAATACAATGAAGGTTCCTTCTGAAGATTCAGATAATAAAATAAATATAAATAGATAATGGCTGTCTCAAATAAATATAGAACTTTTGATCAACTGCTAGAAGATGTTTCTGTTGATTTTTCTACATATGCATTAGAAGGAATGATAGAACCTCAACAACTTATTAAAGTTGCTACTAGAGTAAATTATGATCTTGGGTTAAGAATACATAGAACTAAAGAAACAGTATTAGACATAGAACACGGTAAAGCAAAGTTACCTACAGATTTTGCATATTTAAATTATGCTTTTTGTTGTAATTCATTTACTGTAAATAATACAATGCCTGCAGGTACCACTGTTGATACAACATATACTAAGTATGTTCCAGATCCAGGAGATCCTCAACAGTGTGTAACTCCTACAGATTGTAAAGATGTTTGTGTTGTACAAACATGTCCTACTACAACCACTGTACCAGATGGAAAAAGAGGAACAAAAGAAGTGACAACATATGATCATGAATATATTGTAGTACAATTTGTTGGTGCTGGACAATATAAAACATATAGTGATTATCATCCTTTAAGATTTAGTACATCTAATAAAGTTCAATGTGATTGTCCAAATGTTAATATACAATCAAGATATATAGCAGAAATTAAAGATAATTACATATTAACAAATTTTGATACAGGGAATGTATATATAAGTTATCAAGGATCAATGGAAGATGGTGATGGTAATCTGTTAGTATTAGACCATCCTTATTGTAATGAGTATTATGAGTATGCATTAAAAGAAAGAATACTTGAAAATATGATATTTGCTGGAGAAAATGTTTCTCAACAATTAGGTTTAATACAACAAAAATTAAGAGCATCAAGAAATAATGCTCTTGGATTTATAAATACTCCTGACTTTGAGGAGATGAGAAAAATATGGGAAGTTAACAGAAAAGCTCAATATCATAATTATTATAATATGTTTAAGAGTCATCCAACATTAGGATAAAATAAATAGCTATGGCCAAGCAACAGACTCCACAAAATCAAAACACTAGTTCTACAGATACTAGGCTTCCCATTAAAGGGATGACAAAAGATCTGAACTCCGCCTTAGTTGGTAAGGAGAATTGGACTCATGCTATAAATGCTATTAACAATTCAAAAGATGGAGATGTTGGTACATTAGGAAATGAACCAGCTAATAAGTTATGTTCTTCAGCTCCATATACCCTTATTGGAACTATTCATTTATATGGAGATAAATGGGTTTTGTTTTCTACAAATAATGAAAAAAGTGAAATAGGTACTTGGGATGATAGTCAATGTGAATATAAAAGTATAGTCAATGATTATACATGTTATGAATGTCAAGATGTAGATGGTCTTGCTACAACTCAATTTGTACCTTGTCTTAATTTTGATACACAACATTTAATAACTGGTGCTTCAAAAGAAAATTTTGACTGTACTTGGCAAGTATATTGGGATGATGGTAAAAATCCAACACGTACTTTAAATTTAGATAATATACCATACATTAGAGTTGAAGTATCTGATCCAGGAGCAGAATGTGTTATATATGAAAATACACCATGTGTAGATTGTGAAAAACTTAGATTATCTCCATTAGTAGATATTCCTTGTATAAAACTTTCTAAATCACCTGACGGAGGACAATTAAGAAATGGATCATATCAAGCTTTCATTGCTTATACAATAAATGATCAAATAGTTGGTGATTACTATGGTATGTCTAATATACAACCATTGTTTGATCATGAAGACTTATTATCTGGATTAGAAATTGAAATATCTAATTTAGATAAAGATTTTGAATATTTTCAACTTGTAATTTTAAGTAATAATCAAGGAGAAATGCAAGCTAAAGAGCTTGGTATGTATAGTACAGAACAATCTACTATAAGTGTTGATTATATAAACCAGGCATTAAAAGCTATTCCTTTAAATATATTACCATTATCTAATCCTATATTTGAAAAGTCTGATAATATGTATGTAGTTAATGACTACCTTATTAGACAAGGTCCAACTGAAAGGTATGATTTTAACTATCAACCTATAGCAAATAAAATACATACACACTATACTGTAACACAATTTGATTCTGACTACTATAAGAAAGGTGGTAATAAACCAACATTTATGAGAGATGAGGTTTATTCTTTCTTTATTAGGTTTGTATATGAAACAGGAGATAAATCTAGATCATATCATATACCAGGTAGACCTCCATCATGGAATGGATGGCAAGCACCAGATGGCAGTATTATAGGTGAGCTAGATGAATTAACAGGTGATATTAATAACTTAGGTGCACAAGCATCTGCTAATGGTCTATGTGATTATGAAATTATAGATAGAGCATTTGAAATATATAATACTGCACAAAATCAAGCAAATCAATTTTGGAATAATCCTCAAACTTTAAATTCTACTATAACTGAAGATTGTGGAACTGTTGTTGCAGAAGGTCATATGGCATATTGGGAATCAACAGAAAGATACCCACAAGATCCAGTAAGATGGAATAGTTATGAAGCTGGAAATGGTGATGATGATCCAAGGTTTAACTTATGTGGTAAACCTATTAGGCATCATAAATTTCCTGATGAAACATTTACTGGTTTTGGTAATCCAGGAGGAACCTTTACAGATAGATCATCTAATAATGGTCATACTATAAATGTACTTGGTGTAAAATTTGAAAATATTAAATTACCAAGATATAGTGTTCATTCAAATGAAATATGTAATCCTAATGATGGAACTCCAACAGGTGCAGTTATACCAGGAATTGTTGGTTATGAAATACTAGTTGGATCAAGAGAAGGTAATAAATCTATCATAGCAAAAGGTATATCAAGACATATGAAAAGATATAATATACCTGCTAATGCACAAGGTACTATAGACAGTACTACAACAGTAGGTATGTTTCCTAACTATCCTTTTAATAGTTCACAAGCTGATCCATTTTTACAAGGAACAAATGCATTTACATTTAACTATCAAGCTCCAACTAATATAGACAACCCAGGAAATCTTACAGGTTATGCTGGAGGTGCTGCTGGATTATCTATGAACACTTATACATTTCATTCACCAGATACATCATTTAATAAACCTTTCTTATCACCATTTGAAATAAAATCTTATGGTATGACTTTAGGTACATCTATAGGAAGATTTAGACCTTCAGAAAATCATCCACAACATAAGCTTCTTAGAAACTTAGCAATGTGGGTAGGTATCATTGTTGGTATAGGTTATGCTATTGGTGAAACACGTGGTAAAAGAAGCAAAAAGATAGAGAAACCAAAAGGTTTAAGTATTGGTTATAGACAAGAAGAAATATCAGGTGGTAGTTATACATCAGGTAATTTAACATCAGGAGGAACAGGTGCATGGTCACCACTTGCAGGTGCATCTACAAATTTTGCAAATTTATCACCATCAACTCAAACAGCAAATGATGGTGGTTCTGCTGCTGCTCCTATAGGAAATACCGGTGTAGGATTTGATAATGCCCCTCCTCTTTTAAATGTTAATTCTCAGTTTCATGGAGGTGTTGGTACACCTTATGGAGCTGATAATAGTCCTATTCCAGGTAATCCTGCAGCAGTTTTAGGAGGAGCTAGTGGTATGAATACACCAACAGGTAGAGAAATGACACTTAGTGGTAGTGCTATTGTTGGTGGACCTAAATTAGGAAGTTATGCATATGATGCTAGTACTTATAATGCAATGTCAGGTTATACAGCTGCAGCTCTTCAGACTAATAGAGGTTATGTTGGAGCTGGAGAAACTATTGAGTTTGAAGGAAAAAGATTTACTGAAGCTCCTAGTTTAGTACAAGTATTATTTGGTATATTTAATTTTATGCAATTAGTTGCAGAAGGTGGTCAGCATATTATTGATATGATATATGAGCTTGTAAGTTTACAAGATTATGCTTGGAAATATAGCGGTCATGGTTTTTATGTAAATACAACAGGTCATAGAGCTGGTGAAATTAGTAGATTATTAGTAGATAAAGCAAGATACATTGGACCAAGTATTCAAAATCTTACAGCTAATATAAAAATAAACAATTTACAAAGACCTTCTACTGTAGCTATTGCTGCAACTGCACCAGATCCTGGCGGTCTATTAGGATTTAGATTTGCAGGGCCAACAGAAGATAATTCAAGATTTTGTATTGGTAACTTTAACGGACATTTTAATCCATCACAATGGAGAGTAGCTAATATTGGTGCACATTATACAGCATTAAAAGTTAATTTTAGAAATCAATATGGTCAATTAGATCAAATAAAACAAATACCTACAGGTTGTGTATATCACTTTGATCAAGAAAATATAGAAAGAGATTGGCAAACAGGAGAGTATAAATGGGATTTAAAAGATCCAGATCTAGATTTAGGAACTGTAGATTTTCAAACACAAGTTATATATGGTGGAGATTGCTATATAAATAGATATACAGAAAAAGTTATTATGCCTTTCTTTTGGGATTTCTTAGATGGGCAACCGGATATGTTTCCATTTGATTATAGACTTAGATCTAATGTTCCAAGACCTATATATTGGATGAATACAGCTAAATATGATTTATCAGAACTAGTAAGATATATTATTGGTTTTGGATTTTTACAAGGTAACCAAAACAACTTAAATGCAATATCTCCTAATAATTTACACTTTTTAGATAGGAATACTAATGATACCGGTCAAGATCAAATTGCTGGAAATGGTGTTGCCGGTGGAGCTGGTGGTCCAAACAATCCAGCTGTACCTATACAAGCAGATGGTATAACTACTGATAGAGGAGGTAGAAGTTTATTCCATATTAAAAATGGATATATGTATACTCATATTAATGGAACTCAAGATTTCTTTGTAGAGTCTTCATTAAATATGGGATTAAGAGATTATGAAGATACTGATGAAAAAAGACATTATGATTTTGCAGATTATACAGATCTTGAACAAATGTATCACTCTAGTATTATAAGAAAAGATAATTTTTATAAGTATGATTCTTCATTAAGTAAGTCTAGATTTAATACACAACTTATATCATTTGGTCAAATACAAGATAGAGACTATGATCCTTTTGTTGCAGAGAAATGTTATACACATTTTCCTAAAAGATTAATCTATTCACTTCAAGCACAAAAAGAAGCAAAGAAAGATTTTTGGAGAGTATTCTTACCATATAATTATAAAGACTTTAAGAATAAAGTAAATGTAATTAAGCCAGTATCTAAAAGTGGAGCTTTTGTTACTTTCCCTAATTTAGCTCCTGCATTATTTCAAGGTGTTGATCAATTAGAAACAGATTTAGGAACTAAACTTACTATTGGTGACGGAGGATTATTTAGTCAACCAATGCAAAATGTTGTAAATGCTGATGAAGCACATGAGTATGGTTCATGTGAAAGTCAAAGAAGTGTTATTAATACACCTTCTGGTTTATATTACATGTCACAAGCACAAGGTAAAGTATTTCATTATGGTGGAAAAGGATTAGAAAATATAGCTAATGCAGGAATGAAACAGTGGTTTAATAAATATTTACCATCTGTTTTATTAGAACAATACCCAGGAATGGAAGATTGTCAAGGATGGATTGATAATCCAGTAGCAGGTGTAGGATGTCAGACTGTTTATGATCCTAATTATGATATAATATATTTCTGTAAAAAAGATTATAAAGCATTAGATACAGAATGTATTGAATTTGATCCATGCAACGGTTTTGTATTTAATCAAACAAAATGTAATAATTTAGAACCTAACGTTTGTTGTCCAGATGGATATACATTTGTACCTGGTAGTAATCAACCAACATGTCCTAATGGATATACTAATGTTAGTTGTTTAGATGGTACACCTTGTTGTACAGATGGCAGTGGAATGCCACCAATACCTGCAACAATAAATATAGGTGATTGTCAAAAAAATGTTATAAGTGACGCATTAGTTGAAGGAGGATACGCAGGTTGCGTAATAGATATTGCTATTGTATTAGATATGTCAGGTAGTAATTTTGGTACACAAGGTCATGTAACAGGAGATACTTTTACTACACAGTTTGTTCAAGCAATAGATGCTAGTATGGATGGTAGTGCTACAGGTTTAGGAACTGCTTTTAATACAATTCAAGTTGGATTGGCAACGTATACAGATGGTATAGTACCAGGTGCTTGTGCTTGTAATAATCCTGGTCCAGGAAGTAATGCTATAGTATCAGATATGACCACTAATTCAGCTGCATTAAATGCTTTAACAACTGGTAATCCAGCAAATACTGCATTTGGAGGGCAACCTGTTGGTAATGGGGATGGTTATGATTCAGCTTTGTGGCAAGGTATGCAAATATTAAATAATACAGCAGCCTCAGATTTAGGTGATAGATCAGGACAAGCAGGATATAGACAAATTATGGTAGTCTTAACAGATGCTAATAGTGCTAATGCTTGTACTAATGCTAATTGTTTTGGATGTCCAAATGCGCCTAACATTAATACTGATATATGGAATCAAGGTATTGAAACTTATATAGTACAATGTACTGCAGCTGATAATGCTAATATTAATATACCAGCTGGTGATCCTACAGCTGCAATTGTACAATGTATGGTAGATCCTGCTGCTGGTGGTTTAGCAAATGCGTTTAGAGCAGGACCTACTCAAGGAGGTGAAGTAGCTGATATTATTGCAAATGCTGTTTGTGGTGAACCTCCTGTATATTATTGTGAAGATGATTGTAATCCAGGTTTAGTAACTAATGCTAATGGAGAACCTGAATGTCATTGTTTTGAATCAGTTCCTCCTACACTTTATGACACAACATTACCTATTAGTATACATGATGAAACTTATTTTGAAGAAGTATCATGGACAGTAAGTTATGATCCAAAAGCAAAAGCATGGATTTCATTCCATGATTGGCATCCTGATTTAACAATACCAAGTTTAAATCATTTCTTTACAACTAAAGATATTGTAGTAGATAATGATCAACCACAATGTCCTCCAGGTTATACGTGGAATCCAGTAACAATGACTTGTTGTCAACAGTTTACTGCAGAATACCCAGCAGATATTTTAGTAGAATATGAAGATGTTGTAGTTGAAATGACAACAATAAATTGTTTATTAGATATTGTAATTGCTGTTGATACTTCAGGATCTACTGGTGGTTTTATTAATTCTTTTGATGGATTTGTTAACACATTTGTTGGTGTATTTGCTCCTGATATGACTGCTGGTAATGTTCAAATAGGTCTAGTAGATTGGGATACTGCTCAAAGAAATGTTACTCCTGATATGAGTGGTAATACTGGAAATGGTATATCAATGTCACATTATGTTGGTTCTACTAATTGGGGAACTGATTATTTAGGTGGAGCAGGAGGAGTGACTTTTTTCTATACTGCATTTGATTTTGGACAAAATATGTTATCTGATGTAAATGCTTCTACACTAGGAGATAGAACAAATGAACCTGGGTATAAAAGAGTATTTATTCAGTTAGCAGATGGACAGGTTACCGCAGGGAATTTACCACAAGCTGCTGCTTATTATGCCGCTTTACAAGGAAATATGCCTTCAGATTTTCCTCAAACTGATTTAGGTATTGGTTATGCTAATGCAGCTGAAACTGCTGGTCAATTATCTATTGCATCTGAAACATATGGAATATATTGTCATCCAACTGGTACCGCACCAGCTGCTCAGTTTAATACTATAACTGATAATAATGCAGCTTTCCAATTCTTAAATCTTACACCTGGTAATGTTGGAGATTTTGCAAGAGACTTAGCATCTAATATTTGTTCAAGACCTTCATGTCCATGCCCTGCTGGTTATGTAAGAATTACTACACCGTTAGGACCTAATCCTCCAGGAGGGTATCAAATACTTACTCTAGATGAAAGTTGTAGTGGTGGTGAAGGAGATAGAAATCCTAAAAATGGTATATGTAGAAAAATAACATGTGATTGTGATGAAGATAATCTTCCTTCAACATATGTATCTGGTACATTACAAGCACTAGGAGATTGTCCAGGAGATCTACCAAATGGAATAGCTGAATATTTTGATGAAGACTATCTATGGAATGATGTTTATATAGGAAATCCAGATTTTGTTATTCTTAATCCACGATCATGTCAATATGATTATTTATGTTGTATTGATGCAACATATGAAAGAGGAGGAATATGGAAACATAATGATAGATGTGATCTATATACAAACTATTATGATCAAGACTATCCGTGGGAAGTTGAATTAGTAGAAACTGTTGGTCAAACTGTTAATACTGTAAGAAGTGTTGAGTATCAATTAGAATCTTATATTTATAGAGGAAACTTAGAAGGTGATTGTGGTGATAGATTCCATGATTTAGATTGGAACTTTGATAATGCAATATTACATAATACTGAACAAGTATCTGGATTATTAGCACTTAATTTAAGTCCTAAAAATAATGCTCCATTAATAACCACATTCCCACAAATAACAGCAAATGATATTCAAATACTGTATAGCAAGGAAGAACAAAAATATAGATTTAATCAGTTCTGGGATGTAACTGATGACAGAGGTGAATTTAATCCTAATGTTAATGAACCAATATTTATAACACAATTAAACGGTTACATTAGAGATTTAAATCAAAATAATATTAATTTAGCAAAACCATCTTTCCAACGTAAGAAGTTTAGACATTATTGGAATGCTGTAATACTTAGGAAAAATGTATCAGGAAATAGAAAAATGTTATTAAAATTAAATAATAGTAAACTTAATGTATCATTTAGATAATGAAATTTAGTAAAGACGGATATAAAAGAAATAGTAAGGATAGAAATAATCCTTATAATGTAATACCATCAGGTAATATAACTATGGAAGGTGTAGATTTTCCTGTAATGGGAACAGATAACTTAGGTAATAGTCAAATCATGATGCCAGGTGCTAATTATACATTTCCTGGTAATTCTGTTTTTGAAGTTCCATTACAAAATTTTCCTATACATTTTCAAGAAGGTTTAAAACCTAAATCTAGAGAAGGATCAACATATTTAAGAGATAAGCGTTCAGTTATTGAAGATCCTTTAAATGTTACTAATGATCTTTCAAATGTACCATTGTATGAAGGTCAGGATCCTTCAACACATTATATGGCTGATGATGATAATCTTACAGCTTGGCCAACATTATTTCAAGATCCTTCAGGTAATTGGTATAGAGGTGGGCGTGAGGAAGCTAAAAGATTAGGTGAAATATATACATTTAATACTAGAGAAGAAATGATAGCTTTTGCTAGAGAAGGAAATTGGAAGCCTAAAATGCAGAATGGAGGAGATCTTCCGTTAGCACAAGGTGGTGGAGGTTTTATGGATCAAGCAAAAGCTATGTATGATGATGCTATGATAAAGTATAAACAATATGAAAAAGAAGGATATAAATTACCATCACATGATAATTTCTTTTTAAATCTTCTAACAGAAGGATATACTGTTAAAGGAGGTTTTAATGGTAATGAATTTCAAGTTTTAAATAATAATGGTGAGATAGATCCATTTAGAACTAATTTAATAAACTTATATGAAGATGTATCTGAAACTAAAAGAAATGTAAAAAATAAAATTAAAGATGTTTTTCCTTCTATATTTAAATACGGTGGTGCATTACCTCAAGCTCAGTTTGGTGTTCCTGAATGGTTTGAAAAGAATCTAAATCCTTATAATTATTATAGAACAGGAGATTCAAATCCTATAGCTTCATTTCTTAAAGGAGAATTTGAACAGTATCCTACTGTTAAAGGTTCAAGTCTTAATGAAGCTTTTGCATATGCACAAAAAAATCATAAAGATCAACCATTCTTTTTATGGAATGATAAAAGATATAAAAATGATCTTAAAGGTGAAACAAGACATACAGATACAGAAAATATATTAAACCGTATTAAAGATTCTAAAGAGCTTGATAAATTAGGTGAAGATCTTGGTATAGATGTAAAAAATAATTTTATCACATTATGGGAAGACTTAAATCAACCTAATATGACAATTAGTAATGATGATAGAGAGTGGTCTTTTGGTTCATATGCTTGGACAGACATTGCAGATAAAAACAGAGATCATGTTAATTCTTTAAGTGATCCGGGTGGTGGAAGTTTATATATAAAAGAAAAAGACTATAATGATAAAGAATTATTAAATGCACTTTTAAATGAACTTACTCATGTTTATCAACAAAATCAAATGGGTAGATGGGATTATAATAAACAATATGTTAAAGAGCTTATAGGAGCAAAAGGTGATCAAAAGTCTTTATATAGTATGCCTGGTTCATTAGAGTATTTAGCTCATAATGATATTTTATGGGAATTAGAAGATAAAATATATGGAGAATCAGTTAGTAGAATAGCACATGAAAAGGGAGAAAGTTATGATAAAAGAAGAGAACATGAACATAAAAGAGGTGTAGAACTACGTACTGCTCAGATAGGTTTTGAAGTATTACAAGATGCCCGCAATAGAGAACAAGCTGGCTTACCTCCAAAATATACAGAAGAGGAAACAAATGCGTTTATAGACTTTTTTAAAGGTGTTGGAAGTGGAGCTTTAGATGTTCTTTCAATTCCAAGTAATTTAATGGCAGAAGTAGTTGAAGGTGTAGGTAATTATGGTGATGCAGAATTTAATTTTACTGATGCAATGCCTGGATTCTCTGGAGATTTCTCATTTACAAACATGTATGGGGAACCAACGAAATCTGTTTCTGGCACTGTAGGTATAGAAAATCCATGGGGAGGATTTGCAGTAGATCTTTTAACTGATCCAACAACATATGTTGGTGCAGGTATTTTTAAAAATATAGTTAAAAAAGGAATTACTAAAGCACCATCAATATCTAAAAATGTAATAAAACATGGTGATGGTATTGTTACAGCAGCAAGAAAATCTTTATCTTTTGATGATATAATGAAATTACCAGATGATGAGTTTATAAAAATTTCAGGTACAGGTAAAGACTATTGGAAACTTGTATCAGATAAAAAGCCTATATATAAACAAAGACTTATTGATACATATGATAATATGTGGCAACCTTCTGATAAGATTCTTGATATGGTTAGCAGTACTAAAAAAGAATTAGGTACTTTTTATAAATCTGCAGATTATAAAAAAAGATTAATGGATGGTATGAAAATATCTTCTAAAGAAGCTGATGAAATAATAGATGATCTTATAAAAGAAATGGATAATGCTACTGTTAGATTTAATAATAGTAAACTACCTATGAATGGAATAGGTATGGCTTCATCTGGATCACCATCAGGTTCAGTTACATTTACTGATAAGATGCTTAAGATGTCAGATGATCAAATGGCTGATTTAATAAGACATGAATATGGTCATGTAGGTTTATACGGAGGAGCTAGAGGTCCAGCAGGAAAATTAATTAAAAATTTAGAAACACCAAGTATTCAATCATCTACAAGAAAAGTTTGGAATGAAAGTGATAGAGGTAAACAACTTTTAAATTATCATAATACTCCTGATGAAATAAGACAAAGAGCACTGAATGCTTTAGCATACATGCAAAAACATAATATGTCAGTAGATGATTTTATGAATATACATTATGATGTTGTAGTTAATAAGGTAAGATCTGGTAAAATGTCTCAGGATCTTTTAGATTTAAGACAATTTTTTGATCCAGCTGACATGAAAGATTATTTAAATAAAGCTTTTACTATTACAGCTCCTCTTGGTATTGGAGCATCTGTCTATGAAGGTGAAGAAGCAGAACTAGGGAATTATAGATATGGAGGTTCACTATTTAAAGCTCAAGAAGGTAATGGTGAAAATAAAGATAATGCTTTTACAATAAATGAAGCAGGAGCAATAGATACATATGGTATGGATTATGATTTAGATGAAATGTATGATTTTATAATTCAAAATTATACAAAAGTAGATACATCTAAAGAACAACAATATCTTTTAAATAAATTAGAGTCACAACCATTTAGAGATAGATATGCTAAACAAATATACAATATAACAGGAGAGGAATTATCTGAAAATGAATTAACAGAAAGAATAAATGCTCAATATAATTTTTCTGCAGCAGGTCCAGATTTTCATGTTAAATTTCCATATGTTTCTAAAGGTCCATTTAAACCTAATGAGTATTCAAGTGATCCAAGAGGTACTCAAAAATTTTACCGTGGCACTGCAATGATTAATCCATATAAATCAAAAGAAAGTTTTAGTGAAGATTTAGGTTATGGTTTGCCAGTTGGTTTAGAAAAAAATATGGATTATAGCGGAATATATATGCAACGAGATGTTTATAATAGTAGAACTAGATTTGATAGAGACACTAATGAATGGGTTTCTGATTATAATCCTGGAATCCCAGAACTTGCTCAATATCCATATTCTGTTCAACTTTCTGATACATATAAATCAGGTTGGTCAAGTAATATAACAGGTGATAATGTTTTTGCAAGTGAAGATGTTGATGACACTATAAATCATGAATATGCACACTCATATAATACAGAAAAATCACCATTATTTAAACCAATTGCAGGACAATATGAAGATCCAGAAGGTTTTTTTAGAGCAGGTCCAGCTAAAACATATAAAACCTGGCTTACTAATTTATTTGGTGAAGAGTATTTTGATAAAAAGAAAAATGAATGGGGTGAATGGTCTATGCAGCCACAAGAAATAAGCTCTATAAAAGCAGAAAATGAAGCTGCATTATTTAATTTAGGAATTTGGGATAATACAAAAGAAAAATTTGGTGAAAAGCATTTAAATATAATGTTAAAAAATTCACCAGACTTGCCAGGTGGTGCATCAAACATGCAGTTAAATGCACTAGGTTATGGAGATCTAAGAAGTAGTAATTATGATTTAAAAGATTTAAATAAAGAATATAAAGATGAATTATATAAATATGAAAGACGTAGTGATAATATTTTAAGATACATAGAAGATCAAACAACCCCATATGAAAATAGATATGGAGAGTATGAAGATGCATTTATTTCACAAGATACCTTTAACAATATATTTAATCAAAGTCAAGAAGGTTTAAAAAAAAGACAAAAATATTCTACTTATGATGAGTTGTTAGAAGATTATAATGGTAAAAATAAACGTAAAAAAGAAAGAGCTACAGGTATATTAAATTCAATTTATGGTAGTTTAAAAACAGAACTAGATAATTTTTACCAACCTAAAATTGATGAACAAAAAAGAATAATAGAAGAAAAGAAAAATGAAGTACTTCCTAAAATGGAAATGTATTTCAATGAAATTGCAATGGATGATCAAGAAGGTCAGAATGTTATGGCTAGATATGGTGGTTCATTTATGAATGGAGGTTCATTGCCATTATATCAAAGTCAAGGAGAAATTCCTATGACACTTTTAAATCAAGTTACAGTTACAGGTAAACAACCTGGAGTATGGCCGTGGATGAAAAGAGCTGGTAGAAATCTTTGGTCAGGAGTAAAACAAACAGGATCACACGCTTTAGATGTTTTAAGTGTTCCTGGTAATCTTATGGCTGAAATAGGAGAAGGAGTATTTGGTGCTGGTGATGGAAGTTTTAATTTTAGTGATGCTATGCCAGGATTTTCAGGTGATTATTCTTTTACTAATATGCACGGTGATCCAACAAAATCTGTTTCATCTATAGCAAATATAGAGAACCCATGGGGTGCATTTGCTGTAGATTTATTGACTGATCCAACAAGTTATCTTGGTGCAGGAGTAATAAAAAATGTAGCTAAAAAAGGTGTATCAAAAATAACTAGTAAAGGTGCTAAAAATTTTCTTGTTGGTAACAAAACAAATGTTGGAAAACCTATATTATACAACAAGAACGGTAAAATTGTACAAGGCAATATGCAATTAGTTGAACCATCTGGACTTAATCAACTTTTTGGTATTCAAAATTCAACTACATTTGCTAGAACTGGAACTAACCCTCTTAAAACCTCTAGATCTACTTTTACAGAATATCCTATAGTTGCTAGATTAGATGATCCAACTGGAAAAAATGCATTTAGTTTATCTAGATTAAGAGATCCAAATGGATTTGATTATTATTCTTATGATATAATGGCATTTGATAGTCCTTTAACTGCAGGTAGAACTATGAAGCTAAGTGAAAAGTTAATACCAAAATATAGTATTCTTAAACAATCACCTAGTGGAACATTAAGTGAAGATTCATACGGAATAATGTTAAAACAATTAGGTAATAAAAATAAATTTATTGATGTTACACAACCTGGTGAATTTAGTAGATTAAATAGGCTGGGAATTAATAATACCGTGGTTAATAAAAACGTTGGAAGAGAAGATCTTTTAAGGAGAGCTAATTTATATACTGGAGAAGAAGTAGATCTTATTAGAAAAAAATATAACAACATATTTACTGACTATAAAAATAAAGGTTTATTAAATACTGACTTTAATTTAAAAATAACTAAACCTGATTTTATGAAGATGTCAGTAATGTCAGGTAATAAACCATGGAGATCTCGTTTAATAGACTTTGATAAAAACAATCCTTTATATCAAATTGAAGTTCCTAATATAGGAATACAAAAATTATATGAATTAGGTGGGTCAATAGAATCTATTTTACCAAAATTCCAATATAAAGGTGAAATAAAGTTTGATGAATTAGAAAAAGGTATTAGACATGTAGAAAGTTTAAATGGTGAACTTATGATAAATCCTGAGTCATCAGCAACAGGATTATATGGACAACTGTGGAGTGAGGTTAAAGATATGTATGATGGCACAAGAGAAGACTTTGCCAAGGATCTTGACTACCAAAAAGAATTATTTAGTAAGAGAGCAAATGGAGAAATAGAAGATATTCCAGGATTATTAATTTCAGGAGAAGAAGTTTTTGATGAATATAAAGAAGTAGATCATAAACTTAGCATGTTAGAAATAGCAGCTTTAACAAACTTTTTAGGAAGACAAGGAACAAGAGAATATATAGGTTATCATATACGAGATGGTAGATCTTTAGAAAGTGTATTTCCTAAGTTATATGGTGAAGATGCTGAATATACTAACAAAACACCAAATGAGTATTTAGAGTTATTTAGAAAAGGTGTATTGGCAGAAAAGAAAGCAGGTGGTGAGATTGCTAAAAAAATGAGAAGAATAAAAGAGCAATTAGATAAATATAATGCAGGGCAAGAATTATCTGATGTAGCTTTAATGTCATTAAAAAAGAGAGGTCTTATTGAACCAGTAATTATGAGAGAAGGTGGTTCAACTACTGTTAAACCAGGAGATGTTTTAGGCAGAATAGCTGTTGATAACGGATTAACATTAAAAGAATTACTTGATTTAAATCCACAATTTAAAGGAAGAGAAGGATCTATTTATCCAGGTGAGCAAGTATTTTTTGATGAAGAATCAAAAAATATTTCTGAATCAAACAATCCAATATTAAAACATGAAGTTAAAGCAGGTGATACTTTATTTAAGATTGCAAATAAATACAGGGTTGATATTCAAGAAGTAGCAAAATTAAATAATCTTAAGGGTGATGAAATAAATAAAATATACCCTGGAAATCTCTTAATACTTCCTCCTCATGCACAGTATGAAAAAAATAAAAATACTGAAGATCAAGAAAAAAGAGCTGTATCACCTATAACTGATAATGATGATATAGTAGTAAATGGTAAACATCCCGTAAATCAAAACTGGGTTGTAAGAGAAAAAGAAACATATATACCTGAAGAAGGTGATCCTTTATATGATCCAAATAATCCAGGTAAAAAACAAACACGTTATGTTTCAACAAGTGGTAAGAAAAATAATATTAGAGCTATAAATAAAGATGATGACTTTAGAACTATAGTAGACGGAATGAATGATGCATATTCAGGAACATTTACAAGTGAAACATACACAGTTAAAGAAGGTGATAATCTTTCAACATTAGCAGATAAGTTTAATACTTCAGTTCATCAATTATTAAAAGATAATAATATTGACAAAAAGAATAAAAATAAAATTTTAGTTGGTCAAAAACTTAAAGTAACTAAATCAGATGCTAAACCATATTTAGTTATTGATGAAAAGAAAGGTAAAATGCATTTAATTTATCCTGGTGAGCATATACCTATGGAATCATATGATATATTAACTGGTTCTGCTACAGGTGATCAAGCTACTGTTACAAAAGGGGATTACTTTTATAAAGGAAAGAAGCTAACACAGCAGCAATTAAATGATGCACTTACTGATAATGGTGTAAAAAATATAAGAGAATTATTAGAAGTACCTGGCTATACATCTAATATTGATTGGAATGGTGGTAATAGACAAACTGGTGCAGGTGTATATAGTATTTCTGCACAGAATCCAGATGGTGGTAGATCCTACAGAGCAGATAGTGGAGGTGCATCTGTACCTTCATTTAATCTAGTTAATGATGCTGGTATAGAACAAGCTACAGCTATACATGGTGTTACATACCCAAGAAAACATAATCTTTATAATCCTCAATATAATGAATCAGGTCAAACAACAAATACCAAACTTACTACAGGATGTATTAATGGTAAATGTACAGATCTTCAAGCTTTATATGATAATCCAGATGTAGGTGAGGGAACACAAGTATTTATATTATCAGAAGACGAAGGGAATGGTTTTGTATATGAAAATGGAAAGATTAATTATTATGGAGGTAGACAAAATATAATAGATGCTGAAGAAAGTTTTGAAAGAATGGATAGAAAAGGTAATGTATTAGAAACTGTTGACGGAGGTCCAGGAATTAATGTTACTCAAATGAGTAATGTTGGTAATTATAAACCAATACAATTTGAGTTTGATAAAGAAGCATATGGTAAATCTGATCAAGCGGATGGTAGTGCAAGAAACTTAACAAAAGAATATAATGAAAATACAAAACCGTTTTTAAATTCATTATCAAAAAATAAAAAAGAATTAATGGATCTACTACAAATAGATGGGGATCTATATAATGACATAGCTTTAACGGCATTTGGTATTTATGGTAATGAAAGTGGAATGGGTGATATTAATACAGGTGCTGAAGATATACTCCATCAAGGTAGAAAATGGTTTATGAGAGATATTGTGGGTTCAGATACTTCATACGGTTCAGGATCTGTTGAAGGTAAATATGAAGTTGCTAGTGAACCAAGTCAAAGTGTAGGGTGGACACAATTAAGAGTAGGTTATGGATTTACTGATCCTGCTGAGAGAGAATTATTAGCAAAAGCAGATGAAAAATTTGGAACTAATTTTGCCATCCCATTAAATAGTACTAACGGTGGATTTGATAATGTTACAACCCATCAATATTATGATTTATTATCTGAAGAAGATAAAAAGAAAGCAAATGATAATGATAATAAAGGAGGTATATATGTTCCAATGGATGCAAATGGCCAGAGAATGAAAACAAAAAATGGAAAAGTTATGCCAGCTCAGTATCATATTTATAAAATTGATAATGAACAATTAATGGATCAAGAAGCATCAGCTATAGCAACAGCAATAATTTTAACAAATAGATATAGATCTCAAATACCAAGAGAACAAAGAACTTCAAAAGATTTTGATATTTTTAATGAACTACCTAAAGTATGGAGACCTACAGGAGGTGCACAACAGAGACAGAATTATGTTAATTTAGTTAATCAAAATATGCAATATGTTACATTAACAGAATCTGATATTAATGAATTTGATGAAAATACAATTACAAAAGGAGACTATTATACAAATTCGGCTAATGAATATAATAACAACATGAATTCTTATGACCAGTGGAATGTAGACAAAAATGTAATGGGAATATCAACCCCTTATAAATCTGGAGGAGAATTTGGACTAAAGAACCAAATACAGTTCTATGAAGATTATGTAAATGGTTTATATGAAAATACTAAACAACAGAAATCTGCAAATAAATTGTATGATAAATTAAATAGAATGTACTACAATGAATATAAAGGTACTAAAAGCAACGCTTTAGATATTATGAACCTAATGAATACACAAACAAATAATTAGCATATCTGCTGATTATTTAGTATATTATTAAAGTAAACTATAACTATATGTTTTTTATAACAAACCCATATTTAATGCTTGCAAAGCTTGGTGGTTCACTACCTCAAGCTCAAAATGGTATACCTAAAGGTCCCAATTTAGCAAAAGGAGAACATTGGGATCAGAAGGGTAATATAGTAGATATAAATGGAAACATTATATGGAGCCCTCCACCTGCAGTAAAAACAAACACAACAGAAGGTACAGATGACGGAACTGATGGTACTGATGGTACTGATTTTTCAGACGGATCAGGTGATGGAAGTGGTTGTACTGATGGACCATTTAGTGAAGCTTTTGCTGCAGCACATAATGAATTAGGTCCTGGTAAAACATTTACGTGGTGTGGTAAATCATACAGCACTAATAGAAAATCTGATGAAGTAGAAAATTCTGATGATGGTACAGATGATGGTACAGTTGATAGTGGACCAACTGATGATGATATTAAAAATGATGATAGTTTAACAGATCTTGAAAAAGCACAACAATTAGCAGCTAATGCAGATAGATCATTTCAAAGTCCTAAAGAAGGAAATATTCTTTCAGGTCTAGGAGATAATCCATGGTTAGAACTTGCAGGTGCAATAGACAGAGGTATTAAGAGTTTTTCTGCAGATGAGTATTATGATCCTGGAACTAAAGAGGATTACATGAAGTATAGTGTAAGAAACACTACAGATACTGATATGGTATATGATCCAGCAGATAGACTTAAAGCTATGTATAATCCTGGTAAATATCTTAAAACAAATAAAGAGTTTGAAGATGACATCATAGAAGAAAATATGATGGAGTTTTATAAGAATAGAAGAAAGGATGGTGCTGGTGGAAAAGATATGTGGGGTAAAGTAAAAGACTTTGATGTAGATCAATATAGAGAAACAGGTATAGGAGCTACATACGGAAGAAAAGGACCGGGATTTGGAGATGAGTTAGAACAGAAATATAATAATGCAGATTATATAGGATTTTCTGAAAATGCAGAAAGTGGAAATATTTTACCTTATGATTATTTACAACAAGTTTCATCAGGTGATCCTAACTTTATAGGTCCGGAAGGTAATGTTACACTTGATGGATCAGACGCAACATTTATAGATAGAAATTTTGAAGGTGCTAATACAGAATGGGATCTTAATGATGATTCATATGAATGGCAAAGGAGTATGAAAAATCCTAGAAATAATCCTATAAGACTAGAACCAAAAACAATACAACAAATACCAAACACTTTACCTGAACCTGAGTTAATACGTCCAATTATGCCTAACCCTCAAGATGAACCAGGATATGAAGATCTTCCAAATATGCCAACTAATATAGCAAGGTATGGTGGTGGATTACCTAAATATGTAGGTGGTGGTTATGATTTTTCTAATGCATCAAACTCTAGTTATTCAGGAAATAGTGATATGACTGTTAATGAAGGGTTAGATTATTTACAAACAGGATTAACTGCAGGAGGTTTAACTCCAGGATGGGGATTTTTTGCTGATGCAGCCAATTCTGTTATATCTGGAGGTAGAGCTGGTTATGCTTGGCTTACAGGACAGGAAGATGATAGAAAGAAACATTTAGAAAATTTAGCACTAAATGCTACTTCAGCAATACCTGGACCTATAGGTTGGACAGCTGGTGGTGCTGGTTTAGTAAAAGATACAGCAACATATACAGGATTAAGAGATGATCAAAGTCTATACTCTGATGTAGAAGGAATAATAAATCCAAATCAAACACCGGTAGATCCAGTAATATTTGATTCTCAACCAAATTTAGCTGGTGACCCAGATGCTATTCAAAAAGAGAATATAACAAGATATGGATCAGAGTTACCAAAATTCTATAACACAGGAGAATACAATCTTCCTACAAGTGGAATGTTTACAGGAACAAATTCAGGATATAGTATTCTTGATAATAATCCTGATCCATTTAATTTTAGCTCAGACTCAACCGTAACTAATAATAACCTATTACTAAATTCATCCTCATTTACACCTACACAAGAAGATGCATCAGCTGGAAACGTTAATGCAAAAATGTATGCTAGTCAACAAGCGGTTAATAGATCAATGGATAGTTTTGATGCATTTACTGCTGATATGAATAAAAGAATAGAAAATCCTTCTTTAAGTATGAATCAAGTTGACACTAATCCTTTAAATGTTCCAACTGCTACTTTTGAACCAAGTGAAGATTTCTTAAGAACAAAAGATGAATTAGATTATACAATAGCTGAAAATGAAGGTAGAGTTATTCAAGGGCAAGATGGTAGTCCTGACACTATAGTAAAATCTGCTGAACAAATGCAACAACAACAAGAAGAGTTTAGTGCTAATCTTGAAGAACAATTAGATAATATTCCTGAGTATACAGGTACTCAAGAAAACCTAGATAGATTTGATGAATCTAATGAGAGAGGATTTGATGGTGATTTAGCAGCTATGGATGAATTTGATGAAAAACAAGAACAAGAACAACTTGAGAATGATCAGAAAAGAGAACAAATTGACGCTTCAAGTAGTAAACCAAGTTTAATAGATAGAGCGTGGAATACTAAAAATAGAATATTAGATAGTAAAGGTGTACAAACTTATAGTAAAGTATCTAATATGGCAATTGATATGGCAAAACCTATTACTAAAATTGCATCACAATGGAATGAAAATAAACAAAAAGCTAACATGTTAAATAATGCATATCTAGCAGATAATGTTTTTGCATCTTCAGATGCAGATGTATCAGGTAGTAAAGGTAACTATGATGTAAATACAGGTATATTTAGACCAGATGATAAAGTTGTTGTTGGAACAACGGGAACAGCAAGATTTGGTGGAAGTTTTTATAAACCTGGAGGAGAAATAGAAATAGATATGAATACATATAAACAATTAGTAGCTGCAGGAGCAGACATAACAATAATATAATTATGAAAGTAAACATCAATAAATTACCAAAAGGATTTTCCATAAGAAATGGAAGAGTGTACCAGGACGGAGGTACCACAGGTGATCAATCTAATTTTGGATTAGTAACATATCCACAAGCAGATTTAAATACTAGTGGTGACCCAACATCAAAAATTAATTATTCTATGAATCCTGTAGATAGAGATGAAGCTAATCTAGAAGCTGAGAAAGGTGAGACCGTCCTTACTGATCTTAATGATGATGGAAATTTTGAGTTATATGAAATACAAGGGAATAGACATCATCAAGGTGGTACTCCATTAAATTTACCACCACAATCTTTTATTTATTCTGACACAGGAGGAATGAAATTTAGTAAGTATGAGCTGGCTGAAATGGGATTAGAATCAAATAAAAGATTAACTCCAGCTGCAGTATCTAAAAAGTATCAATTAAATAATTTTATGGGATTATTAGATGATGAACATACTGATAAAATTTCTAGAGATACTGCTGAATATATGATTGGTAAAAATAAAAGATCATTATCTCAATTAGCATTTTTACAAGAAGCTAAAAAAGAATTTGAAGATGGTGTACCTTTAGCATCTTATCCATATCTAACTGAAAAAGGTATAGACCCTATTGAATTTTCACAGAAAGTAGAAAGCATTTCTAGAAAAGAAGCAGAATTAAAAATGTTAATGCAGCTTCCTTATGAAAGTAGAATGCAAATTCTTGCTGTTAAAGAAAAAGCACAAGAACAACAAAAAAGACAACAGCAACAACAACAACTTGCACAAGCTGGTATGATACGTCCATCAATGGGTAATGCTCAAGTACCTCCACCATCTCAACAAGAAATGCCAATGGCTCAAGGTATGCCACCAATGGGCCCACCTCAAGGCGGGATGCCACCTATGCCACCACAAGGAGGAGGTATGCCACCACAAGGTATGATGCCACCAATGCAACCTAATATGCAGCCTAACATGCAACCTGCAATGGCAAGATATGGTGGTCAATTATCTAACTTAGCTAAAGCAAATGATGGAGTTGAAACAGATGGTATGAAAGCATTTAGAATGAATGTACCATTATGGGCAATTAATGGTAGATGTCTTACTTCAGGTTGTACAGAAAGAATGTATGATGCTCCTCATGATTTTTCTGTAGGTTTAGGAGCTGGGGTTGGTAAAGCTAATGAAAATTATATGGGAGACGCTTCACTTTGGGGAGGTTATTCATTTAATCCACAACGAGGTAGTGGTAGGTTTAGAGGTGCACAGGAAGGAGTAGCGGGGTATCTTGGTGCAAACATAGGAGCAAGAACATTTTTACCACCAGAAGTAATGGAAACAGGTAAAGGTGATTCTATAGATGAAGTATATGCAAATGCAGTTGGAACTCTTGGTTTAAAAGGTGAGTGGAAACCTAAAAATGATTATACTGCATGGTTAACAGGAAGAGATAAAAACCCATTACAATATGGATTAGGAGCTTTTTATAAACAGCCAATTATGGGAGAGGGTAATCCTCAGTTTGGAGGATATGCTAATGTGGGTAATTTAAATTTTACTGCAGGATATACTCCTGGTAGTGGTATGAACTATGGTTTAGGAGTTGGTATTCCTATTAGACAAGGTGGTGGTGAAGAAGAGTTTGAACCACATATGATGTATGATGCTGAAACAAATACAGGTTATATGGCTAGAACATATAAAGATCATTTAAAATATAAAGAGATGGGATATTTGCATGCTAATGAAATGCAAATGAGATATGGAGGATCACCTAGATTACCTGAAGCACAATTTGGTTGGATAGGAGATGCGTGGGATTCAGCTACAGGAGCCGTTTCAGATGCATGGGATTATACAACTGATGCAGTAAGTGATGCTTATGATTATACAAAAGGTAAAGTAAACCAAGGAATAGACTATTTACAAGATGAATATAAAGATTCAAAATTATACGATATTGGGCAGAATGTATTAGATTATACACAAGATGGTTTATCTGTATTAGGTACAATCCCTGGTGTTGGAGCTGTAGCTGATGTTGCTAATACTGCTATTTCTGGAGCAAGGGTTGCAGGATCTGCAGCTTTAGATGATCAAGAAGCTGTTAAGAAAAATACAGAAGATCTTGCTTGGAATGCAGCAGCTATAGTACCAGGAGCAGGTCAATTTGCTACTGCCGCTAAGTTTGCAAATAGAGCAAATAAAGCAAACAAGACACGTAAAGGTGTTGATGCCGCAGTAGATCTTGTTAATGTAAAAAATCAAGTTTCTGGTATAAGTAATACTGTGGATAATATTTCAACTGAAATAGCAGGTAATGAAGGATCAATATCAGATACTATACAATCACCTTCTATTCCTACTGTTCCAACAAACTTTGCTTCAAATACAACAAGCAATACAACCACAACATCTGGTGGTGCACCTACTTCAACTGAATCTTTTGTTGACTCAAGCACAACAGAATCTGTTGATGATTCAAGTAGTCAGCAATCTTTTGTAGAAGCTCCTGTTGAAGAAGAAACAATGATAGCAGATAATTCAGGTAGTTATGAAGAAGATGATAGTGGTGAATATATACCTCAATCAATGAGAGCTAGATTTGGAAGAGAATTACCTTTAGCTCAATTTGGTATAGGTGCAATGATATTGCCACCAGTAAATCTTGGTGCAAATATCCTAAATTGGTTTACTGGTAATGAGGGAGAAATAACTCCTTATAACCCAGAAGTTCCTGAAATAAATGCAGACAATAGTCCAGTGATTCCTAATTATCAACAATTATTTAACCAAAATCAAAGTGAGAACCTTAGATTAATGGATGAGTATAATAAGAATATGCAAAATCTTATGGCTAATTATAGTGCTTCATATCAATCTCCATCTTTAGATGAGCAAATGGCTTTACTTAATGCTAACGGTGCTCAACAACTTGATGATAACGCTATAGCAGTTTGGGAAGATCATATTGAAAGAGGTGGACCACCTCCTAATGATGTAGATATAAATTACACACAAGCATATAAAAATGTTCATGGTGAAGATGCAATTCCTAATTATGAAACTGATAAGGATAATAAAGGACCTGGACCTGTTAAAGAACCAGGTATAACTAATGTTTATAATATTGTAAACCCAGAAGATAATAATAATGCTGGATCTTATGTAAACAGAAATAACTTTAGAACACCAAATGATGATGCAGGAGATCAAATGGCAATGAATACTCCAGGAAAATCTCAAGGTTTACCATTAGATTATATTAATACTGACAGTCCTTATTATGTAGGATCACAATGGTCATTCTTAAATGGAGGTCAGCCTAATCTGCCAGTTTATAAAAGAGGTGGTAAAAAACCAAGAGGTAAAGATGTAGCAATAACTGTAAACGGTGTAGACTATACATACAGAGATCTTAAAAGAATGGACCAGAATGAAAAGGATAGATTATTTGCTACTATAGATCAACAAAAAGCTAATACAGTAATGGATGAAATTAATTCTATGCGTGTTGATACAGAAGGAACTGAAAGCACTACTACATATAGAAGTAGTGGTAAAGAAGACTGGATAGAAAACTTTAAAACTGATACAGAATATCAACAACAAGTATATGACTTCTATAAGAAAGATAGAGAGAAAAGAGGTAAAAGTGTATTACCACTAGAAGATTTTGTAAATACTACAATTACTTTCCAAACTCAAAATAGATTGATGAATGAGGAGTATGATCAAGACTTTTTAAGTCAACCAGATTGGGATAAAACTTATGAATTAATTCCATGTACACAAGGTGAAGACGGATGTAATAAAAATAAAAATGGTAATTACTATAAAAAAGGAGAGACCAAAGGTGCAAACTGGAGATATAATGATGCCGCTACTGATTTAGGATTTGATCCTTTAGATCAGGATATGATTAGTCATGCTCAAGCAGGATTCATTGCAGGTAAATATGTTGAGTTAGGAGAAGGTGATGAAAAAACACAAGAGTATATGAATACTGGTGTTGCTGATGATAAGTTCTTTGATGGAACAGTATCTGGTGATGATGGTTTCTGGGGTAATACTACCAATAGACAATTGATGGGTGATAAAGAAGTTACAGAAGCAGTAGAAGCTGTACCTTGTTCTAATGCAGAAGAGATGCAAGCAGCATGTACTGAAGCTGGTGGTATATGGACACCTTATACAGCAGCAGTAGAAGGTGAAGATGGTACTGTAACAACACCTGCATCAGGTTGTGAATGTAGTAAAGAGATTGATGTTCCAGAGAAAAAGCAACCACCAAAAGAAACACCTTTTTGGTTACAAGATGAATTAGGTATAGCTAATGCAAGAGATGCTAAGTTAAGTTTAAGAAAACGTTATCCATGGGCACCATTTTATAATCAACCTGAAATTGATGCAGTATATAAAGATCCAACAAGAGAAATTGCTGCAATAGGTGAGCAGGCATTTCAAGCAGCTGAAGTTGCAAAAGCATTTGGATCTGGAGCAGGTAGAGGTATGGCAGCGGCATTAGCAGCACAAGGTAAAGCTAATACAGCAATTGCTGAATCTATAAATAAAGTTCAAAGTGATAATGTTACAGTAGCAAATCAAATGAACATTAAGAATGCAGAATTAGAATATAAAACGCAAATGCTTAATAACAATGAGAAGAAGCAATTATATGATAACACTGTATTAGTAGAAGAAAATTATGATAATGCTCTTAGAAAAGCTAATGCTGCTATTACAGCGCAATTACAAAATGCGTATACTAATAGAGCAAACACAGCTAATTTAAATAGTATATATCCACAATTTGATATAGATCCAGCATCTGGTGGTATAATTAATATAACAGATCCTAAAGCATTTAATGCAGATCCTAATTATACTGATCCTAAAACTGCCATAGGAGAATATGCATCACAAAGGGATGAATACTTTAATGAATTTGGAACTTATGATGGATTTCCAGACTTTAAATTACCAGATAATTCTAAGAAAGGACAAACAACATGGGGTCAACAGAATAATGAGATTATTCAGAATGCTGGATATAACACAGCTAGGAGAGGGAAAGAAAAGAAAAATAGAAGAATTTTAAGAAAAGGTGCTGAATTAAGGAACTTTTTCTTACCAATGAGTAAATAATAAACTTTAAAAGTGTATTATGATAAATATGACAAACTATAAAAATTTAGTATCTTTGTAATATGGCAACTTATATAAAAGGAGTAACAGATTATATACCTGTCTTGGAGCCATTCAAGCCAGACTATAAGTTCCTATCTGATGTTTTAACAGTTAGGCAGGACAGGTATGACACAAACTTTCAACAATTAAACAATTTATATAGTAAGGTTGTCTATGCTCCTTTGACTAGAGAAGATAATGGTCAAAGAAGAGATCAATATGCTAATAAAATTAGTAATGGATTAAAACAGGTGTCAGGTTTAGACTTATCATTACAACAAAATGTTGACGTAGCAAAAGGAATTTTTAAACCATTCTTTGAAGATAAAGATCTTATAAGAGATATGGCATATACCAAAAGCTATAGTAAACAAATGCAATTAGCTAATAGGTTAAAAAATGATCCGGATTCAGATGGGTATTGGGATATTGGTGTGCAAGGTTTACAAATGAATTTAGAAAAATTTAAAAATGCACCTCTTGAAGAAACACGTTCAATGGGATTACCACAATATGTTCAAAATCCTAATCTATATAAAAAATCATTTGATGCATTAAAAGAAAGTGGTTTAAAAATTAAACAAACTACACTAGAGGGAGATTGGATTGTAACCACTCAAAATGGTACGGCATTAACAAATCATATAACAGGTTATAAAAGAAATGAAGATGGTACTTTAATATTAGATGATGATAAACAACCAATTCCTATTACAACAAATCCTGCTGCTGATCATATTCAAAATACAGTAATGAAAGATCCTCAAGTAAGGCAAGCTTACTTATTAGAGGCTCAAGTTAAAGCATGGCAATTTGGAACAGAAAATGCAGAAAAATATGGAAGTGCTCAAAATGCTGAAAGAGCTTGGTATAAAGACACTATAGAAAAGTATGCTAATGAAGAAACTAAAAAGTTAGTTAATGATATGGCTGTATATAATAATGCAGTTAAAGCTAATGAAAACTGGGAAGACTGGAAAAAAAGAAATAATGTAAGTCCAGGATCTTCAGCTGAAGAAGCTTTAGCACTTTCAGCATACAATCTTTCTATAGCAAAATCAAATAAAGAAGCAACAGAACAAAGAATAAAGGATGTAAAACAACCTACTGATGATTGGAATAAAATAAAAAATATAGCTTTTTCTTCATATATGGGAGCAAATATGGCACCAAAAATGATGGCAGCTGCAAAAGCATATAGCCTTGTAGATGCTGAAAGAACATTAAAAGCTAATCCATTTAAACAACTTGAAAGACAACATCAATTTCAATTAAACAGAATGGCATATCAACATAAATATGATATGGCTAAAATGGCACAAAAATTTATTTATGATTCTGAATTAGAGATGTTGAAAAATTCAGGAGGTCAAAATGTAAATTTATTTAGTGGAGTACAAAATAAAGCAGGTAATGAATCTATTAGTGGATCTCCAATGGATAGTTATAATATGTTTTTTGCTAATGATGGAACAGAAGGAGATCAATATAGAAAACTTAATGAAACTACAAAACAACTATTTGATATTGTAGGAGCAAACTTACCTTCTGAATTTATAGGTTATGGTGGATACCAAGGTAATGGTAAATATAAGTATACTGTTCATAATGCACAATATCCTAATGGTCATGAAGTAACTGGTAGTTTAAATGACATGATGGGAGCTTTAGATCCATTAGAACTTACTGAAGAATTTATTGATGATATACATGAAAATCAATCAGGTAACTTAAGTAAAGAACAAATAAGACAACAATATGAAGGATATAACCAAGCAAATATACAAGAGGTAAATAAAATTCAAGATGGTGTTATTAATATGCTTTCAACAACTAATCCTGATGGGGGAACAAGTCCTTATATAACTTTACAAGACGGCTCTGTAGTAAACATGAACTTCCCTACATTATCTCAAACACCGGAAGGTGCTGATTTAGCTGTAAAGATAGGACTTCTTGTAGAAAGTATTAACATGCAGAAGGATATGATTGTTAATGCTAGTACTGAACAAAATAGAGTATATAAAAACATTCATGATTTTATTTTAAGTGATGCTCTTTCAAAAGGTCAACTTTCTGTAAGTACTGGTGACTCAGGAAAAGAAGTGACACGTGACGGAGCAGGAGATTATATACAAGAAAAACCCGGAATTATATTAACACAAGGTATGGTTGATATGTATAACAAAGGTGTTATGCCTTTCCAAGTAAACTTTGCACATAATGAGGGTAGACTAGAAGAAGAATTTAAAGATTCAAATGGTGATCCAATATATAGAATGTTAGGTAAAGAAGAATATGCTAATATGTTTGCTAATATAATGCATGGTACTCAGCAAGAAAGAGATAAAATGTGGGCTCAGTATAACAAGACAGGTAGCTTTGATATGGATACGTATGATTTTTGGATGAGAGAAGATAATGCTGGTGGAGGAGATGGAGTTATAGCAACAGTTTTTGGTGATGATTATGAGTGGATGAGATATGACTATTGGGACTTTGAAAGTTATAATGATGGAAGTCAATATATGGATATGGAAGATATGCCTATGAGACCTACATTTGACCGTGAAAGTGCTATAGAAGATGGTAGAGAATTTTATGATGATATGGTTAAAAATATGAGATCAACTTCAACAAGACCAGAAGCTGATGGATTAGAATTGACATTTGATAGAAGAGCTTTCATTAGAGGGTTACCTGAATATGGGGATCAAATATTAGAAAATCAATATGTAAGTCAATATGATGTAGCTTCTCCTAATGCTCAAACTATTCCGGTAATGAAAGATTTAGTAAATGTATTTTATAATACACCTGAAGCTGATCTTAGAATAGTTGCTGGTGATATGAGAGGTACTCCATTTGGTAAATTAAAGAATCAAGAAAATGTAAAAAAGTTTTTAGACTATGCATTTGATGATTTAGCTAAAGGTAGTGGAATGTTAGACAAAACACAGTCTAGATTTTTTGTATCTGATACATATGTTGAAAAAGCAGGTGGGCCAGATCAAGATCCAGGTGAACATGTAGCTGCTAGATATTTAAGATTTTCTCCAGAGTTTTTACAAGAAAGAAAAACTTTTATAGATAAGATGGATAAAAATTTATTTTCACAACTTGCAAACGGTGTTACATTGATGTATGATGAAAAATATGATAATAACCCATATAAAAGTGATAATCAAATAATTAACCAAGTAGCTACTATTATAAGAAATGAAGGAGCCTATACAAGTCCATTTATACCAAATGGAGGTTACTTTACTATTTATGATAATAGCTCAGGTCAATATGTTGCAGAACATTATTCATATGGGGTAGATACAAAAACAGGAAATATTGTTCCAGATAAAGTACAAGCTTTTCCTATAGCAGGAATAGATGAATCACAGCTTGATGCTTTAAAGGTGACTATGCAACAAAAAATGTATGAAATATCATTAACTAATTTAGCACAACAAAAGAAAATTCAAGCATCTTTAACTACACAAGGTTTAGAAGACGCTTCAAACTAAAATCAATATGGCAGAGTTAGATGGAAATTTAGGTGAACAATTACCAGTTAATACAGGAGAAAATTTAGGAACAAATGTTCCAGTAAATCTTGACATGTCTGCTGCAGACGTTTCTATGATGCAAGATGCATCACAAATATCAGGACCAGATACAGGTTTTGTAGATTATAATATAAGATTTGATGATAATTTAGTTCATGAAGATTCTTACTTAGGAGCAATAGATGTTGCTAGAGAGCTTGCTCCTGAATTTGATGATCAGCCTTTTAAAGATATGATTGATGCTCATGCTCTTGATATGTCTAAATATCCTGCTCAACTTCCTAATAGTAATATGAACTCTATCTTTCCAGGAAATGCAGGTAATTCATTTAATCCTTTTGAAGTAGATACGGGTAACTTTAATTTAAGTACACCAGAAGGTAGAAAATCTTTTTTAGCATCTTCACCTCAAGTTACATCAGCTATATCTTCACCTACAAGTACACCTGCATATTCACACCCTATTAGTTATAATGCAAGAAAATATGAATTAGATAGATACTATGCACATCCAGATTTTGCTGAATTAGGATTTCATCCTTTTGCTAATAATGATGCATACTATAATACTAACTCTAGTAAGTGGGATAATTTTACTAGATCCCGTGCAGCATTTAGTACATTATATGATGATGCTTTTACATCTAACTATAGAGCTATAGGTGATTTTTTTAGTGGAGAAAATAGACTTGCTGATTATGAAGGTGCTCAGGCTATGGAAGATGCAATGAGAATTGGTAGATCAAGCAGTGGTGGTGTTAGAGGTTTTATGAATGATTTATTTGTTAACAGTGCATATACTGCAGGTATAATTAGTAATATTCTTTTAGAAGAAGCTGTACTAGCTGCAGCTGTATATTTTTCTGGTGGTGGTGCTAGTGGTGTTGCTGGAGCAAGAACTGCAGTTAATTTTGGTAGAGGTGCTAAAGCATTCTCTGCATTAAAAGGAGCTTTTTCACTAAGCAAATACAGGGCTGCAGGTGCACAAATGTTAATGAAATTAAAGCAGTTTGATAATGCTAAAGCTTTTTATGCAGCTGCTAAGGGAGGAACATATGCTTTAGGTAGAGGTTTAGGAAGACTGTTAACACCTAGTACTGTATATGCACACAGGCATATTATGCAAGCTGCAAAAGCTGGAGAGAATATGACAAATTTAGCAAAAGGAGCTAATTATTTAGGAGGATTCTACAGAGATATAAGAGCTGTAAATATGGCATGGGCAGAATCTAAAATGGAAGGTGGACTTATTGAGAAAGAAAGAGAATTGGCATTATATGAAGATATATATAATTATAATGACAAAGAGGCTCCAACAGTAGACCAATTAAATATGATTAATGCTGACGCAAGACAAGCAGCATTTACATCACAAATGATAAATTTTCCTATAATATATCTTAGTAATAAACTTGTATTAGGAAATTCAATGAGAGGTATTAGGCCTGTAAGAAAAGCAGTTGATGGTTCACTTGATACTCCTTGGGGTGGTATATTCTATGGGGGAGCAAAAGGAAAAGCAAAAATAGGAAAAGCTTTTTCAGATTTAGGAGATGATTGGTTGATAGGTAATACATTTAGAAGAATGTATCAGGCTGGTGCAAGAGGATCTGCTAAACATATGCTAGCAGCTGGATTAAAATATTCTACTGCAAATTTTGCAGAAGGTTTACAAGAGCTTGCTCAAGAAGCAACTGCTAAAGGTGTATCATCTTATTATGATGCTTTATATAGTTTAGATATGTCAGCTGATATAGATATGCAATTAGCTGATATGACTGAAAATTTTAAAAACGCTAAAAAAACATTTTACGGAACTGACACATTAGAAAGAGATCCTGCTTTAAATATTATGTCTGCAGTTAAAAGAGGTGTGAATTCTCAAATGAGTAATGAAGGATTTAAAGTTTTTATGTCTGGATTTTTAATGGGGGGAATGGTTCAAGGACCACAAGTATTTTTAACGTCTACAGTTCCTAATATATTTAGAAAAGGATATAGCAAATATAAAAAAGATGGTAAATGGGATGAGTTTGTAGCTGAAAAAGCTAAGAATAGAGCTTTAGCTGTAGAACATCTTAATAATGTATATGATGATCCAAATACATTTTTTAATCCTAATAAGTTAAACGCACTGTCTCAAAAAGCATTTAATCAAACAATGTTTACATCAGCAGCTAATGGAGATATATTGAGTAATAGAGATGCTCAAGATGCATCTATATTCATGCATTTAAATACTGTTAACATGACAGGTAAAATGGGGATATTTAAAGATTACTTAAATGATCTACAAAAAATGGATGATAAATCTTTAAGAGAAGCATTTCCAGAAGAGAAAGCTACAGCTCAAACATTAAGAAAAAGATTAGATAAATTTCAAAAAAGAGCAAATGAAGTAGAAAAAAATTATAATGATTTTAATGATGAATATATAAATCCATTTAGACCTAGCAGATATAAAAAGAATTCTATAGAGTATAATAGAGAGGTTATTAAAGAAGCAGCTTTTAATCATGCAAAGATGATGGCTTTATATACTAAAGATACTTTTGAACAAGCTTTAGTTAGATCAAATGGTATATATGATAAGTTAACTAATCATACAGCATTAAAATCTTTATCTGCTTTAGATATAGATATTTTAACTGACCCAACTAAATTAGTTAAAGAGTTAGCTCTACTAGAAGAAGAAACTAAAAAAGAAGGTGTTACTAAAAAAGAAAAAGAATTAATTGCAGATAAAAAGAAAAGATTAGAATTATTAACCGTATTTAGTGATATATTAAATAATCCAGATAATGCTGTAATAGGTGAAGGTATAGCATTTCAAGATCTTATTAGCATTGATGAAAAAGGTCAACCTGTATTTGGAACAAAAGAAGGTGTAGGTAAAACAAGAAAAATTGGAAGGTTTGATAGAAGAAAAATTAAATCTACTGGATTAGAAAAAGCATTTATTGATTATATATCTTACATAGCAGATATAAAAGGAGAAACATTACAAGGAAAAGATCTTGATAAAATTTTAGTAGATATTATTGATTATGGATTTTTAAAAGGTAGGTCTGGTGATTTTTATAAAGCACACATGACACTGATGAATCCTGAATATATGGATCAATATATAGATAGGATTGCGGTGGTAATGAAAGATGTATATGAAAAATTCAAGGATAAAAATAATCAAACAATAAGACTTGAAAAATATCAAAATAAAAAAATAAGAATAGCTTGGCTACAAGCATTAGGTCAAGAAGAAGGTATACAACCTAATCCAGATGAAACAATATTATTCTTAGAAAAAGGAATTATTCCTATAGAGTACTATTCAGAAGATGGAAAAATTACACCAGCAGGTGATATTGTAAGGTATAAAAGAGTACAAGCTAGAATTGAGGATTTAAAGAAATCTCAAAGTACTTCAAAAGCAGAAGAGACAGATGCTCCAAGACAAGAGTCACAAGCATCTGCAAGTACTGAAACTGATGATACTAATAATGAACCAGATTTTGAAAGCATTGTTGGTAGAACTAAATATCAACAGTTCTATAATAAAGATCAAGATACTAAAGATATTATAGAAAAGCTTCATAAACAATATAAAGCAACTTACAGTGTAACTGATGGTGCATATATGGATTTAAACACATGGGCACAATCTTCATCGGGTGGTAAAAATATCATAAAGTCTAGATATGAGTTAGATCAATATTATCAAAATGATGAAAATATTGATAAAGAAAAGTTTCCTACAATGGATTCTTGGTTAAAAGATAATGCAAGAAATCCATTAATTGTAGGAACTAATGGTATTCTTACAAAGAATGATATTACATATTCTGATGTATCACCAGAGCAAGCAGGTAAAAGCACACTACCAAAAGATAAAACAGATTCAACAGAAGAAATTATTGTAGCAGATGAGCTTACAGGAATCACTTTATTAAAGTCAACAACTTATGATGACAACAATAATCCTGAAGTTACTTATACTGTTGTTGATGGAAAAAGTAAAAATATATATGATAGATTTAAAGATTTAGATCCAGGTGGTAAAAAAATTCAAAGAGGTTATATTAAAAAACCAGGTGAAACTCCAGCACAATTAGAAAAAAGAGCAAGAAACGCTTATGAGTTCTACAGAAAAAATCTTCCAACTGGTAAGTCTTTTATGATTGATGGTAAAGCTTATACAACTGGAGATGTAGTTGAAGATGCAGCAGGCAATAGATATATAATCAAGTCTTCTGAAGGGATGGTAAAGAAATTTAAAAATGTATTTCTAGTTCCAATAGACAAATCAAAAGCTAAGAAAGGTAAGGATGACAGAGAATATAAAACTATTAAAGAATTCCGTGATGAAGGTTTTAAAAAGATAGAAGAAGGTGAAGTAGATCTTACATCATCATTAACAACTAAAGTTAATCAATATCAACCTTTAAATCTTTTTGGTTTTGTAGGAAGTAAAGTTCAAGAAGGATATGAATTCTATGGTAAATTTGCTGATGTAGATCTTAGTGATGATGATAGATTTGAATCTATAATAAGACAACTAACTCCTGCACAACGAGAGAGTATGGAAATACTTATGGAGTTAAATCCTAATTATAAACCATGGAAAGAACAACCTAATTTAAAAAACTTTAATGTTAATTCAGGGTTTACTGCAAACAACGATCTTAGTTATGGTCAGAATAAATATCAAATAACTATAATCATTGGTGGAAAGCCAATTGCTATTATGGCAGGAATGCATAGCGCATTATTATTTACTCCAGAAGGAAATCCAATTGACGCAACAAAGATAACTGCAGAACAAGCAGAAAAACTATTTATAAAAAATAAAGGTCAAACCTCAGAAGAATTAGCAGCATCAGTGAGAAGAAACTATACTAAAGCTGCATTAATAGTTGAAGAACTAGAAAACAAAATTGGAGCCAATGGTGGTAGAATTAAGGCAACTGACTTAAAACATATAGCATTAAATATTACTCCAGGATTCCACGGTTGGAGAATAAATAAAAATGATACACCAGTTTTAAAAGGAGGTAAGACTGCAAAAACAGCATGGGAAGATTTAGACTCTGTAGAATTTGCTGAAGGTGATGAAAATTATACTATCATATATGATATTAAAAAAGATAGAAAGGGTGTCCCTAGAGCATCAAGAGTACCAACAAGTAATCTTGAACCAGGTAGTAGAGCAGAGCAATTAATTCAAGAAAGAATTTATAATCAACTTAAAAGAGATGGTTATGATAGTCTTGCATCTATAGGTATGGGTAGATATGTGCAATTTGTTACTATGAAAAATGGTACAGTAGCATATTTTGAAATTAAATTAGATGCTCTATCTACTGAAGATGGAAAAGTTACAGTAGAAAAAATAAAAGGAATACAACAAAAATTAGTAGATGATATAACAGATGAAGAAGGAAACTTTGAATCTAAGACAGATAAGTTTGATCCTGAAACTGTAGGTGATCAAGCAACATCAGAACTTTATGATCTAAATTTTTATGTGCAAACCGGAACACCTGGTACTAATGTCTTTATGAGATTTAACAAAAGAGGTGGTTTAGAAATAACAGTTAAAACTAATGATGATAAAACTGTAACTCAATTTTTAAATACTGAAGATTTAAATGAAATTGATGATCTTCATGGTTTTTCTACTATTATAAACAATAGAATTAATAAATCACAAGATGCTAAAGATCAAAAATTAAAAATAAATTTAACTGATCAAAGTTTTGTACCTAATCTTCCAATAAACTTATCTAATACAGATGCATTAAAGGATATAGGTTTAACAGCTAATATTATTCCACAATTAAAATATGGACAGAAACTTGATATTAATTTCACAAATGATGATCTAATTAAAGAAAGAATGAGTGATGTTAATTTCTTTGGAACTAAAAAGAATGAAACTAATGATACTGTTAATACTGAATCAGAGGTAACTCCTATGGGACTTACTACAGATATTTATAATGAAATAACAGAAAGTGAAGTAATACCAGCTGCAGTCTTACAAGGAATTAAAGATAGAATTGCTGATGTAGGATATGATAATTTAGAACAAATTGAAAAAGATATTGCAGATTTGCATGAAGAACAAACAGGTGTTAGTTTAATTTTATCTGGCCCTGAATCTACAATTGAAGGAGCATTATCAAAAGATGAAAATGGATTACAAGGTGAATATAATAATCAGGATCTTGCAAAAAAAATTAGTAATAAAGAACAACAATTAAAGACACTTAAAACTAAACTTAATAATCAATTTATAACAGATTTTAAAGAAGCTAATCCTGGGCAAACTGAAGGTCAATATAAATTACAAGCACGTAATGCTGTTAAGAATGCAAAAGAAGTAAAGGATTTAGTTAATGAAATTAAAAAACTTAAAGAAGGTCTTATAGGTAAAATTGTTAATGATAATTTTGATGGAAGAAATGTAGAAGAAATTAATAAGTTTATGAGTTGGGCTCACAACAATCTACCAGAATATATTTGGATTAAAGATATAGAAGATCTTGGTAGAAGACTTATTAGTAATGGAGTAACATTAGGAGCTTTTGCTATAGAAGTTAATAAATTATCAAAAAATATTAAAGATTTATCTGGTACAGTATATGTAGGTAGCCAAACAGGTTTTAGATACCATGAAGCATTCCATGCTGTTTTTAGAATGATGCTTACTGAAGCAGAGATTAAAAACTTCTTATCAATTGCAAATAATGATGTAACAACATTAATGAATAGCCGTAAAGGTTATGAAATTGAATCTGGAATTTTTGTTAAATCAATGGCAAGTGCAAGAGCACACATGAGAACTCTTTCAAGAAAGTATGCAGAAATGAATGATAGAGCTTTAAATGAAGTTATTTATGAAGAGTATATTGCAGATCAATTTGAATTATTTAAAACTAATCCTCAATCAACTAAAATTGATACAGAAGTTAAAAGCTTCTTTCAACGTCTAATTAATTTTATTAAAAATTTATTTAGCTCATTTAGTAAAGGAGATCTTCAAGGATTATTTAATGATATTAATACCGGTAAATATAAAGCTGCACCTATACAAAAAAATAGATTTACTGAATCAGCTTTAACAGACTCTACAATATTAGAACAAACAGGTGCACCAAGTAATATAGCTTTTGCAATCCGTAAAGGTGATCCAATAGAGAGAGCAAGATTAATAAGATCTACTAGAGAGGAAACAGAATTGCAGTTTATACACAATTATTTTAGTCAAAATGAAACTGAAGTAATTGTTGGATCTATAACAGCAAGATTTTTTCAAAGACAAGAAGATCTTATAAATGAAAAAGATTTTAATGGAACATATAATCCAAAAGATTTATTAAATGAAGTAATTGAAGAGTATATTGAAAATCAAAATCCTGCTAGAATGAATGCTGATGGAAGTCTTTATTATGCAGAAGATGAAAACTTTGATGATTATGCAGATCAATTAGAGGAAAGGTATGAAGGTTTAAGAAAGTATAAGAAAGATGTAACAAAATCTGTATCTGAATTTTTAAATCTATTTGATACACAAATAGAAGATGCTGAAATTATTTTAGATAGAAACGTCTTTGCTTTAGATGCATCTCTTAAAAGTGATGAAGACTTTGAAGCTTCAGCAAATGAAATTGGTGGATATAAATCAGTAAGTAAAGGAATACGTGTTTTCTTTGCTACTAGATTTAAAAGTGTTCAAGATCCTGTAACAGGCAAACAAGTATTAGCTCCTGTTAATTACATTCATACATATAATTTATTTATGAAAGCATTAGCTGGTGTAACAGATCCAAACCAAATGTTAGCCAGATTAAAATATTTTGAAAATGAAAATGATGATACTAGAGCTGTAATAGGTGATCTATTTACTAGATTTAATCTTTCAGAGTATACACTAGAAGACTTTGTAACAGGAAGTTATGACGTAACACAAATTAGAAGTCAAGGATTTTTTCAATCTGTAATAAGTGGATTTACACAATTAAGATCAGATTACTATCAACTAGAAGTAGATGAAGGAAAGAAACTTGTAAATATATTTAAAGCAACAAATAAAGATGATGCTTCTACACAAATAGATAATTGGCAAGATCATTATTCTATACTTGTAAAAGGATTAAATGATAGTCAAACTAAAAGAGATGCTGCATCTGCCGCATTTAATAGGATAGAATTTTTAGCTGCAAAAGATAGTCTTTCAGATAATAAATTAAAAGATGCATCAGAAAAAATAGCAGAAGATATATTTAATACAACAGGTATTAATATAACACCTATGACAGTTAAATTTATAATTCTTAATGGTGGTGTTACAAACAAAACAAAAGAACAAAGAAAATTTGTTAGATTATTTAAACCAGACTCTACCAGTATATTTGAGATAGAAGATTTACAATACATATCTTCTGCAATAGATGCACATGGTAGAACAGAAAGTGGTAAAGCAAAGGCCAATCTATTTTATGATATGGTTGAAGAAGACTTAGAAGATGAAAATAGTGAGGTTTCTACTGGTACAGATGTTAAATTTAGAATAAGAAAATTAGCTCAATTAAATGCAATCTTTGATACTACTGTTGGTGCTACTGTATTTAGAAATGCAGAAGGTAAACTTATTTATGCTCATCAAATGCCAACATACAACTTAGTAAAAGTTGCTGAATTAAATAGTGAAGATGCAATAGATGAATTACTAGAAAATCCTTTCCTTACAAAGCAAGCAATGTTAATGGATCCTAGATTTAAAGATCTTGTAGTTAGTGGTAAGTTAAGAGTTTCTAGATTGGGTGGTGTAAAATACACAAATTTAGAATCAGATGCTCAAGGTAACTTTAAAGCAAATAACAAATTTACTAAAGGTAATGGAAATAATAAATCATTTGGTTCTATTTCAGGAGCTGAATTTCAAGCATTAGCAGTTAATTTATATTTATCTGATTTTAATAATGCAACAGGAAAAATGGTGGATAGGTATTATATAGATCCTATTACTAAGAAAAAAGTTCCATATACAACTTCTTTAAATAATATTACAGTAATATCTGAATCTAATACAGCAGATTGGGTTTCATTACCTGTACTCATGACTGTAGAATATAAGGGTGGTAAATCAAATATAACAGATGAAACTATTGATAAGTTTGAAGATACAGTAATAAGAACAGAAGCAAATAGAATACACCGTGAAAGGTTTGAAAAAGAAGGTTATACTGAAGATAGTGTTCTTGGTTATAATGATAGTGCTTCTGGAAGAGCATATAGATTTTATTCAGGTAAACATTTATTAAGTTTAAGTAAAACTAAAGTTGAAAAATTAAATCAGCTTGGAGTTAATCAAGGTGTTGCTGTTGTTGAAACTGTAAGAAAAAATATAGAAAATCTAGATGAAGATTCTCAACAATTATTAATTATGGCTCCTGCAACAATTCAAAAATTAGGATTAAGAACAGGTACTGAGACTATAGGATCAATATATACAACAGGACAACCAAATGTATTAAGTGAAGAAAAATATATATTTAACAGTTTAGGGGTTCAAGCTTCTGAAACATATACTGTAGAAGAATTAAAACTTATGCTTGGTAAGGATTTAACTAATACCAAGACTAACAATAATAAATATAAAGTAAACCTAGCAGGGCAAGTATATTACACAAGAACAAAAACACTATTAAATTGGTTAAAAGGTAAGACAACAGCAAATCTTGTTACAGTAGGAAAAGTTGATCCTGGAATGCAAGCTATATTTGAAGCAACAGGTTTAAAAGAAACTGAAGAAAAAACAGAAGAAAAAAGTGTAAATGATCAAATGCTTGCACGTCTTGAAAAAGCTGCAAATGAAGATGAGAATTTTGATTATGATAGAGCTAAAAGAGATATAGAACGAGACTTAGGTGTAACAGTTAAAGATCTTATTAGAAAAAGACTAGAACAAGAGTTTGATGAATGGCTTACTATATTATCAAACAATAAAGGCCTTGATCAAATAGACAATAGATTAATCTCAAGGTTATCAACAAGCACAGGAAAAACACAAGGGGATTCTAAAAAATCAATGACTAAATTAAATCTTGTTGCTAATAATCCAGATAATCACAATCTTAAACAAATATTCTATAATGAATGGCTAAACAGAACTCTTGTAAAACAAATATTATTAAAAGACCCATCTAAATTATTTAAGGACTCTATAGATGAAATTAAAAGAGCTAAAGCTTTAAATGCTGCTGGACCAAATGCATCTAGTATTATTTCCTCACCTTATGTATATAATGAAGAAGGAGATATAATATCCGGTCTTGGAGTTGATCATAATGTAGGACACATAAGTTTAATGACTTTCCAAGATATTAATGTGCCTTCTAGGTTTGGTAGAAATGCTACAGATGATAAAAAAGTTACATCTACAGATGCACAAATGTACTATACAACAAAAGCATTTAGATATTTAATGTTTGGTATAGGTAGTCTTAATTCTGCACAAGCTAGAATATTAGATAGAATAGAAAAAGGTGATAACATATCTATTGATGACTTTTATGGAGCTGGTCTTACAAAGCAAGGTTATAAATCATTAGGTGCTATTATTAATTCTAAAAAGTTTGTATACTTTGATGGTGAAGTATTTTTAAAGATGTCTGCATTTGTATTAACTAAAAGACTTACTTCTGATCCAGAAACAAATTTTGAAACAGCATTGCCAGATACAGTACACCTACATAATTTAAGAGTAGCAATGGAAGCTGCTGAAGAAAATGGCACAGACACTATTGCTTTAGCAGTACCAGAATCAGCATCTAAAGCAGTCAAGAAAAATATTATACCAAGAGAAACTATACTCAATGAAAACTTTGACTTGAGAGATGAAGCTCAATATCAAGACTTTATAAATAAAGGTTATATTACAAGTTTGCATGCTGATTGGATGAGATTACAACAAATTACTCCATCTAATAAGGGTGTTGTGACTGACCCAACACAGATAAGACAACTTATTACAAGTGAACAAGAAGACAATGTGCTAGTTACTATTGGTGGTGAACAATTCCGTTTAGGTCAAGTTAGAGCATTATATAATAGAGTTGCTGGTGACAGAGTAGAAATTAAATATTTACAAAGAAGAAATTTAATATTTGATTATCAAACAGCTCAAGATGAATTACAAGATAGTATAGAGTTGGGTGAAGTTACAGTAGATCTTCATGCATTTTTAATGTATGCAAAAAATTCATTAGAAGCGGGAGGAGCAGGACCTCAATTTATGGAGTTGTTTGAAATGGATGAGACAGGTGCTCAAAAATATGATCTTAATAATCCATTAACTCAAGGTAAGTTTCAACAATTATTTTTAGCATTCTTTGCAAAAGGACAACTTTCTGAGAAAACTACTGGAGAAAGTTTAGCCCTTGTATCTAGTTTTGGTAAAAAGTTTTATAAAAGAGTAGTTGAACTTGATGAAGAAACAGGTCAACCTATTAGATGGGATGTTATCAGAAGAGAAGATTGGTTAAAGACTAGGGAAACTATAGCTAAAAAAGAATATGATAATGTAGATGAAAGAACATTTGTTAAAGGTTCATTAAAGGTGGGAGATATATACCTTGATGAACTTAGAATGGATGTTAAAGAATATGATGAAAAAGGAAATGAAACAGGGTTAGTATATTCTGAATTAGCAATACCTGCTTGGGATCCAAGATTAAAATATATTAAAGCTGGTGAAGCAATTCCAGATGCAGTAGCTAAAATGTTTGCTGTACGTATTCCATCACAAGATAAACATTCTGCAATGAATGGAAAGGTTGTTGATTTTCTACCTGTAGAATATGGATCTGTAGTAATGTCTCCTACTGAAATGATAGAAATATCAGGAGCTGACTTTGATATTGATAAACTCTATGCAACTATGAAAGACTTCTATGTGAAGGATGGCAAGTTTATAGAGTATGGTAAAACTCAAGATGTTGATGTAATATATAAAGAATATATTGATTGGATGATTATGGAATCCAAAAAGAGAGGTACTTCTATGAGTTATGCTGTAGATCTTTTTAACACTAGAGGTGGTATTCTTGATAATGTTGAGTATGAATCTGATTCATTACCATCTGAAGCAATTGTAGGAGCATTAAAAATATTAGCTCTTCCTGTAACTAAAAAAGAATTTGAAAACTATATACGTAAACACCAATGGGTTCCGGGTATAGAGTCAGGAGCCTTGGGTAAAAGACATTATAGATTACCATATACAGCAGCACAAAATAATCAATTGATTGATTTAAAATTTGCAATGCTTGGTAATAAAGCTATGACAGAACCTAAGTTTGGAAGAGAGATGGGATTAGCTTATGAACCAGCAGTTCATGATCCTGTTCAAGATGTAGCAGATGAACTATTAGGAAAAACAGAAATAGTTGATGGATCTGTTGTTGAATATGAAGCTCTTTTACCTAGTTTAGCAGAACTTGTTAGGGAAGAAGGATTAATTATAGAAAGTCCTACAGGTATGTATAGAACGTGGGTAAATAATAAAGCTGGTGCTGGAGCAATTGGAGCTGTTGTATTACCTAACATTATTGTAAACATCCTTAAAGAATACAACTTAGAAATTACTAATGGTGACGTACCAACATTTAATGGTAAACAATATAGTAGTTTTGATAGTGATTACATGATAAATTATAAAACAGGAAAGCTAGATGAAAAAGGACTTAGAAAACAATTTATAATTTCAGCTTTAGTAACAGCAGCTACAGATAATGCTAAATTAAGGTTATTAGGTAAATTAGGATTAACTAGAGAAATGTTAGCTCTTACTGTAGGATTAACAGCTTTAGGTATTGAGTTAAAAACTTCTATGTTACTTATTAATGGACCAACCGTAAGAGATATGGTTGCAAGAAATGCTGCTGGAGAAGGTAGTTTAAATTTCTTATTAGCTCAAAGAATATATGATCTGGAACGAGATGATGATGTTAGAGAAAATGCTAATAAAATTAAAGTCACTCAAGAGATGATGATAGATGACATTAATGATCCAGGTAGTTTAGACAAAGATGAACAGCTTGCTATATTAAGACAGTTTAGAACTGCTTTAAGACTAAGTCAATTCTTAAGATCTGCACAAGTATTATCTACAAATACATCTTTTGATTTCACTTCCATAGAAGATATTAATCTGGCATATGAAGATATGAACAAGGTTGGTGTAGGTTTAAATGACAAAGAATTTGAAGACGCAAAGATTCCTATTGATATGAGAAAGTTGTTTGATGGAGAAAACACATTCCAAGGAAGATATGTTAAAATTTTAGAAAATCTAAAACAATCAATGCCTTCTGTATTTGTTACAATGAGTCCTACATTCCAAAAGTTTAGAAATGTAACAAAATCTAATATACCATTTGCAGATAGTAAAAAAGTAGAAAAAGATTTATTAAGTTTCTTTATAATTAAAGCATATATGAAGGCTCTAGAGAATCCTAATAAAGGAATGGCTAGACTAGCAATATCTCTTCAAAATGGATTTATTTATGATGAGATGGCATCAGGAATAACTATTAATACTGTTCTTGATAACATTAGAAATGTACTTAAAAGTAGAAAAGAAAGTAATAACTTTATGGAGTGGCTTGCTAAAAGAGACACAAAAAACCCTACAAATAAAGCTATGATCAATATGGCTGTAGGAAAAACATGGTCAAATCTTACTACTGCAGCAATAACAGATCTTCAAAATGGAATACGTGATCTATATTCAATACCTGAATTAAAAGAAGATGTAAGACATTTAATTCATTATTTATTATTAAAAGATGGTTTACAATATACAAGAGATACTTTTATAGATATTATCCCTGTACCATTATTAGATGATATATTAAATGTATCAGGTAATGTAACAGAACTATTTAATAATGAACAAATTTCTGACAGTCAATTTGTTAATATGTTTGGTAATACTAAAAATGAATTACTAAGAGAGTGGGTTGAAGGTTATTCACAATCAAGAGGTAATATATACTTCTTAACTCAAGTAAAAAGAATGAAAGGTAAGTATGCTCATGCTCAAATTTTTACTCCAGATACTAAAAAAAGAGACAGAAATAGCAAACCTATACTGTTACATAAAGATAGTAAAGATGGTTTATGGGAAATTGAAATGAATGCTAACCATAAGAAAGGTAAAATATCTAAAAAAGATACCCGTAAAAAAGGTAAGTATTATTCTAAAGAAAGAACAGTTGATGAAAGAAGAGAAAAGAATACATATAAAATACTTGATGCTACTAAACTTAAAACAAAGAGTATTGAGGTAAGAGATAAAGGTGGAACTACTAAAAAGATAGAATTAATTGGTTTCCCTCAAGAAGTCAAAATGGATGTTAATACAAATAAAAAATCAAAAGGGGATGTAAGAACATTTAAACTTGTATATTTGTATACACCAACAGAAGCAGGGTCTTATGAAGATATGATTAATTTTAATGAAGACAATATAGCTTATGGATTACATGCAAAATATGAAGAGGTAAAAGCATTAGGATCTATGCAACAAAATTCAATTGGTTTTATACATGGACCAAGATCTACTTATGATTATCTTCAGGCAAAAAAAGATAACAGAGATAGTGATGTTAATACTGATAATATAAATACAGATCCAGAAGGCATGACTGATGCACAGCTAAAAATAGCTGGTAATGCTAGTAAAGATCCTATAGGTATGGGTATGCCAGGAGTCAAGATTAATGCTACAGAAAATTCTTATAAAATAACTATTGAAGTTGATAAGACAACTGGGCAAACAAATCTAATTATACCAAAGGAAAAATCTAAAGTAGAAGATAATACAGATGCTACTCAAGGTATAAAGTTAAAAGCTAAACCAAATCCTAATACTGATTATTCTGTAATAGAAGATATGTGGGATGACTTTACAAATGAAACAAAAACTATATTATCTGAAAACCAAAATATAACAAGTGTTCAAGATGCTATAAATAGATATGAAATAACTAATAATCTTGTTCCAGTATCTCAAGAAGTATTTATGGACAGGCTTAAAAAATGTAAATAACGATGGCAAAATGTTTTAATAGAAATAGTCCGGAATATAAAATACTAGAAGGTAAATATGGTGATCAACTAGTGGTTGATACTATCATAGAGAAATGGCAACTAAGTTCTAGATCAGATAATTTTCCTACTTTATATCAAGCAGAAAAATATATTGAAAATGAAAAGGTTAAGTTTTCATTGAAGAAAAAACAATATGCTGAAGCTATTCTTGTTAATTTAGATCATGCTGGTATAATAAGTAAGCTTAATGATAATTACTATATCAATGTAACTGAAAACAACCAATTTGGTAAAAGAGATCAGTGGGTAGCTTTAGATAGGAAGGTTGCTGAGAAAAATAGAATTAAGCTATTAAAAACATTAGACTTTTGGGGTATATCTAGAAATTCTGTTAATTTAGAAATGACAGAAAAAACATATAAGGTATCTATAAACCCTATGGTGTTTGGCCCACAAGATGTTATAGCTCAAAATAATAATAAAGAAAAAACTCATATACTTGATCTTGTAGATCATATGAGTGCAATGTTCCCACAACTTGACGTTAGAGTAGCAACAGTAAAAGAAGCAGAAGATTATTTTAAATCTTTAACTGATAAACAAAGAAGAGGTGTAGGATTTAAAAATGTAAAAAGTTATTATGTAAACGGAGTAGCATATATTATTAAAGGAAGGGTTAATGCAGACACTGCAGTAGAGGAAGTATTACATCCATTTATAGATGCAGTTAAAATACAAAAACCTGAACTGTATAAAAGTTTATTGAGAGAAGCTAAAAAAATGTTTCCTCAACTTAAATTAGAAATAGATGCTACATATTCAAACAGAAGAGGATTCAATCAAACAGATAGAGATTTAGAATTAGTTACTCAAGCTCTGTCTAGACATTTTAATAAAGAGTATGAAGCAAGACCTACTCTATCTTGGAAGCAGTCATTAATGGAATTACTTCAATTTATTCTTGATGTTATTCAAGATATGAGTATATACTTACAAGGTAAGAAAGTTCCTGTTAAAGCTAATATGTTAAGATCAGATAATACATTATCTAGTTTAGCAAAGCTTTTAAATAATGAAGCATTAGAATTTAGATTTGATAGACAATCTGTTAGTTCAGATAGTAGAGTTAGATTTTCTTTAACAAAAGAAAGAAAGGCTGAAGCTCTTGACTTAGTTGCTCAAGCTTCTGAAGATGTACAAGCAGATAGGATTAAAGAATTAACAGGTCTTAGTATATCAGAGAAAGTAAAATTTGAAGACTTTACAGTTGGTAGTTCATTAACTGGAACTAATTCACCATTAGTTATATTAGATAAGGAAACACATACATATATTAACATTGAAACAGGAGAAGTAAATCCTTCAGTTACTACTAAGATTAAAGGTAAATTAAATGATCCTGAAAATAAATATAAGATTAACAGAGAGATAGGTGATGACTTTGATGTCATAATGTCTTATATAGCAACTAAACCAAGAGGTGAAGAATCTGATATAAATATGTTAGGTTCTAAAATGAAAGTATTAAAACCTAACCAAATACAAAGAGCTGTAGATCAGATTGAGTCAGGATTACAACAGTATTGGGATCAAGGTGCTGTTGTGATACCTCAAGTGGTTATAACAGATGCAGAAACAGGAATATCAGGTACAATAGATTTATTAGTTGTACATACAGATGGAACATTACAAATTGTAGATTTAAAATCAAGTAAAAATTCAAAACGTGATACTGCATATAAATCAAGAAAATTTGAAGTATATGAAGATAGTGTATTTTATGATCCTCAAGATCCTAAGAAAAAATTATTTACTACTGCAACACAACATAGTTTACAAATAAATACTTATAGAAGAATCTTAACCAACATGGGTTATGATGTTATAAGTGATTCAAGAACTATGCATATTAATGTAACGTTAAAAGGGAAGAAAGTAACTAATTTTGTTTATGAAGGGACTACGTATCATAATCCAACTATAATGAATCATTTTGTTGATCAGGTAGTTCCTCTAAATGAAGATGCTCTTGCTAAAGAAGAAAGAGCAGATCAAACTGATACAAACAAATTAAATGAAGAAGATCAAAGACAAGATGCAGAATATCTTGAAAATGATATGTATCAGATTAAAAATGATGTACTTAAAAGTTATCAAATAAAACTTGTAACCAGAAGACAAGCTTTAGAAACTCTTCAAACTAGAGACAAACAAACATCTAATGTAGAAAAAATTATTAATGCTCTTGACAGAGCTATAGCTGATATTCAAACAGCAAGGATGGAAGGAACATCTGATGTAATATATGATGAATTATTAGAAAGATCTATTAATGAGATGCAAGATTTTATTGATTATATAAATAATCCAGAAGAGCAAAATAAAATAGATTATATTGATAGAGTATTAGCAATGGAGGGTGTTGCTAAATCTTATAGTGGTTTAGATGTAGTTGCAAATCCAAAAGGTGTTCCATTAGGAGCAAGAACAAATGCTTTAAGAGATAAACTTAGAACTCAAATTGATCAAGTTTTAGGTCAAGGTGCTTACAGAGATAAAGGTCTTATTAATGCAGGTTTAGTAAACTATGTTACAGAAGTATTTAGAACTAATAATACAAATGCTGATTTATCAGAAGAAGACATAAGAAATATTGTAACCACATATGATACTCCTATTGCAGATATAAGTGATACAAGACTTGGAGTAAGTGATTTAGCAACAAGTCCTGATCAATTATCTCAATTATTAGATAAATTATATAAAAGACAAGTTCAAAAAACTTTAGATCTTGCAGAAGAAAGAGCTACAGAAATAAGAACAAGAGCTAGCAAATTAGCAAGACTTTCTCCAGGAGGTAAAGTTGATTATAGCTTTATGTTAAACTTTGATAAGGATAATAATTTTTTAGGGACATATGTTAAAAAAATAGGCCCACAATATGATGCACAATGGACATCATTAAGGTATGATGAAAATGGAGAATCAATATTTAAAAAACAATATATATATAAAGATAACATAGAAGATCTTACTGATGAAGATATAGCATACAATAAAGAACTATATAAACAAAGAAAAGCATATAGTGATTTTATGAGGGGTGAAAAAGTTACTGAGGGTAATCCTATAGATGGAGATTTTCATAGATATACTACAGAATATAAAAATGCAAGAGAAAAGCTTATGTACTTTTCATTGTTTGCTAATAAAGAAAATGGACGTTGGAAATTTAAATCAAGTGCAACTTCTAGACAAAAGAGAGAGTTTTTATCAAAGTATCATAGGCAAGATCCTAGTAACTATATAGAAAAAGATGAAAATGGAGAACCTACAGGTTTAGTAAAAAAACAACAAGAAGGATATGATGGTGGTGGAATAGGCTTTGTAAGATCTGAATTTGTAGAAATAAATACAATAAAAAATCCACAGTTCATAAATGAAAAATATGAGACACTTATGAATCCTAATCCTAATGATTCATTAGCACAGGCACAAAAAGAATTTTATTTAATGTATGTAAGGTTGTTTGAAGAAGATCTTCTTAAAAAATTACCTGCTTCTGTGCAAAGTAAAATGTTAGGAAACTCATTAGTGATTAGAGAAAACTTTATTGATGAAGTAAAAAGAGAAGGTAACATTGTAGGAAAACTTACTGCAAAAGCAACTAAGGGTTTTAAATGGTTAACAAGTACAACAATGAGAGTTGAAAAAGTTGTTGTAGATGAGTACGGTAATTTTCTTGAAGATAGCCTTCCTATTTTTTATGTGGGAAATACAAGAGATGAAAAAAGATTAGAATTTATCAACGATAGTATTACTGCTCTTAAGCAAGACTTTGCAGATAAAAAAATAAAAATTGATGCATATAAAAAGAGATTAAATGAATTAGAAAGTGAAAGAAACTCACTGCAAATTGCACCTGGTAAAAATGAATTAAGTTTAGACATGGGTAAAAATTTACTTGCGTTTAATGGAATGGCTCAAAATTATGAGACCATGGGGGAAATTAAAAACACAGTTGCTGCCATTATTAAAGTAATGGAAAAAAGAAAATATACTCCAGCAGGTTTTGCTAGTGTTATTGATTCAGCAAAAAGTGCTATAGGTAGAGGACAAGTTTCTGAAGTGGGTGCTGACTATACATCTAATATAGTTAAAAGAGCTAGGAAATGGGTTAACATGGTTTACTATGATAACAACAGAAAGACTAGAGGGTTTATGGAAAAAGTAGCTAGAGGTTTAGTTTCTTATACATCTTTAACATATGTTGGTCTTAACTGGTTTGGTAATATTAATAACTATGCTATGGGTAGACTTAATAATATGGTTGAAGTAGCCGGAGGAAGATATTATGATAGAAAAGCATATCTAAGAGCTGTATCAGAATATAATAAATCTATTCCAGGGATGATGATGAAACTAGGTGATTCAAGTACATGGTCTCCTGTTATTGGTGGTGACGGTTATAAAGAGTATATTCCAGCTACTAAATATGAAGCAATTTCTAAAAATTATATGAGAATGATGGATGCTGCATCAGATATACGTGAACAATCTTCAGAAGGTCAAAAAGGTTTAAGAGATACAGCATTTTCAGCAGCATATATGTTTCAAGATAGTGCTGAGTATAATGTACAAAGTAAAGTAGGTATAGCAATTATGATGTCTACTACTGCTAGAAATCCAGAAACTGGTGAAGAAATGTCTTATTATGACGCTTTAGATTATAACAATAAAACAGGAGAAGTAAAATTAAAAGAAGGATTTACTCAACTAATTAGATTTAATGAAAGAAGAACAGATAGTCAAGGTAATCTTATGACGCAAAGCTTATTAGATGAAAACACTAGATATGATGTAAGAAATCAAATCCGTGAAGTAAACAAACAAATACACGGTAATTATGCTTATGCAGATAGAATGGTTATTCAAGATCATACATTAGGTATGTTGTTAGCTCAGTTTCATAAATGGGTTGTTCCTGGGTTAGATGCTAGATTTAGAAAAGAATATTACAATCAAAATTTAGGATGGGTAGAAGGAAGATATAAATCTTTTATAAACGTAATGGGTTATATCTTTAAAGAAAAAGGAAGAATAGCAAAAGCATATAAAGAATTAGAATTTCAATATGGTAAGGAAAGAGCAGATAATAAAATTAAAGGTATGTATAGAACTCTTGCTGATTTTGGTATTGCTATGTCTAGTTTTATAATGGCTATGATATTGTCTAATTTGTTTGATGATGATGATGACGAATCAAAATCTAGATCAAGATTAGAAAATGCATTAATTTATCAGTTCAATAGACAAGCTAGAGAATTTATGTTCTTTTTCCCGGTTCTTGGATCAACAGAACAATATATGATGGCTAAGTCTCCTATACCAATTATGAGATCATTAGGTGAATTGGCTGGAGCTGCAAGTGCAACTGGTAAATTTGGATTGGCATCTTTAGGGTGGTATGGTTTATTTGAAGATGAGTATGATATTGAATCTGATTCAAGAATATATTACCAGAGAGGTACACGTAAAGGATCACTAAAATTAAAGAAAGAATGGGCAGATGCTCTACCACTTATTTATATGTGGAATAGATGGCAAGCTTATGATACTATTAATGACTTCTTTGTAAAATAATATATTATGAGTGAAGACAAAGAACATGATGATGAATGGTATGTAGATCAGTATAATAGAAATAGGCCTTCTGATGAATGGATTATGGCTTATGTTGAATTTGAAGTTTTGAAGTTACAAATGCAATTGATTGAAAAAGAAAATGCAAAACAGGAACAACAAAATAAAAACAATGAAGATAAAAAAACATTATAAACCGTATTATTTACGCTTTGGTTTTTCTTTTTTATTAGTATAAGGACAATGTCTACATCCTGAACCACAGCAATAACCTCTCTTTAAATGGTATGCTTTTGTAAATACCACCTTTCCATCTTCAATATAATATTCAGATTTATCTTTAAGTCCGTAATATAATTCTTCTATCCAGTCCATTTTTTAACATAAGCTTAACATGAAATAAAGAAATAATAAATATTCTTTTTCTATATTATTAATATATGGAAAAGAAAAGAATAGATATTACTCCTTTTATTTATGTAGTTGTGATGATACTAGTTTTTGCTCTTGGTACTTCTATTTAACTTCACATGAACCACCAGCACAAGCTAACTCACCTTTAAGATCAGTGTTATCATCCATCTCTATAACTTTTGATAGATCTACATCCATCAAAGTTTTAACCAGTTGATTAAATTTCCTTTTTGAAATATCTTCAAATGGTGCTTGAGTATATGAACCACCATCATAAGGTAATACAGATAGTCCATTATAGTATTCTCTATTTTTCCACATCCACTCACCTGCTAATTCCCAATCTTTTTCTTTAAGAGATACTGTAGCTGATACATTATGAGTATTAGATCCTGTTCTGTGACCCGGTTTTACCCACTCTGTTGCAACCTTTTTAATTCTTTCAAGAAGAGCAAATGGAGATTCTGTTCTAAGTATAGAGCCTTCAGGTGCTGATTGAGGTATACTTATAACTGCAGTATCATGACTACGGAAGACACAATCTTCTACAAGCTCAGGATGATTAGATGTTAAATAGTTATAGATAGATTCATTTTTACCAACACGTATTCTTCTTACATAATAATCATTATGCCAAGCATGAATACCTGAACTAGTCCCTAACGTTAATGATGTTGTACCAGCAGGTTTTACTGTAGTGGTTCTAGCTGATTTTTTGATCCCAATAGCTTTAGCTATTTTAGCATTTTCTTTCTTGACAATTTCAGCAGCTTCTGTCATATTATAACCTAGTATTCTACCTGATCCAATACCAGTCATTGATACACCTATTAGTGCATCTTTTTCAGTAGTCTCTTTCCATATAGGTCTAAGATAATGAAAGTCAGTGTAACCGGCTTGTAGTGTACCTATAAATGAAGCAGCTTTAACTCTCTCATTAAGATCTTCTTGAGAATTTATTGTAGAAACATTAACTTCACAAAGATTACAAAATTGATAAGGACGTAATGCTATTTCACAACAAGGGTTTGTACCCCAATCTTTGTCATTGTTAAAGTAAATTCCAGGTTCACCAGCTCCTGACAATTCAACACGTTTCCATAAGTCCATAAAGAAAGACTTAGTTATTTTATGTCTCATCAATACTGCAGAGTTGTTTGATCTACCACGTTGTGGATTAAGTTCCCACCAAGGTCCTGACTTACAAGCAATCATTTCACTGTCATCTGCACTAAATAAACTAATAAGAGCAGCACGTCTAATACCACCAGCTAATACTGCATCAGCAATATAACAAACTATATCATGTACTTCTAAAGTACTTAGTTGATCTCCATCTTCTTTATTGCTTAATATACCTTCTACTTTAAGTAGACATTCTTTAAGTGGTTGAGGACCAGGGGCTTTACCACCTGATGTCACTAACCTAGCACCCTTTGGTCTAATATCAGAAAAGTCAAAAATAATTTTAGATGATCTACCGTTGAGGTATGATTTCATAAGTACTTTAACTGAGTCAGCCCAACCTTCTATGCTATCACCAATTAAGTATCTTTTAGTTCTTTTTGAATAAGGTTTATTTATAGGAGGAAGTTTTGCAACATGATGTTTTTGAACAGAATAACCAACCCCAGTACCCCCCAGTAAAAGAAACATACATTCATTAAAAGAATCTAAACTATCTATAGGAAGATAAGCACAATTATATATTCTATTAGGAGCAATTTCAATTGGCTTACCGCCAAACTGCATAGATCTCATTGAAGGTAAAACCTTCTTATCATATACAAACTTATAAGCACTATCTATCTCTTCTTTAAGAGTAGGATATTTCTTAATGTGCATTGCTTTATTTCTAGTTACTAGTTCATTCCAAGTCTCTCTTCTCTTTAATTCTGGGATATACTTAGCATACTTCATATGGACAGTTATATCACTCAGAATTTGGTTGTTTAAATTCATGTTAATTATTATTTTAAAAAGTTAGTAATATTAATCTTGTACTACAAGATTGAGGGTAATATTAATATACCAAAATTAATTAGGATATTGAAATATTAATGTATGAAAGTTTAAAGAAAATGAACCCCAGTTCAATATTAAATGCTGGATGCCATTTTTCAGAATCTTCAACCTTGGTTTCATACTGCCCTATTGATATACCCAACAGTGATGTTGGTGGTAAAAATTGAAAAAGAAATTGATGTCTTTTAATCTTCATATTATTTTAATTTTATTATTATTTTTTGTATATTATAAGTGTACCATTGAAAGATGGAAACAATTATTTATATATATTATACATAAATCATGGATTGGAATTTAATAAGTACTATCATTATAACAGCCCTAACGGTGCTGGGTAGTAGTGAAGCATTTAAGTATTATAAATCCAGACTAGCATTAAAAAGCAAAAGTATGGATTTACAAGGAGAATACAAAGAAGATTTAAAGAAAAGAGTAAATAGATTAGAAGTTCTCTTAACTGAATCTTCAAAAGAAAAAGATGATTTAAGATTATGTGTAATTAAATTAACCGAGGAAGTTGCAACTCTGAGAGAAAAAGTTAAATTTCTTGAAGCAGAAAATGAACGTCTCAAAAAAATATAATATTATGGCTAAAAATAGAAAGGATAATAGACCATCTCACTCAAAGAGATTAATACAGGCACTAAAAAGTTTGTCTGTATCTGCTACACCATTAAGTAGTATTCTACCTACTGATGAAAAAAAGACTGTAGCAACAACATCACAAGCAGAAAAAACAAAAGGAACAAAATCAACTTCAAAATCTGTTATGCCTCAAAAACTTTTATTGCAAATAACTAACCCAGGAGATGCACCGAAACAACCTAAAACAGTAGCTGATCCAGCTGCAGCCTTAAAAGGTAAGTTTTCTATGCAACAGAAAGAATATGAAATGATGAAAATAAAAGGTGCTCCACCGAAAGAAATGCAGAAAATGCAAACTGCTATGAAAGAGACACAAATGGGAATAAGTCAAGCAGCAAAAAGTGTTCAAGGTCAATTATTTAATCAATATCAAACTGCTTTAGCAGGTTATAATAAAGAACTTTCAACTTACAATACAAAACTTGCACAATATAAAACTGATAGTGTAAAAAATCAGAAAAGAACATCTCAGTATGAAACAGATATGAAGAGGTTTATGTCTTCAGTTACTTCTAAAAAGAAGTCTAGAGGTACTAGATCAGCTTCTAAAACAAAAGGTTCAAGAGTTTCTGGAACTACTTCATCAAAAGGTACAAGATCATAAATAATTAAATAATAAAACTATGGCTAAAAGATATTACAAAAGTTACAAAGCAGGAGGTAGAACAGTACCAGGAATGTTTAAAGCTGTAAATGGCAATGGTGAAGGTGAAAGACCTAACATGCCAGAAGAACCATTAGTTGAACAACCAGCACTTCCAACAGTTACAAATCAATCAGATTCACTTGCAGTTGCAAATTCATTGAATACAAGAAACAATATGGTAAATATGCAAATGCAAAATGCAGTATTACAAAATCAACAAATGCAAGCATTATTACAACAAATGAAATTACAAAATGATTCATTGCAAACACAAAATCAGTTGTTAAATACTCAAGTTGAAAAAATGAATTTGATTAATAGTGCTAGAACAACTAAAAAATCTGTTGGTTCATCATCAACACCTAAGAGAAGAGGTGGTACAGTTAAAAGAAAAGGTGGATCTTGTTTGCCAGGAGGTAGATATTCTAAAAAACGTAGGTAATGGCAAAAGAGCTTAATGAAGATACTTCCTTTAAAATAAGTGTTAAAACATTAATAGGAATTGGTGTTGCAATGGCTACAATAATTAGTATGTGGTTTGTTTTACAGGCTGATATAGATGAAGCTAAACTACTTCCTGAACCACCTAAACCAGATGTAACAAGAATGGAATTTGACATGAAGGATAAAAATATACGTCTTACTATTGAGAATACTCAAGAGGATGTTGAAGAAATAAAAACAGATCTAAGACGTATAGAGGATAAAATAGATAAATTAAAATGAGATATTTACTTAGTTTATTTTTATTAATATTAGTAAGTGTTTCAACTTACGGACAAATTACAATTACACAATTTAATGCTGACTGGAATAAATCTAACAATGTAGATTGGTTAGATAAATTATCTGATGTAGATAAAATTAAATATATAGATATAGCAAAAAATACAGATGCCCAAGATAAACATGAAATAGTTGTTGTACCAACAATAATTATATTTAAAGAAGGGGAAGAGGTTAAAAGATTTCAAGCTGATATATCATTTGCAATGAAAGCAACTAAAGAAGAATTACAAGAATTTATTGATGAATTATTAATGCAAGACTTTTAACATGAGATTATTATTTATATTATTAGCTTTTATACCAACATTTTTATCTGCACAAACAGATAGTTGGGTAAAATTTGCAGTTCAATATGATTATTGGGGAGATCAAGAATCAGCTTTTACATTTGTTTCTGATGCAAATGGTGACACAGTACTATATCATCAACCAACACAACCGTGGGAATATCTTGACACAATAGTTGATTGTAATTCAGGACCATATACTATTACATTAAATGATGCATATGGTGATGGTTGGGCTTCATATCAATCAGGACAATTAATGTCACCATATCCAGAATTCAAAATGTCTAATGATTGTCAAGGTATGATATTTTATGCTGACTCAACTGCATTAGTAGGATTTTCTGTTTTAGATACATTAGTTAACATCAATCCTTGCGCTCCTCCTGTACAAGGGTGTTTAGATACAAACGCATTAAATTTTGATCCTTTAGCTACTATCAGTGATGGTAGTTGTACTTATCCTGCTTGTAGCGGGATTCTTAGTTCTAATGCATACCAGCAATGTTTACCGGGGGGACAAGCTTTAGTTATATTTGAATGGACTAAAGATGATTATAATCCTTCTTGTGAGACAGTTAAAGTATGGTATACAAATGAAGAAGGTGTTGGACCATATCAGTACGGTATACCATCTAATGCAACAAACTTTGCAGTAAATGCAGGTAATGGTCAAATGCCACCTACTTGGAGTGTAGAACATTATTTACAAGTAGAATTTGTAGATGGTACTATGTCAGACACAATTACTTATATTCCAACCCCATGTATAGAAGGCTGTACAGATCCAACACAAATATCTTATAATCCTTGGGCTACAGAAGATGATGGTTCATGTTCTGGAACTACTTGTGACACTTCAAATCAATATCAAATTACAATGGATATTACATTTGATAATTGGCCTAGTGAAACATCCTGGATAATGAATAGTCTAGGAGTTATAGATGAAGCTACACCAGGAACATATGACTTTAATGATATAGGTCAAACATATACTTATAACTTTTGTATAGATCAAAATGCAGGGTTTGAATTAATAGTCAATGATAGTTATGGAGATGGTATGGCAGGTTCTACTTCCGGTGGTTCAATGGATGGAGCAATTGTTATTTATGATTGTTCAGGAGATACTATTTGGTATATGGATAATCCTGGGTTTGGAAATGTATTATACTCAGGACCACAAACAGGGTCACCTTGTCCTGTTACTCCAACAATAGATGGATGTACAGATGATGACTATGTAGAATTTAATCCAGCAGCAAACAATGATGATGGTAGTTGCTTAACATTACACGTTTATGGTTGTACTGACTCAGCAGCATTTAACTATGATGCTTCAGCAACAATTATGGATTTAGTTCCTGATTGTAATTATGAGTTATGGATAGGAGATGCAGGAGGAGATGGTTGGGGTAATTCTTATATAGGTATATATCAAAATGGGATTGACTTAGGAACATTTACAATGGGTCCAGGATCTTATCAACAAACATTTGGTCTTATATTAGATCCTGGTGTACCTGTTGAAGTATTTTATTTTGAAGTAGGTGGACCACAACAACCTCCACAAGAAGTACAATTTCAAACTTGGCATAATTCATTTAAATTAACTAATGCTAATGGTGTTGAGTTAATGTATCATGGACAGAATCCATTTGCAAATAATGGTCAAGGAGCACTACAAGGGTTTAGTTCTCCGTTTTTCACAAAATATGTAGCAGTTCCATTTTGTGGAACAACTTGTATTCCAACAGTGTTGGGATGCATGGACAGCACAGCATTTAATTATAATCCATCAGCTAATACTCCAGATAATTGTGTGTCAGTTGTATTAGGATGTACTAATCCAATAGCATTTAACTATGACCCTTTAGCTAATGTTGATGATAGTAGTTGTGTAGCAGAAGTTATAGGCTGTATGGACTCAACTGCTTTTAACTTTAATCCTGCAGCAAATACAAATGATCCTGCATCATGTGTACCTGTTATATATGGATGCATGGATGATACAATGTTTAATTATAATCCAGCTGCAAATACTGATGATAACAGCTGTATTCCTATTATATACGGATGTACAGATATTAATGCTTTCAATTATGATAGCACTGCTAATACAAATAATAATTCATGTGTACCATTTACTTATGGTTGCACAGACCCTAACGCTTTTAATTTTGATCCATTAGCAAATACTGATGACTCAACGTGTATTGATATAGTGTATGGATGTATGGATCCAACTATGTTTAATTATGATCCTTTAGCCAATGTAGATAATGGTGTTTGTGAACCATTCATCTATGGTTGTATGGATTCAACAATGTTTAACTTTAATCCTTTAGCAAATGCAGACAACAATTCTTGTATTCCTTTTATCTATGGTTGTACTGACCCTAGTATGCTCAACTACGATCCACAAGCTAACACAGAAGATTTTAGTTGTATTTCTTACATTTATGGTTGTACTGATAGTACTGCCCTTAATTATGATCCGTTGGCTAATACTGACAATGGCACTTGCATTGAAACGGTGGCAGGATGCACGGAAGTAGGAGCTTATAATTATGATCCTACAGCAAATGTTTCTGACTCAAGCTGTTTATATGATGCAGGTTGTATAACAGGCCCTGGTAATCCTTATTGGTTAAATGATGGGTGTTATGCTTGGGTAATAGATGTAGATAACTATTGTTGTACTAATGCATGGGACCCAACTTGTCAATCAATGTATGACTATTGTCAATTAGGTTGGCCTACTGCAATTGAAGAAACAGGTTCAGGATCTACAATAACAGTTTATCCAAACCCAACAGAAGGAATTTTAAATATAGATACTAGATTAGATGTATCAATAGAAGTTTATGATATAAATGGAAAATTAATGATTCAAGAAAACTCTAAAAGAATTGATTTTTCAAGCTGGCCAACAGGTATATATAATTTGATTATTAGAAAAGATAAATTAGCAATCTCTAAAAGAATTATAAAACAATGAAGAAGTTATTAATTATATTATTTCTATTACCAATTTTAGCATTTGGACAAGATGTTAAGAATAATAAGTTTAAGAAAAGCATTAAAAAAACTTTTAAGTTTGCAACGTTTTACGGTGCAGTTAATGGTGGAAATTCAATTTCTGATGTAGATGTTTATTCTGTTACAAGCGGTTTACAAACTCAAGTGGTTGAAACTCCTTTTGATTATTCTATAGCATTTGGTGTAAGAAAAATTGCAAGATTAGGATATGAGAATAGAGCAAATACGTTTTATGACGGTACAGAAAAGTCTTTTAGTGATGCGGCTACGTTAGGTAAAGTAAAAGGATTTGAATTTCTTTTTGAATTAGATTACGCTAGACAACAAGGAACTAACTTTTTAAATCAGAATCATTTTTTACGTTACGTTGGAGATAGATACATAGTAAAAATGGAATATCTTCAGGATGGTTTTGCGGATATAGAATATTACGAAGCATCACAAAGGTATAGACAAAAGATAGGTAAGAAACTCTCACTTAATATAGGTGCAGTACAAAGAATCAATGAACCTTATGGATACGATCCACTTGATGAATGGCTTTTAGATAATAATAATTTACACTACACATACCTTGCTATAGAAGAAGGGTACAATGTAGTTTTTGATGGCTCAGGTGGAGTAGAATACACTGATCCCTCTGGCAACGTTGTTGCTGAAAACACCCAGGTGTGGGAAGCTGTGATAATACCTGAAGTACTATCTAACTATGTGGAGAAAAAAAGGAGCGGATTACAAACACAGTGGAATCATTCCTTAGTAATAGGGTTAGACTATTACCATTTCACAAAAGACTTTTGGGTACATACCTGGGGAAACATAATGCCTTACCACTATGATGACGGAGGAGAATACTCTTATCATACATTCCACGGTGGGCAATGGTTAGACTATTCAGGAGGTTTAATATTTGGTTGGAGAGCTAATAAACATCTTGGATTTTTTCTAGAAGGTAAGTATAACAAGTACTGGAATAGACAATGGCATGATTTTAAATTAGGTGTCAATTACGTGATATTCTAATAATTTTTTTGTATATTATAATATAACCATAAAACAATTTATACAATGATTAATTGGATTAACAGCTGGAAAGCTGGCAACAAAAAAGAAAAGTTTGAAGTTAACATTAGATTAGGTAAAATTACCGTATTAGAACTAATGTTTTGCCCTTGTTGGAAATGTGAAAACAAAAAAACAGCCTGTGCAAGATTTAGATTTATGATCTTTAACTTTGGATTTGAGTTATAAACATTAAAAAATAAAACTAATGAATTTAGATAAGTTTAACGGCCTAAAGAATGTAGATGTCTCTAATAATAGAGCACAAATGACATTCTGTGCAAATTGTAAGTCTTGTCCAGCAATTGATATTTCTACTGAGTCAGACAAAGTAGTAGTTGGTGGAAAAGAAGAAGGATATACTGAGTTCACAAAAGAACAATTTAAATTATTCACTGACGTAGTTAAGTCTGGTGAATTTGATAAATACATGAAAGACTGTGTCTGTGGTTCAACAGAAAGCGTTGATGGTTTCTGTGACGGATCACATTCAGGAGTTTGTGAAGACTAAAAGGCCCTAATAATATATTATAATGGGAATATTAGGAAAAATATTTAGTAGTGCTGGAGGTGATCTAGTAGAGTCTGTGGGTGGTGTATTAGATAATTTAACTACATCCAAAGAGGAAAAACTAGAAGCTAAAAGAAAACTAAAAGAATTAATCTTAAGCCATGAGGCTGAGATGGATAAACAAATAACTAACCGTTGGAATGCTGATATGGCATCTGACTCTTGGTTATCTAAGAATGTAAGGCCAATGGTTCTTATATTTTTAATTGTTTGCACTATGCTGCTTATTTTTATTGACGCAGGTGCAATAAGCTTTGTTGTAGAAGAAAAGTGGACTGATCTATTACAACTGGTATTAATAACAGTAATAGGTGCTTATTTTGGTGGCCGTTCTGTAGAAAAAGTAAAGAAAAAATAACTATTAAAAATTAGAAATTATGCCAAAACACATTAAAGGAGGTTTTAAAAGTAAAAATGGTCTTGTAACATATGGTGATGGTGGTTCTTCTAAAAAAAGAATGACTTATGGATATGGTGGAAGCATGAAACAAAAACGTATCATGGCAAAAGCTGGTAAAGAACTTAAAGAAGTTCCTGCTAATAATAAAGGTTTAGGTAAACTACCTAAAGAAGTACGTAATAATATGGGTTACATGGCGTACGGTGGAGGAATGAATAAGAAAAAATATTAATCCGTGGCTAGAAAAGTAAATGTGTATAGTTTTACTGGGTCTACTAAAAAGAAAAGGCCCGGTGTGCACGCAAAGACTAAAACAAGTAGAAGTAAAAACTCCAAACACTATGTAAAAAAATACATAGGGCAAGGAAAATAAAATAATATTATGGCAACTATAACATCAACATTTAGATTACAGAGTCTTAGCTACACGGATATACTTAATATATCTATTGCTCCAACTTTAACTGTTGGTGATCCTACTGAGAGTGGTACAATAACAACTACAGCAACTACTGATCAAGAAATTATTGATAGAGCTCATATTAAGGATACATTTGTATTTGTTAGAAACACAGGTACTGCAGCAACAGATGGTAATATACTTGTTACTGATGATGATGGTACTCCAAATAACATTTCATTACTTAAACCTGGTGAATTTTTATTTATTCCTTTAAAATCCGGTGTAGGAATGAGACTTAAATATGATACAGCGGTAACATCAGTAGAATGGCATTATTGGACTAGACCTTAAATCTTATAAGTATGTTGTCTAATATACACAATGGTGGACCACAAGATGTATCAAATGCAGGAGACGCTAGACGTGCATATATCCTTAAATTTTATGATAGTTCTATACCAGAATCTCAATACTATAAATATGAAGACATATTAGGTTTTGAAAGAGGTTCAGGTAAGTTTTTTATATATTTTAAAGGTGCTAAAGATGTTAATGCTAAAGACAAAGTTGAAATAACTGTCACTGGCTCAACAATATCTATAGCTGATTCTATAGAATTAATTATAAATGCTCCTTTATATGAAACAGTTCATCAAAATACAACTGCTATTATTCAAATAGTAAGTGATACAGTAGGTGAAAGTATCCGTTATGAGTTTAGTCAAGCAAGAATTACTTATGGCACGTGCTGCTCTGGCGGAGGAAGTGGAAGAGATATTACTGTTAAAGATGAGGGAGTCACTAAAACAACTGCTCTTACAAGTTTAGATTTTGTTGGCTCAGGTGTAACTGCAACTAATTCAGGTGGTGATGTTACAGTAACTATTCCGGGAAGTACAGACTATAGATCTCAACACGTTAGTCATTCACTATATGAATCAGGAGGTTGGACTTTATCTACACAATATTGTATTCCAGCTTTAGATAGAACTGCACAATATCATTCTCACCAAACTAATTCATTAAATATAAATGTAGATACTGGTTTTCCAATATTTAGTGGTAGTGCTATTCAAAGAGCGTCAGCTCCATTTAATAAAATCACTTGTTATTCAATGAGTAGATCTGCTTTAACTGCTACACAAATTGCAGCATTAGGTTCAGGAGGTCTTGTTAAAGCTATTCTTATTAGGTATACACCAGCTGATGGTGATACTAGTTTAACATTTCAAAGAACACTATTAGGAACTGTACAGTTTAATGCAATAGCAAATAGAATAGAAAAAACAGATTTTAGTGTCACTTTATCTACTCCACTATCTCTTGGTGATTACTGGGGCATTGCTTATGAGTGGACTGTTACATCTGGTGATAAAACTGGAAGAATTACACAATTAGCATTACAAAGTACTGCTAAAGCTTGGATAGGATAAAAAAGAAAAGCCGGTAGGAAATGGAATAAACCTACCAGCCTCTCAGGTAAATATAAAATGTTGGTTTTACATTTACAATCTTTCTTTTAAAAGTCCTTCTATAATAATTAGATAGTTAATAGCATCTCCTATCTTTTCATTAATCAGTTCTTCAGAAGGTTTTTCTTCTGGCAAACTTTCTAAGATTGACATTATTGATTCAAGATGTTTAGCAGCATAACTCCATGCTACTTGTTCAGGCTCTGTATTAAAGACAGAAAGCCCTACTCCATTTTTTATATTTTCAAAAACATCTTTTTCATTAGCATACTCTTTCTGTTTTACAGTAAAAGTATCCTCAATCTTTTTAAATCTAACTTTTAAAAGGTGCTTAAATTCAGCTATTTTCATTATTATTATTATCTGCATTAACTATAGTCTCTGCATGTTTTCTAATAATACTATCTGGATCTAGATTAACATTTTCTGTGTTAGGTTCTTGATCTAATTTAACATTTGAAAGATTAGGCTCTTCCTGTTCCATTGGTTTTAAATTTTCATTCATTTTTTTGAAATTTAAGGTTAATAATTAAAAAATATATCTTATAGTAGATAAATTAAAGTATCTACTATAGATTTCTTTAAAGTTTTCTAATGCTTTTGCTTTTTTTCTTACTGGATACCTAAGTGTACCACTAAGATTTTTAGGTTCATCAGAATACTTCATAAGTTCACGTGCTTCTTCACTTGCTTTGTTCATTTGAAATACATGGTTAGTAAGTGCTATCACTTCACACTTGTTTTCACCTGCATATTTTTTTACAAATTTAAACAAATTTTCATATTCAATACTCCATCCAGGATAAAATATTAAAGGTGAATAATTAATATGTACTTCCCACCCAAGTTTTTTTAGTCTATTGACATCTTTTATTCTTGATAATATCTTTTGCATTTTTGGTTCAAGAATATCTGAATACTTTTGAGGCATAAGACTAACACGAACCCTTGGTTTCTTATTAAAATGGTTAACATCTAATTTAAGAAGACCAGGATACTTAGTAGCCATAGTGCTATTAAGTTGTGGGTGATCATCATACATTTTAAGATAATTATAAAGTGTTCCTGGCACGTGCTTTTGCATCAAAACTAAATCTGAATTACATGCAATGTCTACCATTGTATATATAGGATCTTGTTGATTGGGCACCTTATCATAAGTCTTTTCCCATTCAACTACAGAGTTAAATATCTGGTCAACATTCTCATTGACAAACACTCTTTGTCCATTATACCTTGACATATAACAATAGGTGTTTACACAACCCCCAAAACATCCGTAGATTATATTTGGAGCAATGCAATCAGAACTATTATTATTTGTTTTAGTAACTAAAGTTTTTGTTTTTTGATACTTTATGGCCATACAACTATAATATTACTCCCAGTAGCAGAAGATAAGGTCTGACCCTGGTTTTCCTTTCTTTTCTTCTTTTTTTGTTTTTGGTTTAACTTTTTTTTCATTTTTAGATTTTTTTTCTTTTTTCTTCATAATACTAATGATTAAAGTGAAAAGAGACTGTATAGCGAACTACAACATAAACTATACAGTACTCTTAACACTATCTGACATGACTCAGATATTACATTTCAAAATCAAAATCTTCTTCATTGATTTCAATTTCTTCTGGTTTGTACTCTGTATTATCAAACCATTCACCATCTTGTGATGGTGTTGATTCTTCTAAATCTTTAACAATATTATCATATTCTGCAGGATCAGTATGTTGAACTTCTTGGTCCATATCAATACTTAATTGATTTGGATCAATTGGTTCTGCCTCAACTTCATTTGAGTCATTTACATCACTAGTTTGAATAGTAGATTGACTTAAACATTCTGCTAACATGAATTCATGAAACTTTTGTTGATCAGACATCCAAGATCTAGGATGAGACATCTTTAATGCATGTGTAACATGATTATAAAATGCCCATGCTGAATCTTGATTTACATTATAATTAAATGAAGCTTTACTCATTTCTTTTTTAATAGTAGATACTTGACTGCTATCTATTAAATTTTCTTCAATAAATAATCTGCCCACTAATTCTGCCTGCTCTTGCGTGCTTAAAGAAGATTGTTTCATAGAGTCTTTATCTTTAACAAGTTTTGTAAAGTGCTTGTTAGCTTGCTTTATTTGTGATGTTATATGATTAAATGCTTCTGTGTCAGCATTACCTGTATGTTTTCTAGCATATGTTGACATATCACCTGCAACCATGCCGTTATTGCATACAAATACATAGGCTCCTATTCCACATTGAAATCTAATTTGTTTGTTGTAACTATTAGTCCAAGCAAACATCATTCCTAATTCAGGATCTTGTTGAGATTGTATTTGGTAAATACCTTGTGCAATATTACAATCACCTGTAGCTCTATACTCTTCATTTATAATATTGAAACCATGAGTCTTTAAAAGACTTCTGCTAGCATCAATCAAAAATTTGTGACGAATCACTGTGTATGTTTTCCCAAGATAAACTGGGAGTTTAGCTGCGGCAAGATAATCTGCACCACAGCTAGTTGGTTTTTTGTATCCCATTTTTAATTTAAAGTTTAAAATTAGTAATTTTTTGTTAAAATAACAAAAGTTGATTAGTTTGTATTCCTATAATATTATTTATTTCTCTTTCAATAGCATCTAGATAATACCTCTCATTAACGTCATACTTTTCCCATTCTTTATTTTTTTTCAAAAAAGTATTATTCATTATTGTTTGCATCCATCTACCTGCTTCTAACTGTATTTCACGCTTATCATTTTTATTTACTTTGATAATCTTACAGCCACTGTTAGAGATATAATATCTATTAATTTTCTGTAGCTTTCTTTCTACAGGCTCATTGTGTTCTATAGATCTAGCAACTTGTTGCCAATTACCTTTAGATTTACCACCTATACAATAATCAAGAATATTTCTATTCTCTTTTAATGTTTCTTCTGGTAAAGTTCCATTAACAAAGTACGCATACAATGCTTTTGGAATGATCAGCTTAGACTTATTTTTATGAAGGGCTAACCCTTCAAATTCAAATCTACCTTTACATTTAGCTTTACCCTTGGTATCAACAGCTATATAGTTATTAACATCAGCTAATACTAGTTTACTATACTCATCATGTTCAAGGTTAAGATTAGTTATCTCTTCCCAGCGTTTGCATGCTTGCATATATAAATCTATTTTTGATCTAGGTATTACTGTCTCAACACCATCAGTGTTTTGTAATAATGGAATGGCTTCAGGAATTGCTTCACAGATCATTTCATATAACATCATCAGTGTGAGTTGACCATTGATGGTAATAAACATAGTAAACTGTGGATCATACAGAAAAGAATTCTTATCATTACTAAGACCATATGTACTATTAAGTATAATTTTATACACGTAGTTCATAGGATTACTCTTAGGGATTTTCTTTCTTTCTGTAAAGAACCATTCATATAGTTCACAAAATGCTTTTTTATCTAAATGTGCTGGAGCAATCTTGTTCATAATAGCAAGATTAGGATAAAAAGATGTAACATCAGAAGACATTATAATATTATCTTCATCAGATTCATATACACCCGGTTTGTTAGCACCGTGTGCTCCACCTAATCCAAAATGTGTTTTAACATTTTTATAATCAACTGAATATTTAAATCCTCCCTTGGTGAAGTTTGGATTAATTTCTACTGTTTTAAATTTATCAAGTAAATTATTAAATTCAGGTGACTCAAACTTAATATAATCTAATATTATGTCTTTTGCTTTTATAACATTTCTAAAAGTTCTTAATTTTTTAAGTTCCCATTTAGGTATACCAAGATCCTTACTTAAATAATAAGCAAATAATTCTTTACTTATTCTTGGTTCAGATGCACTAAATAGATTAATATTGTATTGCTCAGTTAAGTTCTTTCTTAATGCAATCAAAGGTTTACACCTATTAAAGATTTCTTTAGTTGCAGCCACATCATTAATACAGTATTCAATAACTAGATCTAATTGATCTTTTGTAGTTATGTCTGTCTCATGATGAATAGGCATATCTAAAATATTATCCCAATCCATAGTGTATTCTATCCACTTAAGACTAGATCTTTTAGCCATATTATCCCAATGATTCAATTTAAATACGTCTATTTGTTTAATTTTCATTTCCCATTCAGGAAAAGTTTGAAATTCTCTATTGTTAGATCTTTTAATAGCTTCTTGAGCATAACCATATATCTCTTCTGCTACACCTTCTCCATCCATCAATCTCAGGTTTTCATGATCTTTAATTATATTGTGAGTTACTTGCGCATCAAACGCTAGCCCATTATAAGAAATGTGCCACTCATTATTATTTATGTTTTCTTTTAGGAATTCTATGAACTTTGTATAATCATTTTGCAGCTTACAAATAGAAAAGATTTTCATCTCATCAGTTTTATAATGTTTGAATACGGCTACAAAACAATTTTTTAAAGTCTCATAATCCATTATCCAATGATTCATAATCTTATATTTTGTGTTTACCCCATTTAGGGTCTTGTGCATCCATGTCAGCAAGAAATTCTTCTTTTTTTCTTTTCTGATCATATGCGTTCATATTTTTAATAAGTTCTTGTTGTTGGTGAACTCTCCTCCCTTCTTGCAAAGCATATTTACCTAATAAATAAGTTACAAAAAGTATTAAAAGTATTATCAGTGTTATCATGTCAAATTATTTTAATTATTAGTCAAAAAAAAAGGGAGCATAAGCTCCCCTTTTAATTGAGGGTAGTATTTAAACTGTAATTATTGGTGTCTCAGCTGTAGCACCTACAATATCACTTTCTACTAAGAAAAATTCATCTAAATCAAATGCATCAGGATTTACTGCAAACATTTGAATCATTTCTCTAATTTCTTCTTCAGTAACAATGTAATGTTCAGAACATGTGTCAACAAGTCTTCTTTCTTCTTTAAACTTATTACCATTTGCTCTTGGTTTTCCTTTAACAAGGATAGGATCTCCATTATCATCTAGCTTTTGTACCATATGATAACTATTTTTCATATACTTTCCTATAACAACCATCATTTTTTGTTCAGGTGAAAATAAACACTCCACAAAAGGACAGTCTTCTGTAATAGGAATCATTTTAAAACTTTTTTGTGAGCCAAAAGCACTTTTGATTAACATCATTGTCTTTGGGTTTTCCTCTACATGCTTTTTTGTTTTCTTTGTCATATCAGTTTTTTTATTTAGTTTACAAATTTAATTCTTTTTTTATTATTACCAAATCTTCTTCAAGATTTTCTTTTACAGGGTCTGGAATACTACATAGTTCCCCAACAGCCTGAAGATCTTTTTCTGAAATACCTAGGAATTCTGCATAATCTTCCCAATAATACCCAGGAAAAAGATAACTTTCTATATATTCTGCAGATGTACCACGTTCTCCAAAAAATTTCATTATTAGATCTTTAGTTTTCTTTCTAAATTTAGAATACTTACCTTTTAAAAAGTTTTTATAATCTCTTTTATAAGGTTTTAAATCAAAAATAAAGATAAAATTGTACATGTTTAGTCTATTTTTTTCTATATAATGTTCTGAAGCTTCTAAAAAAACTTCAGCAAATAATTCAAACTCATCTATATTATCTTTATCAAGTGTATAGAGGCATAAAAGTTTGCTCCCGTACTCAGCATAGCTATCACCCCAGCTGGTATAGGTCTGTACAGGAACAAACCTTACTCCCTTCTTAATACCCAATAATGGATAAAGAAAGACTTTACTTTTTTGAAAATATTCTTTATATAGACCTTTCACTATAGTATTACATTACCTTTTGCAAATTCATATGGTAAACTATAATCTCTTTTAATGTAATGGTAATTAGCTTGTTCTAGTAATCTTGAAAACGCTGTATACCATTCTTGCAGTGTATTATCACTTACATCAAATACATAAACTTGATTATAGTTATCAATTACTACAAAATTAAAATTAATTTTGTAATCAGTTATATCTTTTGAAGAACTTTTTATCACCAATGTAATGTAAATAACTGCTTGCATCCAGTAGTTATAATAATCTACAGTCTCTGCAAACTTATCTAAACCTTTAGATGTAGTTTTAAAATCTGTGACAGTTATTTCTTTTGATTCATGATCAATAACATACCTATCAATATAACCTTTTAAACCAAAACTATATTCATTTAATTTACATTCTAAATACTTTTCATTTTCTGATTCTATAGGATCTAATTCAAAATCAGTTACTTTATCTTCTAATAAAGACATAACATTTTTATTAGCTTTTACTATTTCTACTCTTTCAATAGCTTTAGTTAACATATCATTATCTATAATATCTTTTTTTTGATCTTGACATAGAAACTTATAATAATCTTCATTTTCTTCAGTTTGAATTTTAGCTAATTTTTTTGCATCATCTTTAAATGATTGGTATAAGTTATGTTCTATTAATGACATTTTAATTTCATTATCTAAATCTGCTAATTTGAGATAGTTATTTGGATCATAAAATTTATCACTGATAGTTTTTAATACTTTACGAATATTATCAGATGGTACTTTACTAGGAACAATAGAAAATTCTTTGTGAAGATTCTCAGGCTGTAATAACATTAAGTGAAGTAATTTACCTTCAATTAAGTGCTTATCAGTCTTCAGTTCCCTTTCTTTAAGAATATAATCTTTATAAAAAAGTTGTGGTGAAAATAGCAATTTATTCAGTGAAGAGTAACTGAAACTATAATCATTGTTGTAAAATTCTTCTTCTTTAATTGAATCTTTTTTCATTTTTTTTAATTTTAAATGTAGAAAGAAGCACGGGCTCCACAAGATAGTTTTTATATCTAACCCGTACTTCTCATCTACTGCTGGAATGAATCACACTAAACTAAAATGGTAAATCATCATTATGGCCTCCAGCATATTCTTTAATAACTTTACTTATATTCATATGCTCCTCACTTACAAGTTTATCTTTAAACTCAGGTTTAAGTTTAAGATCAGCTGCACTTAATGTAAATACACTGTCTCTTGTACCAGCACCTGAATAACCAGATAATACACGTTTAAACATAGTGTTTGCTATTACTCTTGACGCAAACATAGTAAGACATTCATCATCACACATTGTTTTAATGATATGATCATATGCATTACCCCATTGAGATAATGTTATATTGATATATTTCTCATATCTTTTCTTCAATTGCTTAAAGTTAACTTGTGTCCAAACTTTAGAGTTCTTCATCTCTTCAGAATCAAATGCAAATAATAATGCAAGATACGTTTTTGATTTTTCTTCATTACAATTTGCCATCATAGTTAAACCAACACTAACATTTTCTTTATCTGTAGATGTAATAAGTTTATGTACACTTTTAAAAGCTTCTTTATCTAAAACTACAGAATCTTCTGTACATAGTCTATTTAAATAATCATCTGACATAAAAGTATGACCATTTGTTAGTTCATCATAAGATACTTTCATCTCATTTGGTACATAAACAACATAATTTCTTTCTCTTTCACATAAAACTTTATCCAAATTATCTTCTAAATCTGTATATGCTGTAGCATTACTATAATAACCACGGTAACCATTAAACGTTATATAAGAATCAACTTCTAAATCATTAAGAGTATTTATCATTATCTCCTTATGTTCTTGTTTAATTTTTGAATTATTAATAGTTTTAGTAAGTCTGTCAAGATTATCTGTTGTTAATTCTAAAATACTACTCCAATGTGTATTAGTCATTTTTTCAATTGTTTTTCTACCTACTATTACAACATCAGCTTTATTAATATCCCTTGTAATTTTAAAATCACATTTTTCTTGAAGCATAGAAAGTTTATCTCTAGATAAAGTAAGATGTGGTAGTCTAAACATATGGCTCACAGTTTTTTTTAAATACTCTGAACTAAAATTATTAATACTTAAATGTTTTTCCCAATCATTACCTGTCTGGTGACTATATGAATAGCGTCCGTTTGAATCACGTTCTTCTAAATAATAACCCATATGATTAATATTCCAGTGAAAATCTGCTTTATCATGTAGTTGCCTACTAATTTTATAAATTTTTATTAAATCTTTTTTCATTTTAAATATTTTTTATATTCTGGTTTTACACTTACTTTAAATACATATAAGTCTCTATTATCTATTCTTATTTCTTTACGAACAATAGATTCTAAATACTTAAATGATTCTTTATTTAGATGATCCTGTTCTTCTAACCACTGGATCATATCTAAAGCACTTTTATGATAAAAATTTTCAAAATTTGAAATTCTCTTCCAATATTGAACATCTTTATTTCTATTTAATTGATATAAATTACTTCCTATTTCACAACTTAATTTCCAAAGTAAGTGATGATTAAATCTGTAATCTATAGTTGGTAATAAAGCACCAACCATATTCCAATTATCTGTACCACTTTCTCTAACTAATGATAATATATCAGACATAAGTTGTTCAGTTAATTTAGTTTTAGTAGCTGATTGATGCATAACTTTATCTATATCAAATACTTCCAAACCATTAACTTCAACTTCATATGCTGCATTAATAGCTAGTCCAGTTATTACATAACCATCATAAGGAAATTCCAATCTGTCTGCATTATAATTGCTTACAAATCCTTCCTCAACTTTACTATCATAAATAACTCTGGCCAATTCATGACCTCTTTTATTTTCTTCACAATAATCATCAATAACTTGAGAACCTTTTTCTATTGAATCAAAATTCCAAAGGTGATTAAACATATAATTATGATTAATATTTTCACCATCATTAGTTTCTCCATCCATATGCATATGACTTAATAATAAATCAGCAGCTGAAAGATCTTTAGTAATAGTTATACCATGTTCTTTTAATGCAGCTTTTATTCTGTCAGAAGAAATAGGACAATTAGGAAGAACAAATGCTTTTTTATATAGTGTCATGTCCGGTTGAACATCACAATGAGATTTATCTAATATATTTATTAATTTCTTAGTAGTATATTTAGATTCATCTACAAAAACTGTTTCAATAGTACCACTTCTATCAACCATGACCCCATAAGGGTCACAGTCAATAAAGAAGTGTTCTACTGCATCAGGATTAAATTCCTGGTGAATAACTCTTGCCATATTATTTTACGGTCATTTTGATGATTTCAGGATTCATCATCATTTTATTAAATTTCTGTTTATTACCATTAAAAATAGTTCTTACAACTAAATACTTTAGATCATTAGTAAAGTAATCCTTAGTGCATAGTGCAATTAATCTATCAGTAATTTTTTGTGAGACAGTATTATTATTAGAATATACAACAGAATAATTTGCTAACCTTGTTGCTAAAGTTGAAGCAATGTCTGCTCTGTAAGAATCATCTTTACCAATACAACTTCTTAGTTCACCTAATATATATTTCTCATCCTGATGAGTTAATAAATCTTTAGGATTCACTAGTTTATCTAATTTATTATTAATAAATGTAGTAAACATAGATGCAAATGCATCACCAACTGAACCTTCACCAATCATTTGGATCATACTCAATTCATCTTCAAACTTTTCAAAACTTGAAATAGCATTAAAGAATGCAGTGATAGATCTTGCATTAGTTTCTTGTGTAACAAGCTCTGGGTGTAATAACAAGAAATTAATACATCTAGTATCAATACCTTCTTCTTCAGCCCATCTTGCCCACACGTCTACATCAAACTTTAAATTAGCAGTAATATATCTAGTTTTTTGTGCTGAGTCAATAGAATTAACCATATAATCACCATTATCTGGATTAGATGTTAGGATTATATGCCAATCTTTAGGTAAACTCCAAGAAATATATTGTTGACGGTCAACTAATTCCATAACTGCTTGAATAAATCTTGTGTCTGCACGGTTCCAGTCATCAAGAAGTAAAATACCTCCTTCTTTTTTATCTGCAATCCATTCAGGAGCACAATAAGACATTCTATTCTTACCTGTCATTTTCCAACCTTGTCTCAAATATTCTTCAACTGCAAGTTCATCAACCCACTGTCCAACTTTCTTTGTAACAGCAGCATTACTAACTTGTGCAGCTGCGGCAGCTTTTTGTGCTGCTGTATATTGAAGATCATCAATCTTTTTAGCTACTTGCTTTTCTTTATACATTTGAAATTGTCTAACAGGAAAACCTACAAGGTCACCTAACTCTTCAATTTGTGCAAGATTAAGTTTAACAAAATTAAGATTGTTCTCTTTAGCTAATTGTAGTACAGCAGTTGTTTTACCAATTCCTGATTCACCAACTACTTCTACAGCTACAGGATTTTTATTTCCTTCTTGTAAGAATCTATTATTCTTTACTATGTGGTTTACAAAACCTTTTAATTCATCAATGTTTAAATTTACTTGTGCCATTTTTTTTAGTTTAATTGTATTTTTAGTCCTGGTAATTCATTATTTATCTCACAACGAGAACTGTGAACCCATAATGTATTATGAGGACAGTTATCTGGAGTATATGCTTCACCATCTGTTAAATATATAAGAGCTGTATAAAACCCTTTCTTTTCATTATATAGATCTATAACAGGTTGAAAGCACGTGCCTCCTCTACCTTTGATCTCCCAATCCTTTCTTGGATTGAATTCTTCTACTGAATTTATCTGAGTATCACATTGTGCAACTGTAATCTTGTGACCAGTTTTATGCATATGCACCAACTCATTCATAAATTCTTTTAGTTCACTATTAGATACTGATCCTGATGTATCAACACCAATTAGTATATTATTTTTGAACTTTATTTTAAGACCTGGATTATCATTGTATCTTTTATTATACTTACGCCTAAGCTTTTTAGTATATGATACACTAGAGTTACCAATAAATCTTCTTAAATAACCTTTCCAATCAAACTTTGCAGGTTCAACATGTCTAAGTCTTTCAAGTAAATCTGCTAATTCACCTGGAATATTACCACGTCTTTTTTCAGTTTGTTCTGCAGTTTCTTTAAGTTGATGTTCAACTTGTTTTTGAACTAACTTCTTATCAGCTTCTGATAATTCATCAAATTCTTCCCATGTTTTATGACAATATTGACTATCTCCATCCATTTGGCTTAATAAAGATTCTAATGATGGACAATTGCCTTTTTGTTGAGCTTCTTCTAATAATTCATAATATTTTTTAGTTCCGGCTCTTTCAGGAAGATCTAGTTCAGGAAATGTTTCCATAGTTATACCTCCTTCAGGAAGATAATCATTGTCTATATATTGATTTATTTCTAAATCAGCAGCTATATTAAATAACTTATGATTAGTATATAAATCTCTCATAACAAGATGTCCAAAAGATACGTGTAATAATTCATGCTTAAGCAATCCTATTCTATGTTTCTCAGAAAGATCATTAAAGAAATTTGGGTTAATAGATAGTTGAACACCTATACCATTTTTACTCACACCTGCAGTAGGTATGTTTTTACTCATTTTTTTATTTAAACCAATCAAAAAGAGCCCGTAAAAGGGCTCATCAAGAATTAAAGTTTTACTTGCTCTTGCAAGTATATCTGAAATATTTACCATGCTAATTCCATATTAATTTTTTTTATAAATTTATCTTTACCATTATTAATGTTATCTAAGTATAATTTAGATATTTCATATTCTACTATTTCTTTTTCAACATTAATCAATGGTTTGTTTTTAATTTTTTTAAATATTTCTGACCATGGTTCACATCTATCTGTAAGATCTTTTCTTCTTTCATACATTTCATTATCTGTATTCCAATTTTCTTCTTTTGTAAGACTTATTAGAAAACTTGATCTTTTTTGTGCAGAAAGAGATTTAGCTAATGCTATTATTCCTATGTCAGTAAGATCTGAATTTATTATATTGGAAACACCTATTGTTAAGTCTTCCTCTGAACCATTAATTAATTTTTTATTATCTAAATAAAATTTTAAACTCATTGTTATTGTACTATATGCTTCTTCAAGCTCTTTATGTGTATTATATCTACTTTGTGGTCCCATATTTAATCATTTATTTTTGCTGTTTTAAGTGCCCAAAGAGGCATCTTTTGATTTTTAGATACTACTTCTATCCATTCTTTTGCAGTAGGGATATAATTATTACAATCCTCTTTAACATGTTGTTCACCAACATATCTTGTATAGACGGTTTTACCATCTGAGTTAATAAAGCTTTTACCAAATCTTTTTTCACATTCAAAAATACCTTCAGAGTGATGTCTAAACATCCTATGCATCATATTGGCAAGCCAAGCTTTGCTCTCATCAAACCATTCATGTATGTGATTATAATCTTCTACTTTACCTCCCCATTTTCTTACTGATGACTTACTATGAAGTAACGGGTGAGCCATCTTTTAATACATTTAAAACTTCATCTTGAAATTCATCATTTAGATCATAACTATAATTTTCAGTATGTCTTTGAGTATGACGTATTGCCATCTGACCGGTGTCAACAATTAATTCAATGTATCCATATCCTCCATCATTATTAACCCAATCCCATTCTATGTCATTATTTAATAGTTCATAAAAAAGTTCATCAAATGTATTTAAAAAATCATCAGGCACACATTCTCTGTTCCATTTTTCATTTCCATCTTTATCTAATTTATATCCATCAGCACTATCTATACATCCATCATCACCCCCACCGGAATAATGAATTTCCATTCTTACTATACCGTTATCTTTTAGTCTTTTTAGAGATAACTTTTGTTTTATTGTTAGTTTTTCCATTTTTAATAATTTTAATTTCAACACCTGGTTTTTCTTTATCATACACATATTCTTCAAAATGAGGAATAATAAATGTCATATTATCATCTTCTATCCACCCATGTTTTACCATGTCATCTTGAACTGTTTGTGCAGGATTAATATAATCAAACTTGTGCCGTGTTCCTCTATAAAATTTAAATGATATTGAGACAGGCAAATCATGCTTTTTTAATTCTTTTACAAAGGAAGCAGCTAGCTTCTTGTAAATTTGAGCAGTATTTTTTCTATATTTCATAACAGTTTTACTTGATATAAAATATTTGCCTGTCCATCTTCTACCATTTTTACTTGAGGGTACGTTCCCTGGTATAAACCATTTCATAATATTGTTTTTAATTTAAACTTTATTTCTTTGTGAGCAGCATCAAAGCCTTTCTCATTGAAGAGATCTGCTATATCTTTACTGCTATCTAACCATGTTCCTTTAATTTTGAAATGCAATAGATATTTATCTACAGCTGCATGTCCAGCAGGATCATTGTCAAACAAAGTTATAACTTTTTTAAACTTTTCTTTAAGATTATGAATTATATATGGTTTTATTACAGTATTCTCTGAGTCAGGAGCAATAACTTCTATGTTATATCCAAACTGTTTTAAACACATTGCATCCTTTAATGAGGAGCATATTACCAAATATGGTTGATTATATTCTAACTGATCAAAGCCTTGCAGATGTGCTTTAATCTTTATGAATTTATATTTTTTTTGTGACGGTTGGTATATTTTATAAATATTACCATCCTTGTCAAAATACCCATATAACTTTGGATATTCCATCCTAATAGTTTTTATACCGTTAGGATCATCTTTTGACATAGTATAATATTCAAGAGGTTTTACATTATATTTTTCTAATGTTGATTTGCCAATGTTAAATTGTAACCAAAACTGTTGATCTAATTTATTCCACGGCCTTTCACTGCAATAATCAACCTTATATCTAGGATGATCTTTAACTTCTATATTATATTTACCTTCTTTTAGAGCAAACTTATTGTAATCATTTATCATTTTAAAGACTGCTTTTGAGTAATCAATACTAAAAAGCTCTTTAATAAGATCTATTTTATTACCATAGTTGCCAGTTGAAAAATCTTTAAATTTGTATTGTCTTGTTCCTTTATCAACAAAGACCCACATGCTTGGAGTTCTTTCACCCGGATTAAAGATAGAATGAATTCTAACATTTTGTCCAGTTAAACTTTCTGGTAAATCCAGATAGTATTGAAATACCCAAGCACTTGGAACTTTGCTTTCATCAGATACAAGATTCTTTGTACTTATCATAATAATATTAGGGCTGAGATGAGGTGTGCTATTAGCTTCAATCTCAATTAAGTCATTATCTCTAGGGCCTATTAGACACCCCTTTTATTATTTATAAGTCAAAGTCAGCACCACTTCCAGATGTTCCTTCAAATGAAGAATCAGCTTTTGGTTGTTCTTTCCTTACTATTTCTCTTAAATGTGTAGATTTATCATAAGTCATAAGTCTAGACTTAGTAGTATCTACATCAGTAGATTCTACAGGAACACCATCTTTAGACGGTCTAGGTAAATAAAGATCATCATTAATATAACCTTCTTTATTTTCCCATTGTCTTGAACCTATACATGCATTAAACCAAACACTATTAGAAAATAACTCTGATGCTTTCACCATAAAAGAATCTATTGTGTCAGCTTCAATAGCATCTAATTGATCTCTTTTACCTAATTGCTCAGATAAAAATATCATAGATTTTAGAACTTCCTGATCTCTAGATACTTCACGCCCGCTTGGCAATGTAGCATCTTTATAAGGATAAGGACTCATTCTAACTCTACCTACTTGACCTTCATATCTACCTTTAGATTGATCATTCATGTCTTTGTAAAAACCTTCAAATTCACCTGTAACAGGTTCAGTTTCTACATGTAATGTAATATTATAAGCTTCTGAATCATAGGGTGTCTTATCAAACGTTACAGAATTAATTCTGATTACTTGATTTCCTGGACTCATAACTGGTTTTGGTCTACCTGATCCGGCAGACATGTCTTTAGTACTTAACATAGTTTTTGATTTTAAATTTAGTTCACTCATTTTTAACTCTTTTTAATTTTCATAATTATTTATACAATCCTTTACAAATTGTAAATCATTAGGTATAAAGGAATTTTCAAACATTCCCATAGGAGACTTACATGTGTTTTCTCCATTATTTTGTGTATCAAACCCATATTCTAATGAGTCTTCTTCTTTCTTAACTCTACCAAATAAAACAATAGAGAAAAGACCTTCCAAAGTTAATGTATTATCTATCATTTTACCAATAGTTTTAGCTTTAACTTTTCTGTGTCCATTAACATCTGTTGAATCTTCTGAATGAGTTAAGAAAAAGATACTTAAGTCATCTCTCATATCTTTAGGCATTTTAGCAACCTGTGCTAAATTTGCTGCAATTTGAGTAAACTTATCATATCCCTTTTCATTAGCTCTGTCAAAATATTCAAAACTGGACATATATTGCCAATCATCAATAACTAAAGTTTTGATATGTGGCATTTTATCATTGACATGATTCATTGCTTTAATTATACCAGAAGCTGAGGAAGCCGATGTCATATTTCCTTTAGGATTATCCTTTGAAATATTAGTGTAGTTTTTCTTCCAACCCTTAAATGGTAATGGTTTATTTGCAATGTTTATAATAAATGTTTCTTTAGGATCTAATGTCCTAATAGATGTAGACTTTCCAGTCCCTGAGTCAGCTATGACTAATACGCTTTGTGCCATGTTTTATTTATTTACGGTTATTTAATTTATTACTTATAGTTAATAATGCTCTTTCAATGCCTTTTAGTACATCTAGCATGTCTCTACCAGTTTCTGGATCTGGTATTTTTTCAAAGTCCTCTTTAATGGTTTTAGTAGTAAACTTTTGGCCTCTACTGCTAACATCATTAATAACTTTTAATTCTGAAACAGGTATTAAATGTCTTTCAAATCCTGAGTTACTTGTAATTAGTTCATATTCTTCTTTCCAATGAGGATTATGTTTAACTAAATACAAAGTTCTTTTAGGATCTTCAGATTCATATTGGATACTTACAAATTCTGTGTAAATATCTTTACCTTTTTCTAATTCACTTGGAAAAAATGATACATATAGTTCATCTTTCCCTGATGGCCTGTATGCCATCTTTGGTATATATAGAGCATTTGTATTTCCAATTGTTTGGAAATAATCTTCATGCTCCTCCTTAAGTTTTGCAACTATTGCTTTACGTTCTGCTGGAGTCATAATGTTATCTTTTAATTTTGTACTTATCATGATTATCTTCTTTCTTGTTGAGGTGGTGTGTCCATCTCTATTATTTGCATCTTTTCAAATTGAGCTTTAAAAAAACTCATTCTTGTGTCTCCGTTTCTTGCTTTAAGAAAATGCAATACTAATGTTTTATCATCTTGTATGATATATCTATCAGGTCCATAGAATCTAATCTTTTGTTTAGCAGGCCGGTTAATACCTATTAAAGTATCAGCATGTTGCAACATTGCATCTGAACCAAATATATCTGATTCTAATACATAGTTACCATACTTACCATCTACTGCTCTGTCAGGATTATCTATATTTCTATTTAATTGTGATAATGCTATAAACATACAAGGATATTCACGTTTAACTTGTGTAAAGAACTCTCCTAATTCAAATAACATATCTAATCTGTTATTCTGATATGGTGCTCTCTTTACTAGTATAGTATGATCTAATGTAATAATAGTTTTTTGACCCTTATGTTCATCCATATACATATCAAGCTGCTCACGCATTTGATTTACTGTCATTGGAGTACTTATAATATCAACAGGTGCTTTAACTCTATCTTTAGCATACATATGACATTTGTTAAATGTTTCAGTAGTTAATTTACTACCTGCACTACATAATTCTTTATATGTTTTACCGGTTATAGAACTAAATTCTCTTAATGCTGAAGTTCTACCTACCATCTCAAATTGAAATTCAAGAACTCTGTAGCTTTCTTCAGGATTAAGAACAAATGACTCTCTAATTATTTGATCTTTAATTAGTGTCTTCCCTGACCCTGGTCTTCCGCCAATAACAGTGAGAGTATTCCACTCTAATCCATCTGTTACAGCATCATTAAACTTAGGCCATGGTGTTTGTATAGACTTTTCCTTACCGGATTGTCTATCAAGCATATATTTAAGTGCTTCATTAAATGATTGGTATTGTCCGTGCCATGCTTCATTACTCATACAACTTTTTCTTTAAAATGGTTATCATCAGGTTCTACTCCATCTCTTATCATATCACAATAATCAGCAAGATCAGATGTTCTAACCTTGGATTTATCTTGTTTACTAATAAAGTATTGACTTGTTTTCATATACATATAATCATTATCTCTGTATGCATTAACATACATCTTTGTAGCATCTATAACTTCATCCCAAGTAAATTCATAGTTTTCAAAAAACCATCTAAAAGAATTTTCTAATGTCTTTACATTTACACGTCCAGGTTTACCACTTGGTAATTTACCTGCAGGAAATATATCTCTATATTCATTTATTCTTTTAAGAAATTCTTTACCCATTAATTGGATGTTAGTTCTTTTTTTTGCTCTAACAAAGTAATTTTCAAATCTTGTAATTACTTTTTTTGCTTTTATAGTTAATCCACCATCTTCCTCAATAAAATCTAAATTTTTAAGTTCTTGAACTTCAGATTTATTATTTGGTAATGGCAATGACAGACTCTTCTTTATCCCGTAAAGAATTAAGAATTGATTGGGTGTCATTTTTTCCTTTAATATTTGTTGAAATAATTCCCACATACTCTTTAATATTTTTAAGAACAGCTTTATATGCTAACATAAAATCTGTTTCATTTGTATCAATCATATTTTGTACTGCTCTAACTGAGTGAAGCACTGTAGCATGATCTCTATTAATAAATTCTCCTATTCTTGTTGTTGTAAAACCAATAGTTCTTGCAATGTATGTATAACATTGTACCCATATTAATACGTTTCTTCTTCTGGATTTTACAATCATAGAGTCTAAATAACTTAAAGATGGATCTAATTCATACATTGTATGCAATACAATTTTTTCCAGTTCTTTTAGTTTATTAGTTATATTTATATTGGCTAATGCATCTATTTCATTTTTCCACATTTTTGTGTAATTATTTACTTTAGATGAGCCTGATTCACTGACAATTACTTGCAGCTTTTTGTTGTATTTCTTTTCAAATTTTTTTACAAATGACCTTATTTCTTGAGTCATTTTATCTTGTTCTTCTTTGAACATATAATTATTGGTTTTAATTTTACAAATATAAGAATTTTTACTATATTTGCATCATGGATTTATATAAAGATGACGAAAAATTATTAATTGCTCTAGAGTCAGCAAACATAAAAACTCCAAGGGTATTAGTACGTCCTGAATTAATTAAAAAATTTACACATGGCAAAGAAATTAACAAAGAAACAAAGACTAGCTAATATTGAAAAAGCTTCAGAATGGCAAAAGCAAAAGAAAGTTATGCATGTCAAATCTGGTGAAGATCTTGAAGTAATTATAAGTACTGATTTTAGAACTTATATTGAAGAAACATTAAATTATTTATTTTCTCTTCATGAAGAAAATGAAATAATTACTTCTTTAGAACATATTAAAACTAAGTTTGTAAATATTCCAGAAGATGCTCCTGCAAATCCATTTATGAATGCAGTATGGACACTTATGTCAATATCAACAGCAATAAATAAAACAGCTGTTGAACAAGGTGCTATTATTTTTACTGATGAAGCCTATGATGAAAATTTAAAAAAGTTTATCAAAGCAATGGAAAAAATGGATGATGATGGTGTAGAAGGTCTTAAAGATTCTATTCTTAAACAAAAAGAAGATTTTGAAAAATTAAGAGCTTCAGATATAGCAAGAGCTCAAGCTGTTTCTGAAAAATTAAAAGCAGCTAAAACTGATGATAATAAAGAATCTAGTTTTGACGGTGAAAAAGCAGATCAAACTTCTAGCGAAGATTAGATCCTACTTCATCACCTAATTCTATAATCTCTTGTATTACAGAATTTAATTCTTCTTTACTACAATCACCAAAAGATTTGCAGTATTCTGTTCCATTTTTATTAAAACAGAGTCCTGCTTTTCTTTTTATAAGTAGTTTCATTTCACTAAATGCATAACCAAGATCATTTGCAAGTTGTCTTATACTCACATGGATTTTAGCTATCTGTGCATTAGTACCATTGTCACCTGAGATACTAACAAATATTTCTACTTTAGCTCCTTCAGGTAAATCTTCAACAAACTTATTATATATATTTTCTTGTGCCTTAATATTATATTCCAACTTACCATCACGTTTGGTTAGGTTGGCAAATAAATTTGCTTTCATGATACATCCATACATTGATCCCAATCAAAAGAGCAATATTTATTATGTGCACTATTAAATTGACCCATAATATTATTAAGATCTGTTGTTGCATCTCTTTTAGCTATACGATCTGGTAACTCTATCTCTATACCAAAAGATCTAAGCACACCATTAGCTTGATCAATATTGCTAAGTTTGCAAATTCTATTACTGTCATTATATATATACATTCCATAGAATGTTCCGGATCCTTGCTCAATATAAGAAACACTTATATTTGTTGGTGCAGGTCTAGTTTTTCTTGATATTCTCAATTCTATTTGACTAGATATATAAATTCCTGCAGCAAGTCCTGTAAAAAATAGTATTACTACTAATGCTATGTCTATTCCCATATTATTTAAATCTTAATGTATTTACGTCAGCAAGAACAAACTCTTGCCCACATTCTTTACAGTTAATATCTGTTGTTGATTTGTAGTCCAATGTTTTTTTTAAACAATTAGGACACGGTTGATCCATCTTCACAGGAATATCTTTTCTTTGGTTATAATACCATTCAAGATATTCTTGTGCAGATTTATTTGTATCAGATTGTATATAATCCAAATACACTTCTTTCATTTTTCCCATAATTAATCTTTTTTATAATATTCTATATACAATGAATCAAGAGTATAATAATACTCTGCTTGTAATATATCTATTTGTTTTTGAATCATTATTTCACGGTGAGTCATTTCTTGTGACACCATACATGATGAAAAAAGTAAAACTGTTACTACTATTAAATATTTCATAATTATCTTTCTAAAGGGTTATAAAAATGGATTTTATCTTGGTCAAACTCAGATAATGCTGAGTTAACCCATTTAACATCTTGTGTATTTGCATAACATAGTATATGACAAATAGATTGTTCATTAGGAAGTAGTCTAAGAAGTCTACCTATCCTTTGTGAAGTCTTTCTTTCATTACCGTATGCATGCATAATAATACCTTGTTTTAGTTCTGGTATAGATATACCTTCACTAAGTTGTAATACACATGACATCTTACTAATTCTACCATCACTAAATAATTTTAAATTATCTTCAGAATTTTTATTACCTGAATGATAACTATGGTCACACATTCTATCAGCTTGTTTTTTTGTATTAGCAAATACTAAACATTTCTGATCTATGTTTTTAAGTAAACCTTTTGCATAGGCTTCTTTTGTACCATAATCCATCATTGCTTTCATTCTCATTATACTAGTGAATTGTTTTTGTTTAGGTGTTTGTGCATCACCTAACCTTGCAGTAAAATAATCATAGTCTGCTTTTTCAGATGTATACCAAAATCCACCATTCTTATTCTTTTTTTTATGTGTTTTTAATTTAGATAACTGTAACTCATGTACAATTATCTTATAATCATTAAGAATATTACTATCTGTAGCTTCATCAACACTGTAATTATATACAATAGGACAATATTTATTGACCATTTTATATTTTTCAGTGCCTTTTCTAGGTGGTGTTCCAGTAAGACCAAGGATTCTTCCTTTAAATTCTGATAAAAATGTGCTATGATTTTCTAATAAACTATGACATTCATCTAAATAGACTATGTCATAATCATTAGGGTTCTTTTTATTTAAAGATAAGTAAGTCACAAATGTTAAATGACCTAATAATCTTTGACTCAAACCCATTTTTAATAGTTCATCCATCCAAGCATCCATAACAGATAACTTAGGGATAACAACTAAAGCTCTTATAAAGGGATCATAGTTTTTCTGTAAGTGTTGAATAGCTATTCTAGTTTTACCAACACCCATAGATATACCAAGACCACATCTCTTATTATTTATTGCAAGATCTAATGCTTGCTTTTGTATTTCTTCTCTCATATTCTTTTATGTGATAATTCTAATTCTATTGCTTCTTTAGGATGTTCTTCTATCCAGGTATGACACGATCTACACACTGATAACCAAGTAGTTGTATCATTATGATACTCTCCCCGGCCTTTCATGTGATGTACATCTGTTGATTGCTTAGAACAATTAGGTAATGATGCTTGACACATTGGATACTTTCTCATATATACCCCACGTAGCTTAGTATACAACGTATCAAGCTTCTTCATTTTTGCAGATTTAACCTTTAATGGTTTAACCTTTTTAGATTTAAAAGGTTTAACTGTAAGTTTACCCCAACAGTTTCTACAATATTTATTACCTTCATGATTCTTCCATATATACTGATCTGTTTCACAACCAGCACAATGCTTCTTTTTTGCTTTCATTTAATATCAAAATACTTTTTTGGTAAAAGCCCTTCATCAATGAATTTAACAATTAAATGTTCATATTCTATACCTAATTCTTTAAGAGTAAGTTTATTCTTATAGTCAGGTAGATAATAGAACGGTTCATCCATAAAAGCCTTTCCTAATTTACTGTTCTTAAAGATAGCAAATATTTTATTACTATCATTGTAACAAAGCTTTTGTTTCCATCTATTGATAATGTCTTGAGATCTCTTCCATACTTTGATAATTCTTCTCTTTTTATCCCAGTGCATAGCATCAATCTCTTCTTTTTTATACAATCTTAATCCGTGCAATACTCTTTTAAATAAAAAGTGTTGTTGTGGATTAAGTTTTTGATAATTAATTTTTCTCTCATGAGATAAATATTCATCATATATTTCTAATTTTTTTAAGTGTGCATGAAATTTTGCCTCTTTTAAGTGCTGAATTTGTTTTTCATTAAACATAGTTTTAGTTATTAAAAGTTATTAAAAGTTTGAGTTATTGTAATAAAAAAAGAGGGACACTAGGCCCCTCTTTCAAAACAAGTATTAATTGCAGATTACAATTCAAATGAATCATCTTCTACTTCTACTTCTTCAGTAGCTTCTTTAACTTCTTCTTGAATTTCTTCAATAGAGTCTTCTATATCAACCTGCTTGTCATCAGATTTATTGCGTCTAGTAGACTTTGGCTCCTCATCATCTTCATTGTTAGTCATTTCATCTAACTGATCTTTAGTGATAGTTACTTTCTTTGACTCAATGCCGTTAGCTTCTCTAATAGCAGCACCATTAGTATGAGCAATTAATGTATCATGCTCATTCATGTCCATTGAATAAAATGATTTTCTATATATAGGAACATCTACTTCTCCTGTCTCAGGATTAATTCCAACACATATAACACCTGTCTCACCTGCAATTTTAAGATCTCTATCAGGATTATCATTGCTAAATGGTTCAAATGATTCTCTAACAATAATATGTCCAGGCAATGTTTTTGCCTCAGCTAGACCTGTTGCTTGTAAGTCTTCTACTGTACCGTGTATTAAGGTACTTCTACTCTGCTTCTTAACCCAGTTACCTGAGCCAATTGCAGTTCTATCCTGTACAATTCTAATGCATCCAAATTCAGGATTATTTTTGGATACTCTGATTACACTACCGTTGTCATCTGCAACAATAGTTACTTTACCATTTTCTGTCATGTCAAATTGGTTTTAAAAATTAATAAAAAGTTTAGTGTTAATTGTGTACCACCTTGGTACGGGTTTTAAATGTCATCAGGACGAAAGTAATCATCCTGGAACTTTTCTATGTCAGGGATTTCATCAAGACCTTGTTCTTTGTCTATTTCTGGAACCTCATCCGGTTTCTTAGATTTATTATTTGAAGTATGTAATGCAGACTTATAAAAAGGATCTACTGGATCTGAAGTAAACTGATCACCAAGGCATGCAAGTTCATGCAGTTCTTCATCTGACATATCTAGATATTGTTCTAGACTCAAATGTATAACTCTGCCGTTTGGTAATTGGTAAATCATTTAACAAAAGTATTAAAAATTATCAATGATAATACATACTTTTGTTGAGGCAGTAATATTTGTGAAGAGTAGTATAGCTATCTATTTCAATAATCTTATAAACTTTCCTTCACGCCTTATATATTTTGCATTCTTTAACTCCTTTATTCCCCTACTAACAGTACTATAACCAACATTTAGCATGTTAGCTACAGTACCATTACTTGGAAAACAAATTCTGTTTTTATTTGCATGTATACAGTATACACTATATACACTTTTTGCTATTAGTGATAGTTCAGGATCAGATATAACTTCATGTGAAACTATTCCAAACCTTTCCATTTATCTAAAGGTATTGTAACAATATCTTTAGTATATACTTCTAGGTTTTTAGATATTGCTGTATTGTCATTTACTAAACTGACACAATCTACGTACATTTTATAGTAAGTAGGATTAAAATCACTACCATAAGATGTATCACCAGTTATCTTACCGTAATGATAACCTTCTTTATCTACAAATCCTAGATCTTGTAGTACATCTACGTTTACATTATCAAACTGATACTTATCAGGTTTAAACTTAATTTTCTGATTTAAATTTAAAAGTTTATAGTCTGGTATAGACATTATATGCAATAATAATTCTAAATGTGTATCACTCAACATATATAACATTGAATCAATCACCTGTGTATTCATATATTTTTCATTGAATAGATCTTTAAATAGAACTTTCAATTGTTTTACATTAAGTTTAATATTGTGCTGCATGTATCATTATATTATATCCATCTATCTGAGCATAAAACCATTCATCTGATGGTTGTGATTCAGGTATATAGATTGTTATTAATGTATCTAAATCTATGTAAGGTTCACCAGCCATCTTCCATATAGATACTTCTCTTGTCTCACAGTTAATTGTTCCTGCACCTGTATATAAACATTCAAACGGTTCATTATCATCCATATCCCACGGATTATCTGGTGCTTGTTCTGAAATAGTATAATTACATTCTAGTTGTACAAGGTGCATCTCTAATGTAGTTCCTGGTAATAACTCTTGATCATCACAACCAATTAAGCTGAACAATGCTACTATTACTATTATACCTATTGTTGCTGCACCAGTTGCCATAAGGACACTTTGTAGTACAGTCTTCCATTCATCTTTGAAGAAGTTAATTATATTTCTCATTTCTATTTTGTTTTTTTAATTAATATTTGTTTTAGTACATCCAGTAGGACTTGAACCTACAACCTACAGCTTAGAAGGCTGTTGCTCTATCCAGTTGAGCTATGGATGCATCAATGTTAAGGGTAGCAGTTTCCCACTACCCTTACCATCTTTCACTCAAACTTAATAACTATAACTAGTTACTAAATCATATAAACTATATACTGGTACTGTTATGTTTCTCATATGTGAGAAATATCTACCATAATAGTTTTTCCTGTAAATCTGTCTCTGGATTCATGACCTTCTAAATGTTTATTAGCTTTAACAAATTGTTTGATTCTTTTTATTAAGCCATTATGTTTCTTCATTATCTCAAGTTGTTGATATGAATCTAAAAAAGATATATTATCAACCTCTTTTTTAAAGCTAATGTCTAAAACATGTTGTGATGCTGTAACATCAAATACAAAATCATTAGATCTAAATTCTTTTACCTTTATGATTAAGTCATTCATATTATTTCTATAATAATTTGGTAAGTTTCTATGTTTACCTATTTGAAACTCTATTGTTGTTTTATTATATATAGAATTATATGTTTGGATACATACACCTGCAAAGAACATAGTCTGATAAGTTATTAGATGATCAGTGTATACTAAGTTCTTACCTATATTATTGATACTACCTTTATCAATATGAAATACTCTTCTAGGATTTACAAACGTGTCAAGATCATGTGTAGATAGACTCCTATTAAAGAGTCTATCCCACAATCTCAGAAAAGGTTTTATCACTTGTATTGTGATTTTACCCACTTCCTCCACGTAATCCATCTTACATAACAATCTTTAAAGTCAAAAAGGTAGGTGATTGCTAATATAAAATATATTCCTATTACTACTGTTACTATTGGCACCCATGTGTTACCATTAATTGGTCCACCTGTTGCCCATCTTGCTATTGGCATCATTGTTAACCAAGTTGCCGTTGCTAATACTATTGCTATTATCCAAGCTATAAACAACTTGAATGGAGCTACTATTTTCTTTAAATTCTTCATGATTAATTTTTCTTTATATAATTATACGTTAATTGAATGTCTACGAATGGTAATAGTATGATTATATCACACGATCTCATTCTTTTTTGATAACCAAGGCCAAGACCAATAAATGGTACAAAGCCACAGCTCATTGAGAATCTTTTCTTTTTTGCCATGTTAATTAGTTTTAGTTATTATTAAGTTTGAGTTTTTAGAGTTTTTAGTGTCTCACAACACAAGTTAACTCAATAACTCTGGTCAGTTCTGTTATTATCCGTCTGATTAGATTTGCGGTTACTATGTCTCTTATTCTATAGAGAAGGAACATAACTAATCATAAGAGTTAGTACATGTGAACACCTGCATAGTGTCTACCTCCATGTTCATACCTAATTGAATGTTTATGCTCTTATGATAGCTATATTATATATTACTGTGATTAACAGTTGTAGTTGTGGTAGTAAGTGGTATATTGTGGGTTATTTGACCACACACATACAATTTAATGCACACAATTAATTTTTTATTTACATTTAATTAAGTATTAATGTAAATGTTAACGTTAATGTGGATGTAACATGTATTATGTATTACATTTCATTAAACGTTACTGGAAGTCTGGATACAAGTGTGGATGTAACCCACGTATGTATACAGAGTCCCAGAAAGTTTAAAACCTGGATTTCTCCAGGTGAAGGTTATTGGGTTGATTCAACCCAGAACATACCAGTTGGCTCATCTGTTTCCTGGTCAAGGACCGGATTAGATGACAACTGGAACCCCTTTAGCTCTTGGTTCTTTTTAAGACCAAGAGTTGATGGATCAAGGGAATTACCTGATTCATCAAGGAGGCATAAGAGTCCGTAGGACACGTTGCCTTGTTCTCTGTCATAGACAGTTACTCCGTTGATTGTGCTCTTTTTAGTGCCAAGCACGGCAGTTTTACACACGATAGTATTATTTACTATCTTGTGGAAGAAAAGTGAATTTTTCATTTTTCTGATAATTTTAATTAGCCTACACTTTTAATAGGGGGTAGGACTTGCCCAATGATAAGACGGGGAGCTGATTGCTAATACCTCATTCCAACTTCATGCATACAAAATTTCCATTACCCAATTAATTTTTGTATATTAAAGGTATACATACATCCTTTACAGAAAGGTTAGTTTAACTTAAAAATAAAAAAAACAATGTCTGAAGAATTTGACTCATTTGATGATATGGAAGGATTGAGCCTTCAACAAAAATTAGAAATGGAAGATTTAATTATAGATGCAGCATTTAGAAATTCCTTCAAGATAATAACCGGAAAAGAAACGTTAGAAAGTCTTATGGATAATAAGTCAGAAGACTCTAACGCAGCAAAAGCAATATGTGCTCATGAGCCTGGTGTAGATCCAAGCACTGAAACACTAGAAAATATGATGGCGTATTTTGTAGAAACAGAAGAATATGAAAAGTGTGCTGAGATTAGAGATATATTAAACCAGAGATTGATAAATGAAGAACTAAAAGAAATAATACCAAATGTACACTTATAAAGCAAGACTAGATAGAGTAGTAGATGGTGATACTTTAGATGCCTATATAGATCTAGGCTTTGACATCACCGTTCATAAAAGAATAAGGTTGGCGGGGATAAATACACCGGAATCAAGAACTCGGGATCTAGAAGAAAAGAAACGTGGTCTAGCTGCTAAACAGGCTTTAATTGATCTACTGATGAAAGATAATGAAGAAGAATACTTTATTCTTGAGAGTGAAAAGGTGGGAAAATACGGGCGTGTACTTGGTAAATTGCATGCACTCATAAAAAATACAGAGTGTTGCTTGAATGATAAACTAATAGAAATGGGTCATGCCGTAGAATATCATGGCGGTAAAAGAAAATAATTATGGCAAGTAAAAAGAAAGGTGCAATGAAAGGCTGTTCTATCAAGAATGGTTGTAAAAGTAAATCAGGCGGTCTTACAGCTAAAGGACGCAAGATGATAAACCGTAAAACAGGATCTAAACTTAAAGCACCTCAACCAGGGGGAGGTCCACGTAAAAGATCTTTCTGTGCTAGAAATTTAGGTCAAATTAAAAAATTTAAAATAGATTGTAGGAAAACTCCAAAGAAGAGAGCTTGTCTTGCAAGAAAACGTTGGAAATGTTAAGTTATGGCAAAGAAAAAGAAAAAAGCAAAAAGAGACGCTTGCTACAGTAAAGTAAGATCAAGATATAGTGTATGGCCATCAGCTTATGCATCAGGGGCATTAGTAAGATGTAGAAAAGTAGGGGCTGCTAACTGGGGTAACAAGTCTAAAAAGAAAAAATAATGGCTAAAGAAAGCTTACATAAATGGTTTAGTAGAAACAAAGGTAAAGGTTGGATAGATTGCAAGACTGGTAAAGCTTGTGGAAGAAAGTCAGCAAAAGGCGGATCTAAAAGACCGTATCCT